>Ga0187833_10002403_pt1 | contig 20099 bp, 13 predicted proteins | sample ETNtaG_37_FD_167968 | JGI IMG/M metagenome (GOLD analysis project Ga0187833, IMG submission 167968) | Marine microbial and viral communities from oxygen minimum zone, Eastern Pacific Ocean - ETNP2014_SV_400_PacBio MetaG (Illumina Assembly) | ecosystem: Environmental > Aquatic > Marine > Hypoxic...
TGCATACAGTGAGACGGGCCACCCACGTCCAGATCGGACATGGGGTCTAGGGTCTTATCGTTCTGGATCGAAGCGATCCAGGACGTGAATAAGCCCCTAAGTATATGAATTAGAGGGCGATTCACGTTTCAAATTGATTCAATTTGAAACGATCGCACTCTAAGGCGCGAAGCATAGAGCATTATCCACCCACCTGGAACCGCGACGGCCGTGTTCGAGAAACCCGACGGCCGGGCCATCGGTTCGCTTCCGGGGGGGGGCTCGCGGGTATTATGATAATCGTCTAAAGTGGGTTAAGCTATGCGCAACCCATTTCCGTGGTGGAGGCCGGCGTGGCCGCGAAGACGCCCGAGACAAAAGCCAAGCCGGGCGGCATCCAAGGCAAGGAATCCGGCGAAGGCCATGGCTAAAAAGATCACCGCCTCCGGGGCCAAGACCGGGAAAGCCAAAACCAAGACCGTGCGCGAGGCGCCGGCGGCGGCAAACCCGCGGCAATCCGAAACGGAAATCAGCATGACGGGAGAAGCTTCCCTTGCGGCCAGGAATATGGTTCCGCCGCCGGCCGCCGCCGGGCCGGAAGTTTCTCCACCACGGCCCTTCCCGGCGGCGGCGGGGCCGGCGGCTTCCGCCGAGCGGGACATCGTCCAAGCCATGCAGCACGTGGGTTCCGGACGTCTCGAGCAAGCCGAACTGATCTTCCGGCGGGTGCTCGGGCAACGCCCGGCCGACGACACGGCCCTGCACGGGCTCGGGCTGGTTGCCTACTTGCGAAGGCATTACGACGAGGCCATGGATTTTTTCACTCGCGCCATCCAGATCGAAAGCAACAATCCGCAGTACCACAGCAACCTGGGCGAAGCCCTGCGCCGCGCCAAGCGGCCGCAAGAGGCGCTGGAGAGATTCGAGCGTTCGGTCGTCCTCAAGCCCGATTTCCTCAAGGCCCATCTCGGCGTCGGCAACACGCTTCGCGATCTCGGCCGCCATGAAGAGGCGATCTCCCGTTTCCGCTTGGCGCTGGCCATTTACCCCAACTTCGCCGAGGCCTACCACTATCTCGGCGTCGCCTTCATGGAGCAGGACCGCTTGGACAACGCCATCCCCCTTTTGCGCAAGGCCGTGGCCTTGAGAACCGGCTACGCGGACGCCCAGCTGAGTTTGGCCAACGCTCTCGAAACGGCGGGCGAGAGCGACGAAGCGCTGGCCATCTACCAAGAGATACTCGAACGCGATCCGGACAATACCGCCGTCCACAACAATGTCGGCAATATCCTCAAGAACATGGGCCGCATGGACGATGCCGTCTCCCATTATCGCCATGCCCTCGAACTCGACCCCGATCACGCCCCCGCTTATTACAACCTTTCGCGCGCCCAGGTCGGCGCCTCCGGTGACGAAGATGTGAAGCGCATGGAGACGATGCTCGAGGACCAGGGGCTATCCGACGAACGGCGGGTCAATCTGCACTTCGCCTTGGGCAAGATTTTCGACGATCTCGGCGTCCACGACAAGGCCTTCGACCATTTCCGCAAGGGCAACGGCCTGGACAGGCGTGGCGAGCCTTTCATCGCCGCCCAGCATAGCGCCGCCGTCGATCGGCTGATGGCGGTTTTTTCCGGCGAGTTTTTCGCCAACCGGAAAGGCCTGGGCAGCGAATCCGAATTGCCCGTTTTTATCCTTGGCATGCCGCGCTCGGGCACCACCCTCGTCGAGCAGAGCCTGGCCAGCCACCCCAAGGTTCACGGCGCCGGCGAGCTCGACTTCATCGGCCGCATCATCGCCTCCATGCCCAAAGTTCTCGGCGGTTTTGCCGGCTATCCTGAATGCGCCACCCTGATCGAGGCGATGACCGCCTGCAAACTGGGCGAGGACTACCTGTCGCGTCTGCGCGGCTTCGGAAGGAACGCCGTCAGGATCACCGACAAGATGCCGGGCAACTTCCTCAATCTGGGATTCATCGCCCTCATGCTGCCGAACGCCAAGATCATCCATTGCCGGCGCCAACCGCTGGACGTTTGCCTGTCGTGCTATTTCCAGCACTTCACCAACGTCATGCCCTTTTCCAGGGACCTTGCCGATCTCGGCAGCTACTACCGCGACTACCACCGGCTGATGGCGCACTGGCGCCAGGTATTGCCGGTGCCCATGCTTGAGGTTCCCTACGAGGAGATGGTCGCCGACCACGAGGGGACGACCCGCCGGATCGTCGAGTTCGCCGGCCTCGAATGGGATGACGCCTGCGTCGAGTTCCACACCACCGAGCGGCCGGTGAAGACGGCGAGCAGCTGGCAGGTGCGCCAACCCATCTACACCACTTCCGTCGAACGCTGGCGCAAGTTCGAGGCGTTTGTCGGGCCTCTGAAAGAGGCGCTCGGCGACGTCCTCCCGGAAGACCGTCCGCCGGCAAGCCGGGCGTAGAGGCCGGTTTCGATCCGCGATATATAGGCGGCCTTGGTCCCGGCCTTCCCGGCCAGGCCCTTCCGCGTCAGCCCCCGGAATTCCCGGATGAACCTTATATTTCCAGGTATATTCGGGGGGAGTTGCGGGAACCGGAGACCAGCCTTGCGCTTTTATGGTATCAAGCACGGATGGACGAGGGTGGTCGGCGCAGGTTAATCCGAGTTTATCTGTGTCCATCCGTGTCATTTTACGGCAAGTAGGTAAACGCAACCGGGGCGCTTGCCCGGTTTGATTTGCGCCTGCCGCGATTCCTCTGCCAATGGACGAGGCATTGGTTTAATCTGGAGACCATGGATTTGCAGCTCTCACAATTGGCCAGCGACCTCGCCGTCCATAAGGCGCCCTTGGCGCGCCATCTGGCGGATATTGGGGGAAAGATTCGGCTCATCCAAGGAGGCGAAAAAGGTGGTCCAGGACCTCGCCGAAGATCCCGGCGGCGAAGCGGCACGGGAAGCCTGCCGCAAGCAGATCATGTCCTTTCTCGAGTCCGATTCGGACTGAGCAAAAGCCGTATCGCTGGACTTCGAGAAATGCAAGGAGATTAACGTCAACGTAACGGCGGCCGGCGGCATCTCCGTGAACCCTTCCGATTCGGCGAGCGCCAAGGTAATCATAGGCGGCTCGCATCACTACGGGGAAGGCGGGGCCGCGAAAAAAAAGTGGGAAAAATGAAGGCAAAAAAAGCAATGATGGATGCGAAGAAAAAGGCAAAGCCACTCAAAATATCCACCGGCCGCCTGCCCCGCACCGAGGGGGCTGAGCTGTTCGGGCGCGAGGGCGAGCTGGCGCGGCTCGACGCCGCCTGGAAGGACCCGGGGACGCACGTCATCAGCTTCGTCGACTTCGGCGGCGTCGGCAAGACGGCGCTGGTGAAACACTGGCTGGCCGGCATGTCGGCGGAGGACTACCGGGGAGCGGAACGGGTCTTCGACTGGTCGTTTTACAGCCAGGGAACGAGCGGCGGGCAGGCGACGGCGGAAGTATTCATCGCCGAGGCTCTCAAGTGGTTCGGCGATTCCGACCCGTCCGAAGGCTCGGCCTGGGACAAGGGGCAGCGGTTGGCCGATCTGGCGCGCCGACAGCGGACGCTGCTGGTCCTCGACGGCCTGGAGCCGTTGCAGCACCCGCCGGGCAAGGGCTTGACGGAAGGGGCGCTCAAGGACCCGGGGCTGAAGATGCTGCTCGAAGGGCTGGCCGCTTCCAATCCGGGCCTCTGTGTCGTCACCAGCCGGGTTCACGTGGACGACATCGCCCGCTTCGCCAATACCACCGCCCCGGTGGTGGAGCTGGAGAACCTATCCGAGGAGGCCGGCGCGCAAGTCCTGGCCAACCTCGGCGTCGAGGGACCGGAGGAGGAGCTTCGCGCCGCCTCGCGGGAGTTTGGCGGCCACGGGCTGGCGCTCAACCTGCTCGGCGGCTATCTGGTTGATTACCGTGGAAAGGACGTCCGCCGCCGGGGCGAGATGCATATCCTGGACGAGGACGAGGAGAAAGGCGGCCACGCCCGGCGGGTGATGAGGTCCTACGAGGACCACCTGGGCGAGGCGGACCTGGCTCTGCTACGCATCGCCGGCCTGTTCGACCGCCCCGCCGCCGGCGAACTGGTGGAAGTGCTGAAGGACGCCGCCATCGCCGGCCTGACGAAACCGCTGGCCGGCATCGCCGGAAAGGACTGGAAACGGGCACTCGACCACCTCCGCGAGGCCCGCCTGCTGGCCGAGGAGGACCCGGAAGACAAGGCCGCGCTGGACGCCCATCCGCTGGTCCGGGAGTACTTCGGGGACAAGCTGCGCGACGACACCCCCGAGGCCTGGAGGGCCGGGCACGATTGCCTCTACGAACACCTCGTGAAAACCGCCGACGATCGCCCCGAGACCGCCGAGGCGATGGCGCCGCTGTTCGCCGCCGTCGCCCACGGCTGCGCCGCCGGCCGCCACCAGGAGGCCATGTTCGAGGTATTTCACCAGAGGATTCGAAGGGGGTATGCATTTTTTAGTGTCAACAAACTGGGACTGTGGGGCTCCGACCTGGCCGCCCTCTCCGGCTTCTTCGCCGAGCCCTGGACAAGGCCCGTGGAGACGCTCACCGAGGAAGAAAAGTCCCTCGTCCTGCGCGAGGCGGGCTTCGACCTCAGGGCCTTGGGACGGCTCGCCGAGGCGGCGCGGTCCCTGCGGGTGGGTCTGGACATAGATATAGCGCTAAAGGACTTGGAAAATGCCGCCCGCGCCGCCGGAAGCCTGAGCGAGTTGCACTTAGCCCGGGGCGCCGTGGCCGAGGCCGTCGAGGCCGCCTGGCAATCCGTCGAGCTGGCCGACAGGAGCGGCGACGCTTTCATGAGATTGGGTAACCGGACCACCCTGGCCGACGCCCAGCACCAGGCCGGCGATCTGGAGGCGGCGGCGGCCCTGTTCCTGGAGGCCGAGACCATGCAGAAGGAAGACCAGCCAATATATCCCCTTCTCTATTCCCTTCAGGGCTTCCGGTACTGCGACCTGTTGCTGGGGCGGGGGGAGCACACGGAGGCGCGGCGCCGCGCCGGGCAGGCCCTGGAATGGGCGGAACAAGGAGGCGCCGGCCTCCTCACCATCGCCCTCGACACCCTCACCTTGGGGCGGGCGGCGCTGGTCGAGGCGGCGGCCCAGGGGCCGGACGGCTTCGAGGAGGCCGAACGGCACCTCGACGGCGCCGTGGAGGGCCTGTGCCTGGCGGGGATGCAGGATTACATCCCCCTCGGCCTGCTCGCCCGGGCGGAACTGTGGCGGCTGATGAAGGGGGACGGCGAAAAGGCGCGCCGCGACCTGGACGAGGCATTGAAAATCGCCACCCGCGGCGGCATGCGCCTTCACGAGGCCGACGCGCATCTGGAATACGCCCGCCTCCACCTCGCCGGAGGCGACAGCGCCGCCGCCCGCGAGCACCTCGCCAAGGCCAAGGAGATCGTCGCCGACACCGGCTATCGCCGCCGCGCCCCGGAAGTCGCGGAACTAGTGGCCTGTATCACCTAAATTGCACCCCTACGATCGCTTTTCCCGTCCCCTCGGTAGGAGGGGGCGCGTAGGCGATGCGGGGACATCGTCAAGCGTTCCCGACGCCCCGAGGGGACGGGAAAAGCGACCCTTCGGGCGGTCTTGCGAGGCTTCCGGACGTCGTCGCGCGCCGCTTGTGGTGCACGGAGACACCACGGCGCGACGCGCTCCTAGCCGGAAACCTCGCAAGACCGTCGTAGGGGTGCAATTTAGATGATACAGGCCACTAAAAGAACCCCTCGGCTGAATCGGCGCCGCCCCACCGACCCGCGCCCGGCTTTGTCCGGCATTGGTGGGCCCGGCAGGACTCGAACCTGCAACCTGACCGTTATGAGCGGCCGGCTCTAACCAGTTGAGCTACGGGCCCCTGGCAAGGGTGAGGGAACTGATAGCAAAAAAAAGGGGCCAGTGACAGGGACAAAAGGCGCCGAAGTCGGTACTTTACCATTCCGTGCCACGGCGGGCATACTGCCTACCGCCAGTAAAAAACGATCCCAGGGGGAGGCTGCGCGGGGCGATGGGCGAGGGGTGGAACTTCGGGCTTGGGCACCTGCTGACGACCATCTTCGGCATCGCCGTCTTGTGGCTGGCCGCCGCCGCATATTTCGCCAACGCGATCAGAAGCCCGGAAGGGCGCGCGGATCAACTGAGAGACTACAAAGAACGCCTCGACCTGAAACGCTGGCGGCGGTTCCGCTCCGCGCTGAAACGCCTTCTCGACGGCATCGACCGGTTCTTCGGCTACCGGAGGCCCGGCGGTCCGACGAGCCTTTTCTTTCGGCCTTGGGCGCGGTGCCTCTCCCTGGCCCTGGTCTATCCGGTGGCCTTTTTCCTCATCGCCTATGTGGCCGCCCGGAAGGGCGACATGGCGGGGGTTCCGCTGCTTGACGGGAAGGCCGGCCTCGAATGGCGTCTCGGCCTCCTTGTCTGGCTGGCAATTGTCTACGGGTTCTTTTTCGTGGCGTACCGAAGGGACTGGTTTGAAAAATTCACCAACCGGCTTGGGAATCGGCTGTTCGGGAAGCGCGGACCATCAAGAAGCGGACGAGTTATCAGGGAGGTAATCTATTACCTTGCTGTCGTTTTCGCTGGCGTTGGTGCTGTCGCTATCGCTGTCACTTTCGCTGGTGCTGTCGCTGGCGCTGGTGCTGTCGCTTTCGCTGTCATTGGCGCTGGCGTTTTCGCTGTCGCTGTCGCTGGCGTTGGCGGCACTATTATATTTCTTTTTAGTTTTGGCGACTTTGGCTCTCTCCCATCGTTGGCCTGGGTTGCCTTTTTCTTTTTTTCCCCTTCGCCAACAGCCTGCTTGACTGGGCGTCGCTGTCCGCGACCCGGTGGCTGATGGGCCGCTGGGTGGGAGAAAAGGAGGTGGAGGAAACGAACTTCGGACGGTACTTTTGGGGCCTGTTCATGGACCTGGCGGCGGCGGCCGCCTGCGTCTGCCTCCTGGCGGCCCTGCTCAGCGCCGGAATGGTCGGGTTGAATTGGGCTCTGGACGCCGGCGGCGCCGACCAAGCCCTTCGGGTGGACTGGATGGGCCTGATGGGGGATTTCCGCGCCGATCCCTTGGGGGACGGGCTGATGGTGACGCTGATGCTGTGCTCGACACTGGCGCCGACCCTGTTCCATATGGCGGCGGGAACGGCGGCGGCCTTCCCCCTGCCCCACCCGGGGCGGGCGTATGTCTACCGGGTCCTCGAAAGCGATGCGAAACCGGCGGCCGGAAAGGCGCTGGGAATCGGTTTCCTGATGGCGGTGCAGTTGCTGGTGCCGTTCGTGGTGTGGACGATTGTCCTGGCCATGATCGCCCGCTTCTTCGTGCCCATGTCGTGGATGCACCGGCTGATGCCGGATTGGTTCCCCGAAAACGACGGCTCGCTTTTGTTATGGCTGCCCTACAGGGCGGCGGAGTGGACCTGGGTGGCGCTAACCAGTTGAGCTGGCTGGCCCATCAGAAGTCAGAAGTCAGATAGCAGAAACGGCGCCTTTCTGACCTCTGACTTCTGACCTCTGACTTCTGTTTAATAGTCCAGGAAGCTTCTGAGTTTGCGCGAGCGCGACGGGTGCTTGAGCTTGCGCAGCGCCTTGGCCTCGATCTGGCGGATGCGTTCGCGGGTGACCGAGAACTGCTGGCCCACCTCTTCCAGGGTATGGTCGGTGTTCATGCCGATGCCGAAACGCATCCGCAAAACCCTTTCCTCGCGGGCGGTGAGGCTGGACAGGACGCGGGTCGTGGTTTCGCGCAGATTGCCGTGGATGGCCGCGTCCAGAGGCAGGACGGCGTTCTTGTCCTCGATGAAGTCGCCCAGGTGATAGTCTTCCTCGTCGCCGATGGGAGTCTCGAGAGAGATCGGCTCCTTGGCGATCTTGAGGACCTTGCGTACCTTGTCGAGCGGTATGGAGAGCCTTATCGACAGTTCCTCGGGGGTCGGCTCGCGGCCGATCTCATGGAGCATCTGACGCGACGTGCGGACCAGCTTGTTGATGGTTTCGATCATATGCACCGGAATGCGGATGGTCCGCGCCTGGTCGGCGATGGACCGCGTGATGGCTTGGCGGATCCACCAGGTGGCGTAAGTGGAGAACTTGTATCCGCGCCTGTATTCAAACTTGTCCACTGCCTTCATCAGGCCGATATTGCCTTCCTGAACCAGGTCGAGGAACTGAAGACCCCGGTTGGTGTATTTCTTGGCGATGGAAATGACCAAGCGCAGGTTAGCCTCGATCATCTCCTTCTTGGCTCTGGCGGATTCCCGTTCGCCCTTCTGTACCGTCGCGACGATGCGGCGGAATTCGCCCATCGGCAAGCCGGCCTCGCTGGAAAGTTCCGAGATGCTTTTGCGGATGGCCTTGATATCATCGCCATAACGGGCGGTGAACCGTTTCCACCCCCTGCCGGACAGTTGCCCCACCCGTGTCAGCCAGCCGGGGTCCAGCTCGTAACCGCGGTAATGATCCAGGAACTCCTCGCGCTTGACCTTGCTGTTGAGCGCCATGCGCAGCAATTTGCCTTCGAGGCCATTCAACTCGCGATTGAGTCCGTAAAGCTGTTCGACCAGTTGCTCGATACGGGCATTGTTGAGATGCACCTTCTCCATCAATTCGACCAGCTCGTGACGCAGTTTGCCGTACCGCTTCTCCTGGGCGGGCTTGATGGTCTCGCCTTTCTGCAAGGCTTCCAGACGAATGCCTTGCAGCCGGTGAAGTTTCTTGTAGGTCCTGGCGATTTCCTCGAAGGTTTCAAGGGTTTCCGGCATCAGCTTGGCTTCAAGGACGGCAATCGAGAGATTGACCTCTTCCTCGGCGTCGGCGTCTTTGCCGTCGGCTTGCTTTGAATCAGCCGAATCGCCATTCCTTCCGGCGCTGTCGGTGACGCCCTTTCCGGCGCTATCGGTGACGCCGGCCGCCGCTTGCGGTTGCGCCGCCTTGTCATCGGCGGTGGCGAGAGAGCCTTTCTCGTTTTCTTTTCTGTCGTTGATCCCGACGACGTCGGTGGCGTTCATCGTGCCGTTGGGAGCGCCGTTGGGAGCGCCGTTATGGGAGGCGTCCAAGTCGATGATGTCGCGGAGCAGCATCAGTCCGTCGATCAGGGCGTCGTGCCAAGTGACGATGGCGCGGATGGTCAGCGGATTCTCGCAAATGCCGCCAATCATCATCTCGCGGCCGGCTTCGATGCGTTTGGCGATGGCGATTTCACCCTCGCGGGACAGCAGTTCGACGCTGCCCATTTCGCGAAGGAACATACGAACCGGGTCGTTTGTGCGGCCAAGATCGTCTTGCTCGACGTTGCCGCCGGTGATGGGAGTTTCCAGCGGTTCCTCGGCCTCCACGGCCGGCGCCGCATCTTCGCTTTCCTCGCTCTCGACGATGTTGATGCCGGCCTCCGAGAGCATCGACATGGTATCCTCGATCTGTTCGGAGGAAACCTGGTCTGGAGGAAGCGCTTCGTTCAGGTCGTCATAGGTGACGTATCCGCGTTCCTTGCCGTGCTGGACCATCTTCTTGACGGCCGCGCCCAAGGAATCGAGCAATGGGCTGTCGGGAACCTCTTCCCGATTGCTCCTGTTTTCAGTCGTGTTCGCTTCCTTAGTCGCCATTCAAGAAACAATCCTGAAAAAACTAAGCATCAACGCAAAACATGCGGTCGGACAAAAAATACGAATCCCCAACCCCTTAGGCAGGCGCCGAAGCCAGCCCCTCCGCGAACCATCATCGCTGAGGTGGTGTTTCCGCCTCACAAAATCAAGGCTCTCATTCCCAACGGCGGTCTTTAAAAGCAGGCGGCGGAGTTTGTCAAGGACGAGGATTCCACTTGTCAAGGAAAAAATGCCTATTAATTAAGAAAAGGATTGTTTCATTGCGTGGCATCTGTTTCCGCCAGGTTTCCGTCAGCTTTCCGTTTCTCCGAGTTGCGCTCGTTTCAATTCCATGATGCGGCGCAATTCTTCATCCGAAAAGTCTTGCGCCGAAGCTTGTTTGTCCGCTTCAGCGGCGAAGGAGGCTGAAATTTGTTTGTCGGTTTCAGCGGCAAAGGCCCTTTTCCGCAGATAATGTAAGCTGTCATCCCAGCTTGCCCGGACGTCGTCGTTGGTGGCCCGCGGGCCGATCAACCGGTGGCGCCTGAGCATGGCGTCGCCATAAAGGGCGTCAAGGCTTTCCGAGAGGCCCCGCCGGCCGAGTTCTTCCTTGACGCCCTCGACGTCGTATCCGGGATCGCCGGACAGCATCATGACGAGCTCCTGGCGCAAACGGTCCAGGGATTCGTCGTCAAAATGCATGCAACCGAACTGTTCCTCGACAAGGGGGAAAAAGTCCGGGTGATTGATGATGATGGCGATCAGTGTCTGCTGAGCGATGCGATCGCCCTCCACCGGCGCGGCGGATGCCGTTCCCGGGTCGATCCGGACCGCCTCGATCCCACGCCCCTTTTCCCGTCCCCTTCCCATTTGCCATATCCGCTCCTTGAAGGCGCGAAGGAAATGCGCCCGCACGGTCGGGTCGTTGATCCTTCGGGCTTGGTCCCGCAGCTTCTGTTGCAAGGCGGCCCGCTGTTCCGGCGTTTTTACCGGTCCCGTTCCCGCCTCCATTCGCCACAGCATGTCGGACAGCGAAAGGGCGGAGGCGAACGTACTGTCCATGAATTGCCGAGGGTATCGTCGGCTGACGCCGTCGGGATCGTCGCCGGTATCCGTCCGCAGGAACGCAAACCTGAGACCATGTCCGGGCTTCAACAGCGGCAACGCCCGCTCGGCGGCGCGGACGGCGGCGCGTTGACCAGCCGCGTCGGGATCGAAACAAAGCACCGGTTCACGGACCAAACGCCACAGTTCGCCGATCTGATCCTCGGTCAGGGCCGTGCCCAAAGGGGCGACGGTTTCTTGGTATCCGGCTTGCGCCAGGGCGATGACGTCCATATAGCCCTCGGTGACGATCAACCGGCCGCTTTTTCTCGCCGCGGCTTTCGCTTGGGCCAGGCCGTAGAGCACCCGGCCTTTATGAAAAAGATCCGTTTCCGGCGAGTTGAGGTACTTGGCGCCCGTTTGCCGGGGCTCGCCGTTGCTCAAGATTCGCCCGCCGAAGGCAATGATCCGCCCGCCGGCATCGGTGATGGGAAACATCACCCGGCGGCGGAAACGGTCATACGGCGCGCGCCCCCCTTCATCGGGACGGACGATCAGCCCGGCGGCGCTCAACAGCTCATCGGAAATGCCGTCGCCGCTCAGCGCCGCCTTCAGCGCGCCACGCGCATCGGGCGCGAAACCCAGGCGGAACCGCTTGATGGTGTCGTCAGCCAGACCGCGGCCACGAAGATAGTCGCTAGCCGCCTTGCCCTCGGGCATGCGCAGCATTTTCTCGAAATAGGCGCAAGCCGCCTCCTGGATATCCAGGAGGGATTGGCGCCGGCGGTTCCGTTGGCGCTCCTCCGGAGTGTCGACGGGGACCTCCATTCCGGCCTCGGCGGCCAGATGCTGGACCGCTTCGGGGAAGGAGAGCCCGTCCATTTGCATGACGAAATCGAAGACGCCGCCGTGCGCGCCGCAGCCGAAGCAATGATAGAATCCCTTGTCCTCGTTGACCGTGAAGGACGGCGTCTTTTCCTTGTGAAAGGGGCAAAGGCCAATGTGTTCCCGGCCCTTCCTGGTCAGCCGGACACGCCGGGCGATGGTGCCCGCGAGTTCGAGGCGAGCGCGCAATTCATCAAGAAATTGAGGTGAAAACGCCATCTGCTCCGTCTCGGATATGACCCGTGTTCAAGCCTCGGTTGCCGGCCGGGGCGGAACCGCCGGACGTCAACCATATTAACCATGCCGCCGAACCGGGCCAATCGCGGATCGTCGAGGGATATCCCCCGGAGTGCCGGGCTATCCCCAGATCCCAGGACCGAAAAACGCCGCGTAAGGCACCTTGCCGGGGCGCTCGGCGGCTTCGCCAAGGCGCCGTTCAACTCAGCTGTTTCTTGACCACGGCGCTGGCCTTGGCGAAGTCCATGCGTCCGGTGTAGCGCTCCTTCAAGGCGGCCATGACCCGCCCCATGTCCTTGAGGGTTTTGCCTTTCTCTTCGATGATCACCGAGGTGATCGCATCGACCAGTTCGTCATCGGCGATTTGCTCGGGCAGGAATTGCTCGATGGTGGCGATTTCCTTCGTCTCGCGCTCGGCCAGATCGAGGCGGCCGCCTTTTTCGTACATTTCAATGCTTTCGCTACGCTGCTTGATCATCGATTGCAACAAGGCGAGAATCTCGTCATCGCCGATCCCTTCCAGGTTGCCTTTGGCGCGGGCGGCGATGTCGCGGTCCTTGAGCGCCGCCAGGATCAGCCGCAAGGCGGCAACCACCTCCTGGCTTTTGGCCAACATGGCGTCTTTCAAGGCGTCATCGATACGGTCGCGGAGCATGGAGCATCCATGGGAATTTTTCGGGAACCGCCGACGTTAGCGAAAAACAGCGCATAAGGCAAATTCTTGGAATAAAATAACCCATTGAAATATATAAATATTTTTATGAGAATGAAATCTTGACGGCGGCACGTCTTTTGCTTATGAAAACGTTCCAGCCAACATTTTGAAACTTATGCCCCATATCCGGGCGCCCGCCGGCGCGCGACCCCGTAATGGCGCCGGATGAATGCCGCCGCCGCGGCGCTCGCGCCAGCGCGAAAGCAGAGGATGCGCCGTTTGACGCCCGACCCCGCCGCTTCCCCCGCGCTGTTCGCCGCCAAACCATCCGGAGCCAACGCGGCGCTGGTATTGGCGGACGGATCGGTTTTTTGGGGGCGCGGCGCCGGAGCCCCCGGCGTGGCGGTCGGCGAGGTCTGCTTCAACACCGCCATTACCGGCTATCAAGAGACCCTCACCGATCCGTCCTACGCCGGGCAGATCATCACCTTCACCTTCCCGCACGTCGGCAACGTCGGCGTCAATGGGGAGGACATTGAAACAACGACTCCGGCCGTGCGCGGCTGCGTCTTGCGCGCCGATATCACCGGCCCGGCCAACTGGCGAGCCGCCGGGCACCTGGACGAATGGTTGAAATCCATGCATCTGGTCGCCGTCACCGGGATCGACACCCGCCGGCTGACCCGGCGCGTTCGCGACGGCGGCGCTCCCAACGGCGCTTTGGCGCACGCCGCCGGGGATGGCATCGATATCGAGGCCCTCGGCCGCATGGCCCGGTCCTGGCCGGGCCTCGAAGGCATGGACCTGGCGAAGGATGTCACCTGCGCCCGGACTTATGCCTGGGACGAGACCGAATGGTCATTGCGGGCCGGATATGGGCGCCAGGAGGCGCCGAGATTTCACGTCGTCGCCGTCGATTATGGCGCCAAACGCAATATCTTGAGGTGCCTGGCCTCCGCCGGTTGCCGGGTCACCGTGGTGCCGGCCGCGGCGATGGCCGAAGAGGTGCTGGCCTTGCAACCCGACGGCGTGTTCCTGTCGAACGGCCCCGGCGACCCTGCGGCGACGGGCGAGTACGCGGTGCCGATGATCGAAGGCGTGCTCGCCGGGGGCTTGCCGGTGTTCGGCATCTGTTTGGGCCACCAGATGCTGGCCCTGGCGCTGGGGGCGAAAACATCCAAGATGCACATGGGGCACAGGGGAGCCAATCAGCCGGTCAAGGACCTCGCCACCGGCAAGGTGGAGATCACCTCGCAGAACCACGGCTTCGTGGTCGACCGCGACAGCCTTCCCGACGGCGTCGTCGAGACCCATACCTCGCTGTTCGACGGGACCCTGGAGGGTCTGCGGGCCGAAGGCAAGCCGGTGTTCTCGGTCCAGTACCACCCCGAGGCCTCGCCGGGACCACAGGACAGTCATTACCTGTTCGAGCGATTCGTCGAGATGATGGAGGGGGGGAAGTGAATGCTGTTTAGTATCAAATTGAAGGGGCATAAAAAAAGGAACTTGCTAGAAATATTGCCCGGTCCCCTCAATAGCGGCGGATGATCTTGTCGTATTCGGCGTGGGAGCCGATCCAGAACCAGATCATCGTGTCGTCCCGCCGATACCCCAGGGCGCGCCAGCGGTGTCCGACGCGGATCGAGTAAAGGGGTTTGGCCGGGTGCACGCGCTTGAAATGGAGGCTAGGGTGCCGCTCGTTTCGTTGCCAGATCGTAAACGCTTCCTGGGCGAGTCTCCGTGCATCCGCCGGAAGCGCGCTGAAGCAGTCCCAGAACTGCTTCAGCGTTTCGGACTTCATTTCCCCCGGCGATCGAAATCAAGGGGAAACGTCTTTCCCGACTCGATCTCCTCCCGTACCTCGTCGGCCCAGCGGTCGAGCTGGTCCTGGGTTTCGGCGAACCTCCTCGCCCAGCGCGCCTCGTCGGCGATCTCATCGAGGATGATCGCGCCGAGGGCGTCCTGGTCCTCGGGTGGCAATTTGCGCGCCTGTTCGATGGCTTTGTCGAGCAGCTTGGTCATGGGGCGAAATATATTTCATACGCCGCCGGATTGCGAGCCCGCCCATGCCTAGGCGCGAAGACATAAGCTCCATCCTCATCGTCGGCGCCGGGCCCATCGTTATCGGCCAAGCCTGCGAGTTCGACTATTCCGGCGCCCAGGCCTGCAAGGCGCTTAAAGAAGAAGGCTACCGGGTGATCCTGGTCAATTCCAACCCGGCCACCATCATGACCGACCCCGGCTTGGCCGACGCCACTTACATCGAGCCGATCGAGCCCGAGCTCCTCGAGCGCGTCATCGAACACGAAAAACCCGATGCCTTGCTGCCGACCATGGGCGGGCAGACGGGGCTGAACGTGGCCATGGAACTGGCCAGGGCCGGAACTCTGGAAAAGTTCGGCGTCGAGATGATCGGCGCCGACGAGGACGTTATCGCCAAGGCCGAGGATCGCCAGCAGTTCCGCGACGCCATGACCCGCGTCGGCCTGGAATGCCCGTTAAGCCGATTGGTCAAGTCCATGGACGAGGCGCGCGGCAGCTTGCAAGCCCTCGGCCTGCCGCTGATCATCCGCCCGTCCTACACCCTGGGCGGCATCGGCGGCGGCATCGCCTACAACCGGGCAGAATTCGAGAACATTGTGGCGCATGGCCTTGCCGCCTCGCCGGTCGGCGAGGTTCTGGTCGAGGAATCGGTCCTCGGCTGGAAGGAATTCGAGATGGAGGTGGTCCGCGACCGAGCCGACAACTGCATCATCGTCTGCTCCATCGAGAACGTCGATCCCATGGGCGTGCATACCGGCGATTCCATCACCGTGGCGCCGGCCCTGACGCTGACCGACAAGGAATACCAGATCATGCGCAACGCTTCCGTTTCGGTGTTGCGTGAAATCGGCGTCGACACCGGCGGTTCCAACGTCCAGTTCGCGGTTGATCCCGACAATGGCCGCTTGCTCGTCATTGAGATGAATCCCCGGGTCTCCAGGTCTTCCGCCTTGGCCTCGAAGGCGACCGGCTTTCCCATCGCCAAGGTCGCCGCCAAACTGGCCGTCGGTTACACCCTGGATGAATTGATGAACGACATCACCGGCGTGACGCCGGCCTCGTTCGAGCCGACCATCGATTACGTGGTCACCAAAATCCCCCGCTTCACCTTCGAAAAATTTCCCGGCACCAAGCCCGAGCTGACCACGTCGATGAAGTCGGTGGGCGAAGCCATGGCCATCGGCCGCACTTTCGCCGAATCCCTGCAAAAAGGCCTGCGATCGATGGAAACCGGGCTGACGGGCCTGAACGAGGTCGAAATTGAAGGCGCCAGGACGGACGGCGGCATCAACACCGAAGCCGTCCTTGCCGCCTTGTCCAAGCCTCGGCCCGAACGCATCCTGGTCATCGCCCAGGCCTTTCGCTTGGGAGTCGCTCCGCGCGATATTCAAGCGGCCTGCAAATACGATCCTTGGTTCCTGGACCAGATCAGGTCTCTGGTCAATGCCGAAGAGGAAATCCGGGGGCAAGGGCTTGCCGGCGATGCGTTGAATCTGCTGCGTTGGAAAAAACTCGGATTTTCCGACCAGCGGTTGGCCGAGCTTACCGGCCGGACGGAGGCGGAAGTGGCCTCGCGGCGCCGTCGTTTGGGTGTCCGTCCCGTCTATAAGCGGGTCGATACCTGCGCCGCCGAATTCCCGTCCAGGACCCCTTACATGTACTCGGCCTACGAAGGCGACGGGGTAAACCCGGCGGAATGCGAAGCCGATCCTTCCGATCGGCCGAAAGTGGTCATTCTGGGCGGCGGCCCCAACCGCATCGGTCAGGGCATCGAGTTCGACTATTGCTGCGTCCATGCCGCCTATGCCTTGAAAGAGGCGGGGATCGAGGCGATCATGGTTAACTGCAACCCGGAAACGGTATCCACCGATTACGACACTTCCGACCGCCTCTATTTCGAGCCGCTGACCGCCGAGGACGTCATCGAGCTGATCCGGGTCGAGCGGTCGAGGGGGGATTTCAAGGGCGTCATCGTCCAGTTCGGCGGGCAGACGCCCCTGAAGCTTGCCGCCGCCCTGGAAGCCGCCGGCATTCCCATCCTCGGCACCTCGCCCGACGCCATCGACCTGGCCGAAGACCGGGAACGCTTCCAGGTCCTGCTCCGGGAACTCGGTCTCGGGCAACCGGCCAACGGCCTTGCCCGGTCGGTCGAGGAAGCCGAAAAGGTCGGCAAGGATATCGGCTATCCTCTGGTCATCCGCCCTTCGTATGTATTGGGCGGCCGGGCGATGGAGATCGTCCACGACCGTGGAGCCTTGTTACGCTACATGAAGACCGCCGTGCAGGTCTCCGGCGATAGCCCGGTATTGCTCGATTCCTTCCTCGATGACGCCATCGAGGTGGATGTCGACGCCATTGGCGACGGCAGCGACGTTTTCGTCGCCGGCATTATGGAGCATATCGAGGAGGCCGGCATCCATTCGGGCGATTCCGCCTGTTCGCTGCCGCCCCATTCCCTGCCCGCCGACGTTATCGAGGAACTCGAACGGCAGACGGCGGCGCTGGCCCGGGCGTTGAATGTCGTCGGTCTGATGAACGTGCAGTTCGCGGTCAAGGACGGCGACATTTACGTCATCGAGGTCAACCCCAGGGCCAGCCGCACCGTTCCCTTCGTCGCCAAAGCCACCGGCGTCCCCATCGCCAAGCTGGCGGCGCGCGTCATGACCGGGGAAAGGCTTGCCTCTTTCTCGCTCATGACGGCGCCCGGAATGAACCACGTGGCGGTCAAGGAAGCGGTGTTCCCTTTTGCCCGGTTTCCCGGCGTCGACATCATCCTAGGCCCGGAAATGAAATCGACGGGTGAAGTCATGGGCATCGCCGCCGATTTCAGCGGCGCTTTCGCCAAGGCCCAATTGGGCGCCGGCACACGGCTGCCCGACGGCGGAACGGTTTTCATTTCGGTCAAGGAACGGGACAAACAACTGGCGAGCGAATTGGCGGAACGGCTGCAAGGAATGGGGTTCGCCCTTGCCGCCACCTCGGGCACGCAAAAATACCTCGAGGCGGCGGGCCTCCGCGTCAGGCGCGTCAACAAGGTTTTGGAGGGCCGGCCTCATTGCGTGGATGCCATCATCTCGGGCGAGGTGCAGTTGGTCATCAATACAACCGAAGGCGCCCAGGCCATTGCCGACAGCTATTCCATCCGCCGCTCGGTTCTGATGGGCAACGTTCCCCATTACACCACCATGACCGGGGCGGCGGCGGCCGTCGGCGCCATCGAATCGCTCCGCGCCGGTAGGCTTGATGTGGCGCCGTTGCAGTCGTATCTTAAGACATCGTTTTAGATATTTTTTTGTAATCTTTCCCGCCGCTTTTTTTGCACATCCTTGCCGCGAACGAATGGGGATGTGCTTGGCATGGGAAAAACCGGAAGTTCTGGCCATGGAAAAAATCCCCATGACTCCGGAAGGCTTGGGCCGACTGGAAGAAGAACGCAAGAGGCTGATGAGTGAAGAACGTCCGCGGATCATCCGCGCCATCGCCGCCGCCCGTGAACACGGGGATCTTAAGGAAAATGCCGAATACCACGCCGCCCGCGAGCGCCAGAGTTTCATCGAGGGACGGCTGGCTGAACTTGATGACCTCGTCAGCCGCGCCGAAGTTATCGACACCACAAAACTTTCCGGCGACGTGGTCCGTTTCGGCGCCACCGTGTTGCTGGCCGACGAGGATACCGACGAGGAAACGACCTATCAGATCGTCGGTTCCCACGAATCCGACATCGATTCCGGCCGGCTGTCGGTTACCTCGCCATTGGCCCGCGCCCTGATCGGCAAATCCCTGGGCGATTCCGTTGAAGTGACCACGCCTCGCGGCTTGAAATTTTACGAGATCGTCAAGGTCGGTTATCTCTAACGGCTGTTCCGCCGCTTTCGTTCATCTTAAAAATAAAATCCCTCGCGCCCGGTAACGTTTTTCACGGAAGCCGACATTGCCAAACCATCCCTTCTTTGCCGGTTGCCAGGAGTTTTTGGCGGGCTTAGTCTGCGTTCAACTCCCGTCAACCAAAACGATGGAAAATCAATGCCCTTCATCGCCCAGCGACTCGGCCGCATCAAACCGTCGGCGACCCTGGCCGTCAGCACCATGGCGAGAGAGCTCAAGGCGCAAGGCCACGACGTCATCGGCCTCGGCGCCGGCGAGCCCGATTTCGAAACCCCCGATCACATCAAGGAGGCGGCCAAGGCAGCCATGGACCGGGGCGAGACCCGCTACACGGCCGTCGCCGGCACGCCCAAGCTGCGCCAAGCCATTTGCGGCAAGTTCAAACGCGACAACGGACTGGACTACACGCCCGAGCAGGTGACGGTGGGATGCGGCGGCAAGCAGACCATTTACAACGCCCTGATGGCAACCCTCGATCCCGGCGACGAGGTCATCATCCCGGCGCCTTACTGGGTTTCCTATCCGGACATCGCCCTTTTGGCCGAAAGCACGCCGGTTATCGTCGACTGCCCGGCGGAAGCGGATTTCAAACTCAAGCCCGAGGATCTAGAGCGGGCGATCACCGCGAAGAGCAAGTGGCTGATCCTCAACTCGCCCTCCAACCCCACCGGCGCCGCCTATACGGGCGCCGAAATGAAGGCGATCACCGACGTTTTGCTGCGACACCCCCAGGTCTGGGTGCTGACCGACGACATTTACGAGCATATCGTCTACGACGGATTCGAGTTCGTCACCCCGGCCCAGGTCGAGCCAGCGCTGATCGGCCGCACCCTGACCATTAACGGCGTCTCCAAGGCCTATTGCATGACCGGATGGCGTGTGGGCTACGCCGCCGGTCCGGCCGAGCTGATCAAGGCCATGAACAAGGTGCAGTCGCAAAGCACCACCCATACCTCGTCGATCAGCCAGGCGGCGGCGGCGGCGGCGTTGACCGGTCCGCAGGATTTCATCGCCGCCAACAACGCCGTCTTCAAGGAACGCCGGGATCTGGTCGTCGCCCTGTTGAACCAGGCCAGCGGCCTCGTCTGCCCGACGCCCGAGGGGGCATTTTACGTCTACCCTTCTTGCCGCGAGTTGATCGGCAAGAGCACTCCCGGCGGCAAGCGCATCGCGACGGACGAGGATATAGTCGCCTACTTTCTGGAAGAGCAGGGGGTGGCGGCGGTGCCCGGAACCGCTTTCGGGTTTTCGCCGCATTTCCGCGTCTCCTACGCCACCTCGACGGAACTCCTGGAAGAGGCCTGCCATCGTATCCAGCGGGCGACGGCGGCGCTGAAATAGGCGGGCGCATCGATCGTTCGGGGAATGGCCGATCATAACGCCGTCCGCGAGAGCAAAGAGAAGCATCGATGAGATGCCTTGCACCCGTGGTTTTCATCAAATTTCTTACAAAAGACAACAAATAGGAATTTTAAATGCGTATAGTGTCCTCTGACTAAAAAATAAAAAAATTGTTGCCGGCGGAACGGGGAAAATTAGCCAAAAGCGGTCATTCCAAGGAAGCCTATTGCAGGCTAAAGCAGCGAGAACGTAGGATGTCAAGCTTGGCAATCGACAATATGCGATTGAATAATATAACTTTGCGACGGGGACGGTCCTTACGCCAAGGGGGCGGCGATGGAGAAGCGGGTTTTCCTCTCGCAGAGTGTGAGCAGATTGCCACGTTGGGTGCGGAACTGCATGAGGTCGCCCTCCCAATGGCCGAACTCCTCGCGGTTCTCAACGGCTTGC
>Ga0187833_10002405_pt1 | contig 20090 bp, 14 predicted proteins | sample ETNtaG_37_FD_167968 | JGI IMG/M metagenome (GOLD analysis project Ga0187833, IMG submission 167968) | Marine microbial and viral communities from oxygen minimum zone, Eastern Pacific Ocean - ETNP2014_SV_400_PacBio MetaG (Illumina Assembly) | ecosystem: Environmental > Aquatic > Marine > Hypoxic...
CGCTGCGACCCCCACGCTGAGAACGCTCCATCCATTTCACCCATGTAATGATGCAGCAGAACGTAGGCAGTGCCCGGGGAGCGTGGCCCCAACATTGTGCCAATAATGCCGCTGATGCCCAGTTCTGCTTTAATCACGTCGGTTTCGAACCACTCATCGAGGAAATCAATCGCGCTCATGGTCATTATTTTGGAGAGGTGATGAAATTTCTCTTTACCAAGTGACTTCAGGTGCTTGGCAAAAACCCGCAGTGTTAATGCGCTTTCCATTCCCAGTACAGCAAGATTGGGAGGAACCATGCCCAGAATAGGTTTTACTGCAAACGCCATCTGGTACATCATGTGGTTGTATTCCACATAGGCGTCTGCATCGCGGAGCGAGTGGCGTTTGATTTCCTCGCGGGTGCTTATTTCATCCGGATACACTGCAAAATAGTCGCCGTTTTCCATCGGCGTGAATACGCTCGCCAAGGGCATCAAGTGCAGACCGTGCTTGTACAACTGCAGTTCTTGAATCACTTCCGGCCTCAGCAGGCTGACTACGTAGGAACAAACTGAAAATATGAACCCGGGGAAAATCTCTTCTGAAACCGCCGCCCCACCCAATATGTGACGTCGCTCTAGCACCAACACTTTGCGGCCAGCTTTGGCGAGATAGGCAGCAGCGGTTAAACCATTGTGGCCACCGCCAACCACAATCACATCGTGGTCTTTTTTCATCAGGCCATTTTTCTCGGGGGATTGAAGAACGGTGTTTGCACAACTTCCGCATTGATTGGTTTGCGATGCCCCTCAATCGTCACTTCCAACCCCACCCGTACACCGGGGCGGGCGTACTTCTGGGGCACCCGCGCCAGAACAATGTACTTTTTCAGTATTGGAGACCAGGTTCCGCTGGTCGCTTTCCCGATTTGCCCATCCGGACCATAGACCGGTATGGCATCATTCCACGCCTGATATGGCAGGGTAAGCGGCATGCCAAATTCGGAGAAGAGCGTCTCCAGTCCATTTAAATCAACCTCCAATCCCACAGTGCTACAGGCTATGCCATGACGCTTTTCGGCCTGCAACGCGCTCTGTCCAACGAAAAACTCTTTTTCCAATGCCACAGTCCAGTCGAGACTCAATTCGAACGGGCTTGATTTCTGGATTTCGTACATGACCTTATTGGATGAGTGAAAGTCTACATCGATGAGCAATAGGCCTGCCTCGATCCGCGCCATGTCCAGCGCCAACAGCCCGGCAGGTCGGAGGCGGTACGCCTCACCAGCCAGCAACAGCGCATCCCACACTGGCTCCGCGTGTTCGCGTCCAATCCAGAGCTCGTAGCCCAGGTCGCCCGTGTAACCGGTACGGGTGATAGTCACTTCGACGCCAGCTAGTTCTGTATGCAACAGTCCAAAGTACCTTAGGGTATCTAGGTCCGCTGAGGTGAGTTGCTTGAGTACTGCGCGCGAAGTCGGACCCTGTAAGGCCAACGCACCCATCTCATCGGTAACATCATCGATGGTAACATCCATCCCAAAGGCGTTGTCCTGCAGCCAGTACATAGTAGGATCGGCAGCTGTCATCCGGTATGAATTCTTATCCAAATGGGCAAGTGTGCCGTCATCAATCACCTTGCCGTCATCATCGCACCATAAGCTGTACTGCACCCGACCGACTGGACACCGGGAGACGTCTCTGGTGACTACCCGGTTCAAGAGCCGTTCAGCATCCGGTCCATGGATGTGATATTTGTACAGTGGCGAAACATCAAATAAGGCGCAGGATGTCCGCACAGCAATGTATTCGTGGGAATGATCGAGCCCATACGCTGGGGCCGAAAAATACCCGCTCCATTCCTGCCAGCTCCGTGCTAGGCACAATTCAGCCGTGCGTATGTGAAAAGGCGACTCTTTATACATTAGTTTGTCTTAGACAATTGGATTGCGCCCCCGCTTGCCGCGGGTGCGCACCTGACCTGAACACAGGCTATGCAGTCAGCACGCGCGCGTCATTCGCATCCCAAACGACCTGCACCTTCTCACCAGAACTGAAGGCTCGGCCGGAGTGACTTCCAACATTCTGGACCCGTATAACCAGCTCTTCCTCGGACGACAATCGCACCACATAGCGTGTGTCGGTGCCAATGTAAACTTCTTCCTGAATTTGGCCAAGAAGTCCCCGCGCTTTCTTGGAGGTGACCCCGTCAACTGTACCTGTTGCTACAAGTGACAGCTTTTCCGGTCGGATCGCAATTGTCACTGCGTCGCCAACTGTTCCCTGCGTGCCAATTGCTTCTACTTTCCATCCCGCTACCTCGACCTGGAATTGTGGTCCATCACGTGCCGCAATCTTTCCGGAAAGAAAATTGGTTTCTCCGATGAAATCAGCGGTGAAGCGCGTTTGCGGATATTCGTATATAGAAACCGGTTCATCCACCTGCAGCAGATGGCCTTCATTCATTAAGCCAATCCGGTCCGACATGGTTAGAGCTTCTTCCTGGTCATGCGTAACGTAAATGAACGTAATGCCGACCTGCTCTTGCAGGTGTTTGAGTTCCAGCTGCATGGCCTTGCGCAGTTTCAAGTCAAGTGCCCCCAGCGGTTCATCGAGCAAGAGCACAGTTGGCTCGTTGATTAACGCTCGAGCAAGGGCAACACGTTGCTGTTGGCCTCCTGAGAGCTGCGAGGTTTTTCGATCCTCCATGCCAGATAGCTGCACAAGTTCCAGTACTTTGCGGACGTGTCCTTGGCGTTGGTCTTTGGGGACTTTCCGCATTGCCAGGCCGAAACCCACATTCTGACCCACATCCAAGTGGGGGAAGAGTGCATAGTTCTGGAAGACCGTGTTCACAGGTCTCTTGTTGGGTGGCACACCGAGGGTGGGCTCACCCTGAATAAGGAGTTCACCTTCACTCGGGGTTTCGAAGCCAGCGATGAGCCGCAGGGTCGTAGTCTTGCCACATCCACTAGGTCCTAAAAGCGTGAAGAACTCGCCTGCCATAATGTTGAGGCTGACGTCATTCACGGCTAGTACTGGTTCCGCGCCACGGAACCCGGGAAATATCTTAGTGACGTTAGATAGTGACACTACCGTACTTGGCATGGAAGTTACCTCACCTTGCTAGTAGAGTTCTGCCCAGCCCGACGCAATTGTTCCGCAAGAAAGATCAACGCAATCGAGGCTACCAAAATGATGGATGCCATAGTGACCACGACCGGAATCTTTCTGGGAAAGCGGAGCATGGAGTACATGTACACCGGCAAAGTTGGTTTAGTACCAACAACAAAAACGCTCATCGCATATTCATCAAAGGAAGTCGTGAATGCGGTCAGGAAGGCTGCAATAAGCGCTGGAAAAACAATTGGCAATGTGACCCGTAACTGGGCGGTCCAGTATGAGGCTCCAAGATCCATCGCCGCCTCTTCAAGATTCGCATCCATGCCTGCCAGCCGTGAAGCGACGATGAGCATTACGATCGGAATGTTGATCACCACATGCGACAGGCCAAGTGTCCACAGGCTAAGATCGACGTCCAAAATGCTTCGAAACAGAATGAGGAGGGCAACGCCGATTACGATGGCCGGGATGACAAGCGGCAGCGCTGATATAGCCAGAAAAAGATTCCTTCCTGGAAAACGAAAGCGCACAATGCCTATTGCGGCCATCGTACCCAGCACACCCGAGACCACAGATGAGACCACCCCTACAACTACGCTGTTCTGAAGCGCCCCCACCAATTCATGCGAGCGCAGCACAGTTTTGTACCAGTCCAGTGTGAAGCCCTTCAGCGGAAAACGCAAGAGTGCCGAATCGTTGAATGAGAGTATCACAAGCAAGAAAATGGGGAAGTATAGGAACACCGCAAAAATCCAGAAGTAAATGGAAGCGGGCGAAAGAAACTTCTTGAACTGCACGTCTCTCATACCCCCGCCAGGTCAGACAAACGGACGAAACGGGCTACGATGATGATTGGCAGCAGCACAGCAACGAACATTACGAGACTCATCAGAGAACCCATCGGCCAGTTGAGGGCACGCATGAATTGACCCCATATCATGTTCCCAAACATAACACCCTTGGGCCCACCCACCAGCATGGGCGTAACGTATTCACCGACAGTCGGAATGAAGACGAAAAGAAATCCGGCAATGATGCCGGGCAAGGAGAGCGGAAGCGTCACACGCAGGAATGTCGCTGATTGATTGCCTCCCAGATCTGCCGACGCTTCAAGCAGGCTGGGATCAATGCGTTCTATGGCCGCAAAGATGGGGAGTGCGATAAAGGGCACCCAAACGTAAACCAACGTTATTACGGTGGCCGCCGGGCTGTAGATCAGGATTGGGACGCCTTTCTCCACCAACCCCAGCCACATTAGGAAGGAGGCGGCAAAACCAGTTCCGCCGAGAATGATTTTCCACGAGAGCACTCGCAATAAGTAACTGATCCACGCCGGGACCAGGATCATTGTGAGGAGCGTTATTCTCTTCGGTCCGGCGTGGAAGGAAAGGTAATACGCAATCGGGTAGGCCAGCAATATACAGAGTGTTGAGACTTCGAACGAAAGAACGATAGATCGCCAGAACACCCGTAGAAACGTTGTGTTGGCAATAAACTTCTGGTAATGCTCGAGGGTCCAGGGTTGGCTGGTGTCTAGACCGAAACTCCCGCCTCGGAACGTAAAGAGTGCCATGATCGCCAGCGGTAACACAAACAGTACCGCCAGGAAAACTACCGGCGGGGTCATTAGGGCGAATATTCTGCTATTGCGCTCCATGGATGCAATGAGAGATCAAGTCCATAAGACAAAAATTGCTGCCGCAGGCAGGAAACCACCTCCGGCAGCAATCATGTTCATCCGCAGCTAACAGAGAGATGCAGCACAATCCTAATAGGATCCTCTTACTTCTGCCCACATGTCAGCTAGCATCTGTCGCTTTTCTTCTGTCATCGTCTTGTACCAGACGGTTCTTTCCGCTATGTCGTCGAACTGATCGAGTTGGAAGTAATCGACGATATACTGATATGCTCCATCCTCCCACTCTTTCATCAGGTCAACGCCTTCCGGATTGGCTCCGCCATAGTAGTAGTATATGCCCAGGTTTGCAGTGGACTCGGGCGACGTAGCCGCGTTGAAAAAGTCGTAAGCCAGATCAACATTCTCGGCTTCAGCGCTAAGCACATAGCCGCACAGCCATCCCGTGCGCCCTTCCACCGGATCGATGTAAGAGACATCGTAACCTTCATCCAGCAACACGCCGTAGCTGTCCTGCCAGATGCCTCCACCTAACACAGCGTCGCCGGAGGAAAGCAGGTCGATGTTTTCCTGGTAATCCACCCAGTAGGTCAGCAGATTGTCCTGCAACTCTATTAGCTTCTGCTTGATGGCCTCATTCTCCGCCTCCGTAGTGTTCCATGGGTCTTCGATGCCCAACACTAGTGCCGCGATGACAAAAGCCTGTTCGTCGTTGTCCCAAGTGATCACCTGTTGAGCGTATTGAGGATCCCACAGGGATGCCCACGAATCTGGCACCTCACCGACCAGGTCATTTCGGACTATGATGCTCTCGTAGCCCCAGTCCCATGGGACGAAGTACACCTCGCCGTTGTGCATGGACGCTTCACGGAAGGATTCATGAATACTGTCCCAGTGAGTTAGCCTAGTTGTATCGATGGGTTGGAGAAGGTCCCTGTTCACATAGAGCTCAACCCAGTTTACGCATGGGTGCGCCAGATCGGCAGCGTAACCGGCGGCCAGTGTGGCCAGTGACTCAGCGTCGTCCGCAAAGATCTTGTACTCTATATCTACGTTGCCGGCACTCTCCCACGTCCAGTCCTCCGTGTACTCGCCGTACTTCTCCGCAAACTGAGGAAAGAAGTCTGGCCAGTCATGGATTTCATAACCAGACCACTCGAGTATCCTTAGTGCACGTGGTTCTCCCGCTGCCTCACCGGGTACCTCACCGGAGACGCCATCTACCCAGTAGTCCATCCCCAGCATGGAACCGTCATCCAGGCAGTCGCCCTCGGCAACAACCAGGTTTCCATTGGCACCGACGACAGGGCCACAAAACACGTCCCAGTCACCTGAGACGATCGCCGCACTCTTTTCCTCCACTAATGCAGCAGTGTCAGCTGACACACGGTCTGAAAGCGGCGCCAGCGCAACTACACCCTCCGCCATGCCGCCCCAGTAGGACTCGGAACCGTCATACGTGCCCGCCATGACCTGCTCGGCGATCTCAACGTACTTCACACCCCAGTTCCAGATTGGGCTTGTCAGCACCCTGTCTCCCACAAACTGGGCCATGTCAGAGTCATAACCGATAGAAAGCGCACCAGCATCCGCAGCCGCCTTCTGTGGCTCTGTTGTATCCTGATGCTGCGCGATGATATCCGCTCCAGCGGCAAGCAATGCATCCGCCGCTTCCTTCTCTTCCGGAGGTCCGAACCAGGTGTTGGTCCACACCACGCGCACCTCAGCCGCCGGGTTCACCTCACGAACACCCAGCGTGAAAGCGTTGATACCGCGGATCACTTCCGGTATCGGGAACGCTGCCACATAACCGATGATGTTGCTCTCGGTCGCCGCTCCAGCCACCAGACCCGACAGATAACGCGGCTGATACATGCGACCGAAGACGTTCGATGCATTCGGGGCCGACTTGAAACCCGAGATATGCACAAACTGAATGTCGGGGAACTCCTCCGCTACCGTTATTGTCGGATCCATATAACCAAAGGAGGTGGTGAAGATCAGGTCGTAGCCTTTCATGGCGAAATCTCTGATCACGCGCTCACCCTCAGGTCCTTCGGGTACCATCTCAATGTAAGCAGTCTCTATACCTAGATCTGCCTCCAGCTGCTGCCTGGCTTGGTCATGCGCCCAGGTCCATCCCAGATCGCCGATCGGAGCCACGTACACAAACGCGGCCTTGAATGCTGCCGTGGGTTCTTTACCTTCTTCAAAAGCGTCTGCCTTGATAGGGATCACCAGGTCACCAGCGAGAATCGCCTCGTTTGCTGCATCAACAGCGTCCTTGGCCTCCTGCGGAATGATGCTGTCGAAATCATGGTAAGGCGAAAGGGTGGAACCGCCTTCAATGTAGTTGAACACAATACGCTCCATCGGGGCGTCATAAGCTACACCATTTACAGTATAGTCATACCATTTTTCAATGATATTTCGAATATTGGGATCCCACTTCGCCATCGGGCTAGTGATGACAACGTCAGGAGACAGCGAACTCTGATCCAGGAAATGGCCGAATGCAAGAGCGTTACCCTCTTGAGCAGCTTCAAATGGGCCGAAGCGCTCTGCATAGATGATGTCTGCGCCAGCTGCGATCTGGGCGCTGGCCGATTCCTTGCCCTTGACCGGGTCGAACCATGATTCGATGTAGGTAACCGAGAACGTCACGTCAGGGTTAACCGATAGTGCGCCATCGTAGAAGGCATTCACTGGGGCATTTACGTTGGGGAACGGGAAGGCAGCGACCGCACCAAGCTTGTTGGTTTCAGTCATGTAGCCTGCAATGATGCCCGCCAGGTAGGCAGGCTCGTGAATGAACACATCCCCCCAGTATGCGTTTCCGCCGACGCCTTCGTTGCCTGATCCGGTGAACATCCAGGCGATATCAGGGAATTCGGGAGCCAAGACCTTCACAGCTTCATAGTAGGAGCTGTGGGCCCAGATGACCTCATACTCACCGGTTTCGGCGTACTGACGCAAGATGCGCTCGGCATCCGGGGGAGCAACGTTTTCGGTGCACGTCAAGGTCATCTCAAGATCATACGGAGCATCAGCGGCAACGCGATCAAACGCCTGCGCGAATGCTGTATGCCAAGGTTGCTCGACCGTGTTGGTAGTGATGCAGGCGAAGTCCACCTGCGTAGGTTCTTCAGCAGCAGGAGCTTCAGCAGCAGGGGCTTCAGCAGCAGGGGTACAAGCCGCCAATACCATGCCGGCGACAACCAACATGCTCAATACTGCAAATAACTTTTTCATCGTGTTTCCTCCTGTTGTTCTCTAGTGCCCGCATTTCGGACGTGCACTGTTGTGACCGTGCGATTTGTCGGCTGTTTGTAGAGTGGTCATTGCCTCCTCTGCTGCTAGTGACAGGTGATTACGATGCCCTTACTTCTGCCTGCGGATCCTGTTCTTGTTTCTCCGTGTCATTGTGACATTAAACAGGTGCCTTGGCAAGTGCATCCCATGCCAATGGCCCCTTACAGAAAACAGGCTAATAGTGAGGTGTTTTGTCAGTCATTTTGGCGGGCCCAGTCAAGACTTACATTACTGCAACGCATGCTTCACGCCATCTTCAAATTTCTGCAAAGTTTCGGCGGCATCTTCCTCGGTGTGAGCAGCGCACAGAAAGTAGGGCTCAAATCCGTCCGCTTCAGGCAAAATACCGTTTTGAATCATGTGATTATGAATGGCTTCCAGTAGATCCCAATCACAGTTATGTAGATCGCGCCAATCCGTAGGCTGCTGCTCCGTGACACATATCCCAAACATGGCCGGCACGCCATTGATGACGTGAGGAACGCTGTGGCGGCTGAGTATTTCGCGGATTCCCTTCATCAGCACCCCACCCACTTTTTCGATTTGTGGGAACACCGACCCGCTTTGCATGCGTTCCAACGTTGCATCCGCAGCGGCGGTGGAAACTACGTTGCCGGTGTAGGTGCCGCCTTGAAATACCTTCTCCGGGCCAAAAGTCAGCATGATTTCTTTCTTTCCGCCGATGGCAGCCACAGGGTATCCGTTCCCCATCGCTTTAGCATAGGTGGAAATATCCGGATGGACGCCGAAGTATTCGCGCGCGCCGCCGGGCGCGATGCGAAAGCCGGTCTTCACTTCGTCGAAGATGAGGACGATACCATATTGATCGCACTGCTCGCGCAGGAATTCCAGATAGCCCGGTCGGGGCAGGAGGGCATTGTTGTTGCCCAGTACTGGCTCAACGATGATGGCAGCAATGTGTTCACCCCGTTCTTGCAGGATGTCCCCTAGCACTTCTACATCGTTCCATGGACACATCTGAATCAGATCGCGCATGGCCTCAGGGATACCGAGACCCTTCTTTATTGCCGTCGGACGCAGGCGATTGCCGGCCTTATGAATGTCCCCGCCAGCGGTAGACCAAAGCACATAATCATGGGCGCCGTGGTATGAGCCCTCAAATTTCAGTACGATATCGCGGCCGGTAAACCCTCGCGCCAATCTTAGGGCGTGCATGGTGCATTCGGAGCCGGTGTTTGCCAGCCTAACCATCTCGACCCCCGGGCACATGGAGATGATGCGCTCAGCGACGCTGACCTCATATTGCTGTGTGGCGGCAAAACTAACCCCATGGTCAATGGCTTCTTTGACACGGCCATTTACGAAAGGGTCGGTATGCCCTAGTATTACCGGCCCCCAGCCAAGCCTGTAATCAATAAAACGTTTGCCGTCAAAGTCGAAAAGGCAACCCTCGCGTGCTTCGGAAACTACTAAAGTGTCATGATCCCCGCTATAACGGAAGTTGGAACTGACACCATAAGGTATGACATCCAGTGCACGTTCAAAAAAGGCATGTGACTTTACACCTTGTGCAGGCATTTGCTCCGCTCCTAACACCCAGTGCCGGAAGAAATTCCGGCTCGTTTTTCCGGATGTGTGTCATAATAGCAGGGATTGCCCATCGTGTAAATAAAATAGGTTGCGCGCTTGCCGATTTACGGGGCAATACACCGAAGAGGCTTGCGCCACGCTATGCTGAATCAAACACTAAGCACTGCACCATTCTGGACTAACCAGTTCCCCCAACCTGTCAACTTGCCAACCGCCCCTTCGCCGCCAGCCGAGGTGGACGTCGCCATCGTGGGCAGCGGCTATACCGGACTAAACGCAGCTCGGGTGCTCGCAAGGTCAGGAGCACGTACGGCAGTATTGGAGCGAAACTCCATAGGATCAGGAGCAAGCTCACGCAACGGCGGCATGGCAACACCCGGCATCAAACAATCGCTGACGAACATCGTTAAACGCTATGGAAAAGCCAGAGGGGAATCGTTCTGGCAAGCCTCGCTCGCGGCTATTGATTTGATCGAGAAAATTGTTCATGAAGAAAACATCGACTGTGATTGGGAGCGTAATGGACATATTGCACTGGCCAACAGACGAACACATTTCGAACGGTTGCGCGCACTGGGGCAATGGTACAAACAAGAATTCGGCCACGAAACCACGCTCCTCTCGCAGGCCGAATTGCACAGCGAAATTGGAACCGACAAATACTATGGTGGCCTAGCGGATGAAACAAGTGGGGGCCTGCATCCGGCTAAATATGTGTTTGGTCTGGCGCACGCTGTTGCCCGCCACGGGGCGCAGCTATGCGATAACACAGATGTGACGCGAATAGATCGCCACGCCGCTGGGTTTCATGTCCACACCAACCGGGGCGTCCTCTATGCCAGGGAAGTGCTAATTGCCACGAATGGGTACACTGATCACCTCGTCCAGCAACTCAAACGCAGAATATTCCCGGTCGGCAGCTACACTATCGTGACTGAGCCGCTCTCGCCGGAGCTGCAAGAACGACTTAGCCCTAAGAAGCGCATGTTTTACGATACGAAATGGTTTTTGAACTACTTTCGATTGACGCCAGACGGGCGCATGTTATGGGGCGGACGCAACGATCTAAGCACCGATTTAGAATTGCACGAGAGCGCAAATCGGTTACGCAATCAAATGGGGCAAGCTTTTCCCGAGCTGCGCGTGACGCCGATTACTCATTCCTGGACCGGCCAACTTGGGCTTACATTCGACCTAATGCCGCACATTGGGCGCGTGGATGGCATCCATTACGCCCTCGGCTACTGCGGCCACGGCCTATCTATTGCGACCTATCTGGGAACAGAGGTTGGGTTGATGTTGTCCGGTCAGAAAACCGGCAGCCCGTTCGCGGAGATTTCACACCCCACCATGTTGTTTTATCGGAACAAACCGTGGTTTCTCCCATTCGTAGCGAGTTATTATCGGTTCCTGGATCAGGTGACATAGGCGTATTAATGCAAACCAAGAAAGGGAAATATCATGAACGTTCAAACAAGTAGCCTGATTGATTTACTGGCCCCTGTATGGACGCACCTTACCTACGTGCAGCCGGTGCGTGCGGAGGGTATCTATCTTTACGATGCTGACGGGAATCGCTATATAGATTTTACGTCCGGCATTGGCGTAACCAACACAGGACATTGCCATCCAAAGGTTGTTCAGGCCATTCAGGCGCAGGCAGAAACAATGATCTTTGGCATGGTAAACATCGTCATCTCACCGGCCACTTTGGCTTTGGCGGAATCCCTCGACGAAGTCACACCTACAACCATCGACAGGTTTTTCTTCGCTAATAGCGGTGCCGAGGCGGTTGAAGCGAGCGTCAAACTTGCTCGGCATGCTACCAGGAGGCGCAACATCATTGTTTTCCAGGGAAGCTTCCACGGGCGTACGGCGCAGGCGATGGCAATGACCACCTCCAAGACCATTTATCGTTACGACTACCAGCCACTGCCGGGCGGAGTGGTTGTTGCGCCCTTCCCATACAGCTTTCACTACGGCTGGGACGACGTACAAACAACCGAGTTTTGTATGCGCCAGTTGGACTTACTGCTGAAGAGTCAGAGCGCTCCCGAAGAAACCGCAGCCATTATCATCGAACCGGTGCTCGGCGAGGGCGGCTACGTGCCCGCGCCGCTTGAGTTCATGCAGGCCCTGCGTGCCCTTTGCGACGCCCACGATATTCTGCTGATCGTGGACGAGGTGCAGAGCGGTTGCGGACGCACGGGCAAGTTCTTCTCTTTTGAGCACGCGGGGATCGAGCCGGATATTATCGTGATGGCGAAAGGGTTGGGAAGCGGATTGCCAATCTCTGGCATAGCTTCACGCCGGGAACTCATGGAACATTGGAAACCAGGCACGCATGGTGGGACTTACGGCGGCGGGAGCGCTATCGTCGCCGCAGGGGCACTGGCCTCCGTGCAGGTCATTCGCGAGGAACACCTAGTCGAAAACGCAGCCAAGATGGGTGAGCACCTCCAGGTAGGGCTCCGCAAATTGCAAGAGGAACACAGCGTCATCGGCGATGTACGCGGCCGCGGCCTCATGGTCGGAGTTGAGTTCACCGCCCCAGAGGGCAAACCGGACGCTGCAATTGCAAAAGCCGTCCAACAAGCATGCCTTGAGCGCAACATGCTGCTGCTCACGTGCGGAAGCTATGACAACGTTATCCGCTGGATTCCACCATTAATTGTGAATGAGCAGCAGATAGGCCAAGGTCTACATATATTTGCTGAGGCGTTGGAAAAAAACAACATGACATGAGCAAATAGCGCGCGAAAAAATCACGGGCCCTCCTCACGAGTTGGGTTCCCACCACTGATAGGTCTTTCAGGAGGACTTTCACCATAATTGCTCTATGAGAAAAAATCTGAAGTCAATGTCAACGGTCCAGAAGCCTTAGTGCGTAGTGATCGTAGGGCGTTTTGCGCTTGGAGGCATTTGGAGATAAACTTGCTTGGAAACTCATACTCACGCAAGCTCATGTTGGCGAGGGTAATCGGACAAGAAACTGTCAAATATCTCCAAGGTAAGAAAGGGCATACACTCTTTTATCCGAAGATCTAGGCGTAGGTGCGAAAGGTAACAGTCGAGAAGAGTGAGGTAATTCTCCATGTACTGTAAGGAGGAATGACATGGAATCCGATTATGACGTGATTGTCATTGGTGCTGGCCACAACGGCCTGATCTGTGCCGCCTATCTGGCTAAGGCTGGCCGGAAAGTGCTGGTGCTCGAGCGCCGCCACATCGTCGGCGGCGCATGTGTCACCGAGGAGATCTGGCCTGGATACCACGTCTCCGCAGCCTCCTATGTGATGAGTATGATGCAGAAGCGGGTACTGCAGGAACTCGAACTCAGAAAATACGGGTGGGAGGTTCTGCCAACCGAGTGTCTGTTCGTTCCTTTCCCGGATGGCAGGTCCTTATCCATGTGGGCAGACATGGAAAAGACAGTGGAGGAAGTCGCCAAGTTCTCCAAGAAAGATGCCGAGATGTACCCGATTTTCCACGATTTCATCATAGAAGCAGCTGCATTCGTGCGTGAGTTGATGTGGACCACACCCCCTGACCCCACATCGCTAAAGCTGCGCAACCTGAAAGAGCTGCTTTCACTTGCTAACAAATTTCGCAGGTTGGGCGGCAAACTGTTTCGCTTCGCCGATCTGATGACGATGAGCATCAGTGATTTCCTCGACATGTATTTCGAATCAGACCAAGTCAAAGCGGTCCATGCCTACTACGGCTCTATCGGCACATTCTTAGGTCCTCGCTCACCCGGAACAGCCTATGTACTATTGCATCACGAGATGGGCGATCTCGGCGGGGCCGGTGGTTGGGGTTTTATGCGCGGCGGCATGGGGGCAGTAGCACAGGCGATCGCAGCCTCGGCCCAGCACTATGGCGCTACCATTCGCACTGAAGCCGAGGTTGATAAGGTCTTAATCAATAACGGACGGGCTACGGGAGTGGCGCTCCAATCCGGGGAGGAAATTTACAGCAAAGTAATCGTCAGCAACGCCGACCCTACGACTACTTTCCTCAAACTGGTGGATACAAGCCAGCTGCCGGGCGATTTCGTGCAAGAGGTGCGCAACTACCGCACCTTTAGCACAGCTTTCAAGATCAACGTCGCCCTGGAGGAACCTCCTCGATATACGGCCTTCGACTCCGAAGAGATGGGCATCGGATATCCCACCTATATACACATCGGTCCCAGCATGGCCTACCTAGAAAAGGCGTACGACGACGCCAAATACGGCAGGCCGGCTGCAAATCCGTTCTTCACACCGTGTCTACCGACATGGGTTGATCCGGGATTGGCTCCTCCGGGCAAGCATATCTTGAGTATATTTGGTGGCCACAGTCCCTACACTCTCAAAGACACAACCTGGGATGACGAGCGGGAGAAGTTCGCCGACCGGGTCATGGATACCCTGGCAGAATACGCGCCTAACGTGAAGGATGCTGTCATTGACCGCCAGATCCTGATGCCGCCAGATCTGGAACGCGTCTATGGCCTGACGCAGGGCCATATCTTCCATGGTGAGCTGACATTGGATCAGCTCTTCTTCATGCGTCCGGTCCCAGGCTATGCCGACTACCGTTCCCCTATCAAGGGGATGTACGAGTGCGGCTCGGGCACCCATCCTGGCGGTGGCGTTATGGGCATGGGCGGTCACAATGCAGCCCGAGAGGTGCTCAAAGACTGGTAAGGAGAAACATCATGAAGATCACACCACTCTATCACATACACCTGGAACTTGGCGCGAAAATGTTCACCTCGGCCGTAGGCTATGCAATGCCTGCCAAATACACGACCGTCGAGGAGGAGCATCGGAACGTGCGAGAACGTGTCGGAATGATGGACATAAGCCTAATGGGTAGGTTGGATATCAAAGGTAAGGATGCCTTTCAGCTAATCCAGAAACTCATCGTCCACGATGCGGCTGGGCTATCCGACGGTCAGGCTCTATATACAACCATGTGTAACGACCAGGGGATGATAATGGACGACGTCACCGTTTGGCGGTTCGGCTCGGAGTATTTCCGGATCATCACCTCTTCCATGTTTCGCGCGCGGACGTCCGTTTGGGTAGAGGACCATAGCGAAAACATGGATGCATACTTGACGGACGTCAGCTCTGGCCTAGGCATGATTTCCGTCCAAGGGCCAAGGTCGAGAGAACTCCTACAAGACATCATGGACATCGATCTCTCTCAACTAAAGTTTTTTCGGTTCGCAACTGGGAAGTTCGGCACCATCCCTGGCCTGATCGCACGTATCGGGTTCTCCGGTGAATTGGGCTATGAGTGCTATGTTAACACTGAAGACACCGTAGCAGCGTGGGAAATGTTTATGGATGCTGGTAAACCATTTGGCCTTATGCCCTATGGTTTCGACGTGCTAGACACCTTGCGTTGGGAGAAGGGTTTCATCTTCTATGGTTTCGACGCGACGGAGAAACATAACCCATATGAGTGCCGGTTGTCAGAATGGATCAGGTACGACAAAAGTGACTTCATTGGACGCGAGGCGCTGCTGAAGATTCGAGATCGTGGGGTCGCTCGCAAACTGATGGGGTTGGAGGTTGCCGGCGACAATGTGGCCGCGGAGCAGCAGCCCCTAAAAGCAGATGGGAAGACCATCGGTTCAGTCGTGGTCGGGTTTTTCGCGCCATACGTCGGTAAGAACTTGGCATACGCCTACCTCGATTCAGAATACGCCAAAGCAGGCAACCAAGTCTCCCTGGAAATTGAAGGCGCCGATACTAACGCGAGGGTGGTTGAAATGCCCTTCTATGACCCAGAGGGAAAGCGCATGAGAACCTGAAATAATCTTCAAATTGTAAAGCAAATGCAACGACGGTGCAATCTGCAATTAATGCAGGTTTCATCTTGTATACACAACAATGTGTGGCGGTAGCAACGGCAATAACTCAATCTCCTTCTTGCGTTGGTTTGTTGATTGTGTCGGGTGGTCACCCCTGAACTACAACAGGCCTAGGCCTCTAGATATGCATTGAGCACTAGTGTTTTGATTGGTCATCCTTCTACGTTGGACATCGTTTGGTTCTCTCGTCCCAGAGGAACATTGCCGCTGCACTCACAGCTGATCAGGCAGTATGTTGCCCCACTAATTGCGCCGTAGAACTAGCCCGCTTACCTTGATCATGTAACGCTACAGGCCAAATAATCATATCGGAGCTTGCCAGAGTTTGTGAAGTGTTCTGCTCTACCGAATGGGCACTGGAAGCATCGTACGTCTCCAGACACTACACCTTAATTTTGCTTTTCCCTTACATCACGGACACAATCCATAAAGTGATTTGCCCGTATCTTGGAGACTTTATTCTGCCAGGCACCGCCCTCCTTGAAATAGCTTGCCACAATCACGCCATCAGCAATTGCGAGTAGATGCTCAATGTTTTCGGGATTTGTCCCACTTCCTATTAAAACTTGAGTCTCTGGTGAGATCTTGATCGCGCGAATTTCCTGTTCATCCGGAGGGTCTCCAGTTCTGTTTCCAGTACTAATTAAGACATCACCGCCAAAGAAGAGCACATCCCTAGCCTGCTCACTTATGCTCCGATCGGCAACTATGCTGTGACTACCGTGTTTCACATGAACATCAGCAAAAATTGCAATGTCATCCGCTTTAATGCTCGATCGGTACCTTAGGGCCCTTCCCGCTAAGCCCTCGATGAACCCCTCGGGGTGGTATTGACACGCGAGGTAAAATAGAACGTGTGAGCAGCACATCACGCGATACCCTCGGCCGCTACACCAGCAGCACCCCTGAGATCGCCGGAGACATGCTTGCTGATGTTGGCCAGATGTGGGGAGAAGCTACAAATCTATACAATGTGCGCTAAGCGCCCTATTCTTAGGGAAGAAAATGGCTAGACAAAAGAACTTTCAACTGCAATTCATACTCAACAACAAATATTTAGCAGCTAGGATCGCCATATTTGCTTTTCTATTTTCCCTATTTGTTGTCGGCTGCGAGGAAAGCCATGCTCAAGACAATCAAGCTGACAAGATATTCTTAGGAGGAGATATCATAACCGTCGATGAGAACAATCCTGAAGCTCAGGCTGTTGCAGTTTATGACGGAAGGATAATAGCTGTAGGAAGTGAAACGGAGATATTGAAATTTAGAGGATCTCAAACAGAAGTCATTGACTTTCAAGGAAACACCCTAATGCCGGGGTTGATTGATGCCCATACACATCCCATTTTATCTGCATTAATGGGACAGGTTGTCGATGTATCAGGGTTTTCCAACAACAATCCGAAGGAAGTCATGGAAAGCCTTGAGAACGGTATTGAAGAAGCAAGTAAAGGGGAATGGATAATTGCATATGGTTGGGATCCGGCCATTCTGCGCGACCTTAAAGCACCGACTATTCAGGAATTGGATCAATTAGCTCCGGACAATCCTTTATTGATACTAACCCAAACCCTGCATACCGCTTTTGCTAATAGTAGAGCTTTTGAAGCGGCCGGAGTTACCAAAGAAACCCCTGATCCCAAGGGCGGATATTTTGAGAAAGATGAGAACGGTGACTTGACAGGCACCATTATTGAAGTTGAAGCTATGTCAAAATTCAGACAAGCCACCCCCAAATTTCCCCGTGCCGCCTACCTCTATTTATTAACTGAACAATTAGAAGCCTATGCCAAAGCAGGATACACTACGATTGTGGCTCCAGGATTACAACCTATGATTCCTAATCACATTCAATCCCTTCAAGAAGTATCCGAATATGAAGGCGCACCTGTGAGATCGCATACCTATCCCTTGTATGAATTCATTGATGAGTCTCATTATCAACCAAACCACGGCAACAACTATTTTAAGGTGATGGGTGTCAAATTGTTTATTGATGGCTCCCCGTATGCTGGGGGCATGGCCATGAATGAGCCTTATCTCGACAGTGACCTGACTCGCGAGGGATTGGGTATTCCGACAGGGGGAACGGGCCATCTTAATTTTGACGACGAAACGCTATTTTCGATAGTAAGGAATTATCATCAGCAAGGTTGGCAAATTGCCGCTCATGTTCAAGGAGAACGAGCCATTGAACAATTTCTGAATGCGGTTGAAGCTGCTCAAGAAAACTTTCCACGCCAAGATCATCGGCATCGCATGGAACACAATGCCTTGATCACTTCAAGACAATTAGAACGAGCAACCAAACTTGGCGTAACTACTAGCTTCTATATTGAGCATGTTAGTTTCTATGGCGATGCCTTGTATGAAGCCATTGTGGGACCGGAAAGAGCTTCTCGGTTTATGCCCATGAATTCTGCGAAAAATCTGGGCCATCGCTTCAGCTTACATACTGATTCTCCTTCTTCTCCACTTGATGTTTTTCATGCCATGCAAACGGCCGTAACCCGAAACACACAATCGAATCAATATATTCTGGGGCCTGATGAGCGAATCGGCGTAGATGACGCCATCAAAGCGGTCACCCTCAATGCCGCCTGGCAAATATTTGAGGAAGAATCGAGAGGAAGCCTTGAGATTGGGAAATTAGCTGATTTTACGGTTATCTCGCAAAATATTAGAAGAATTCCTCCTGAACACTGGACCGAGATTGAAATTGTGGACACTTACCTGGAAGGAAATCGGGTCGTCCACAAGAAGTGGACAGGGCGAAAGATCAACCTGTTTCTACAGGCAGCTTGGGGGATGGCAAGAAATTCGATTACGCTGTACCTGAAAGCCAAACAGGACTTGTTAGTCATGACGACTTTAGTCGTTATCATACTTGCCTTTGTCACAAGAAAACGGTTGTGGAGATGGTAAAGTGTAACCGCAAGCGGTCCCGACGGGTGTCGGGTCCGCATGACCGATAAGGCCCTCGTAGTCACTTGGCTCCATCCTCACTATCAACACCAGGCTGCCTATGCCTAGAATCGGCTCATCTGTAGCGCAGTGGGGACGCACCTTAGTTGGGCGACGGATGCTCCTGGACTTACCTGACCTACTGACTACTTACACAATTCGGTTATATTATTAGACGTACAACCCGTAACATAATGTGTTGGAATTACCGGCTGACTTAACGGGCATCCAGGTACAACAGTGTTATGCTGATCACTCCGTACAAACGGCTTATTATCGCCAGCCGCAGTCTGATTGGCTTTGGCTTCATCATGGCGCTTTATTCAAGCATCGGCCAAACTTTTTTTGTGGGTGTATTTGGCCCCCAGATCCAGTCGGAGTTCAGGCTGAGCCATACTGCTTGGAGCACCATTTACATGATAGGTACACTGGCGAGTGCCGCGGTGATGCCATGGACTGGTAACCTGATCGACCGTTATCGACTACCTGGTTACGCGCTGGCCGTGTGTGGGCTAATGGTATGTGCCTGCGGGTTTATGCCGTTTGTGACAGGGCCATCTGCACTGGTGCTAGGTATATTTTTACTCCGCCACTCTGGTCAAGGACTTGCCAACCACATAGCGACCACCAGCATGGGTCGCTACTTCGAGCATGACCGAGGCCGGGCGATTGCCATAGCATCTCTCGGGCTTACTCTCGGGGAGGCAGTGCTCCCATTCCTAGCGGTAGTTGCGATTTCTGCTGTGGGCTGGCGCTGGACTTACGGAGGAGTCGCGGCTGTCGTCGCCGTCACGAGCTTTCCAGTAATACTATGGCTGCTGAGAGGCTATGACCGCTTCCACCAGGATCATCTCAAGCGCCTCGACGTAGGCAAGGAAGAAAAGACAGACGTACTTTCCTGGAAGCGTCAGCAGGTGCTCCGCGACCCACGTTTTTATCTGCTATTGCCGGGCATAATGGCCTCCTCCATGGTTGCGACTGCATTCTTCTTCCACCACCTCAACATAGCGGAGGCCAAGCGCTGGGATGCCAGCTGGGTCACCGGCAATTACGTGATGTACGCGGTTACCTGTGTGCTTGCCTTCCTGACCGCGGGTGCACTGGTGGACCGGTTCCGTGCTGATCGAGTAGTTCAGTTCATGCTGATACCTTTGGTACTGGCTTCACTGACGATCGGCATCGCTGAAAACTACCTTTGGGTCATCCCCTACATGCTGTTGTTGGGGCTGCACGTCGGCTTTGCACACACTTCAACAAATGCCCTATGGGCAGAACTCTACGGTGTCGCAGACTTGGGATCTATCAGGAGCATGTACGCTGCACTGAGCGTCCTGTCTTCGGCTTTCGGCCCCGTCATCATAGGTGGTCTGGTTGATCTAGGCGTGCCGATAGAAAACACTTGCTTTCTATTTGCTGCCTATGCGGTACTGGGCAACATCTTGATCATATTTGCGTTGAGACTAAAACCCCAGTGACCTGTCCCGGCCTTACACAGACAGTCCAGGTGCGATTATGGAAGTACTCACCCCCCTAGCCTACTCAGCGACGTGACCGACGAGCCTGACTGACACTGACCCGCTTCCAATAGGAGCGGGCTTTCGTTTTGAGCAGGCCATGCTTGCTGACCCGCGGGGGGCGGGTGTATAGTTGA
>Ga0187833_10002407_pt1 | contig 20080 bp, 23 predicted proteins | sample ETNtaG_37_FD_167968 | JGI IMG/M metagenome (GOLD analysis project Ga0187833, IMG submission 167968) | Marine microbial and viral communities from oxygen minimum zone, Eastern Pacific Ocean - ETNP2014_SV_400_PacBio MetaG (Illumina Assembly) | ecosystem: Environmental > Aquatic > Marine > Hypoxic...
GGTGCCTCAAAGGGCGGACCCGTTACCATCAATTACACGGTAAAGCACCCTGACAGAGTGAGCGCACTCATTCTATACGGTTCGTACGCACAAGGTTGGGCTCGGCGCGGCAATCCAGCAGAGGCCGAAAGCGGGCGCGCCATGATGGAGCTTGTCCGCTTCGGCTGGGGCCAGGACAACCCGGCGTTTAGGCAGATGTTTGGTTCCCTGTTCATGCCTGATGCCAACGAGGAGCAGAGAGAGGCTTTCGATGTCATGCAACGTGAGAGTGCGACGCCTGAACTAGCTGCACGATTGATGGAGGCACTCGGTGAGGTCGATGTATCCGATTTGCTGCCACAGCTATCAGTGCCGGTTCTGGTGCTGCACGCCCGTGGCGATTCGCGCATTCCGCACGAGCTTGGGCGCTCTCTTGCATCTGGAATTCCAAACGCAGAGTTTCAATCGCTGGACTGCAATAATCATATCATCATGGAACATGAGCCAGCGTTCCCAGGGCTGATATCTGCAATAAGGGTATTTCTTAAGCGTATTGAGTAACGTGATCCGGATGAAGCCCCGCGATCAGCGGCCCATTGCCGACCAACGGCGCGTGATCCGCTTGCATTTTTTCTCCAGGTGACTATGCTTACCATCCAAATTACTGGATCTCTCTCTATGACCGTTTTTTCCACCCGACAATGCAAGATTTGCAGTGTGAATGCAGGCGAGGTGTGCCTGATGCACGGGCATATCGAGGTTGGGGTGACGCGGAGCTGTAACCAGGACCATTCCATCCTCAATTTCGGACCCAGACTAACCTGACGAAGGCAATCGGAAGGCTAGTTTAGAAAAAAGCCTTCCGGATGAAATCAGAAAACCCCGGTAGGCCATAAGAGTCAACCGGGGTTTTTTTTGCCCCCTGGGAAAGTGAGTAATATGTTTGATCTAAAGCTGTTTTCCAGTCCACGCGCACTGAAAAGAGATTTTCTACAGAGCACCGATGTGGCTCCCCAATCCATGGGACCCGAGCTGAGGAGCGATTTTGAGAGAATCCGCGTGCAGAATGCCGATCTCCTGATTTCGGGGAATTTCTGGTGGGACTTCATGCGCACCTATGCGCGGCATCTGACCTTGATCGTAAGCCTTCGCGGCGTCGGTTCGATACTGATCCTGGCCTCGGTACTCGCCAGTCAGCGCATTCTGGATGAAACGAATACTTTGACAGCCTCCCTCTGGCTGCTGTTCTTCTACGGGCTGATCCAGTTAGTTCACCGCGTGACCAACGCCTATGTCGCCATGCTGCAGAATCAGATCCTGGTTTGTGTGCGAACCTTCGTGACCGTGCGTATGAACTGGAAACTGCTGCGCATGGGTAGTCTATCGTCGGCCGAGTTTTCAACCGGAAACCTGAAGACGCTGATCTCATCCGACATCTACCGGATAGCCGAGTTTCTGGGCAGCCTGTTTCGTAACGGCATCCCCTGCCTGCTGGGTCTGATCTTTCTTGGACCGGTTATCTGGTTCTACATGGGTATCCCCGGCATCGTAGCGGTAGCAACAGCTTTTGCCGCACTTCCCCTGGCACTTATATTTGGCCGGTACGTCTTCCACAAGGAGGAGATCATCAAGCGACAGGAAGACTCCCTGGCCACCATCGTTGGTGAGTGGGTCACGCACGTCAGATTGCTGCGATATCTCGGCTGGGAAAAACTCCTGGCAAGCAAAGTAGCCGGACACATCCGCAAACTGGTCATTGAGGTCACCAAGCAGCATGGCGTCAATCTGGTCAACTTCGGGATCAGCGTGAGCTGGTGGCTGATGCCGATCATCCCTTTGATCTATACGGCCGACGTCATGGAGGATACCAGCGACTTAAGCACCTTGTTTGCCAGCATCTGGATGCTGAATCACATCACGCTTTACATTCGCTGGCTTCCCGGTTTATTCATCAGTTATGGCGCAGCAGCAGCCTGTATTCTCCGCCTGAACCGGCTGTTTTCACACAGCGATATCGAAGATGAGCTGTTACCGCCGTGCAACCAAGCGCTGCAAGGGGCGATGCCGACAAAGTTACACTTCAATCACGTGAGTTTTGCGTATGAAGAGAAGGAGGCCCTGACGGATTTGGACTTGACGCTGGATCTGAGCCGGTATACCTCCCTGATCGGAACCGTTGGCTCCGGCAAATCCACGCTGCTGAAACTGATCTGTGCGGAGGTGCAACCTACCGCCGGCAAGATCCTGGTGGAATTTGACAACGGCGTCATCGCCGATCTCCGCCACCATGACGTCTATGCAGCCGTTCGACGCGTATTCGGATATATGCCCCAGGAAGCGTACCTCTCGAATGCAACGCTGGCGGTAAATATCAGTCTGGATGAGCACCACAGTGACCAGGAAGTCATGCAGGCAATCCACTTGGCTGAACTGGCAGCGGATATTACCCACTGGGATAGTGGAATAAGGGAGGAAGTTGGTGAAACGGGAGTGAATTTATCCGGAGGACAGAAGCAGAGAGTTAATCTCGCCCGGGCGCTCTATTCGGGCCGACCCTATCTGGTTCTGGATGATCCCTTGAGTGCCGTGGATACCAATACGGAATCCGCCCTGATGCAGAGCATGCTGAACCAGTGTGGGGGTTTCCTGCTGAGCAGTCACCGGCTGACAGAACTGAAGAAAACAGATCGCCTGCTGGTGCTGCATGACGGCAAGGTAATCGAAGATGGTAGCCCAACGACGCTGGCAGAGGATCCATTCTCAGAGTTCAGCAAGCACCTGCGTGCCGCGGAGGTCAGCCATGTAGCATAACTTCGTCACCGCCGAAGAAGTCAGTCAAAAGCAAAACAACGTAATGGCCCTCATACGTTTCATCGGTACGCTGAAATTGCTGAAGAAAATCATCGTGCCCACCTCGATCGTGATCCTGTGTGCAGCAGCAACGCCCTCCTATTTCCTCTGGTTCCTGGGTAAAACTGTTGACTGCACTCTGCAGAGTGGTTGTCAGGTGACCCATGACCTGCTGGGCTGGCAAGTGATTCTGCCTTTGACTACCAGTTCGCTGCTGGCCATTGCAGTGGTCGCCATGTTCTGCAGGGTTGCTGCCTGGACCATGTTTGAATTGAGCGGCCAGTGGTCAACCCAGGAGATTCAGGCGCAGATGATGAAGTCCATCTGCAAGGTCAGGACAAGCTTCTTCGACGAGAACCCCTCGGGCCGATTGATCAATCGACTGCTCGGCGACTATGGCATGTTACGACTCGATGGTGTCATGTCGATCGGCGACACCGCCAACAGCTTTGCCGACGTGATCTGTGTGGGCCTCCTAATAATGATTGCTCATCCAATTGCCGGTCTGTTGATCTTGCCGGTAATACTTCTCTATGTAGGATTACAGACACAATTGGCCCCGATGATGAGTCATGCTCGGGAACTGAGGGCCGTAAAGATCGGCGAAGCCTTGCACCGGGAAACCGATCTGATCGAGGGGCGCACCATGTTTACCCTCTACAACAAGGTGGACAACCTGCTGGAGAGAATATACAAGGCTTTCAACAATTCACTGAACATCCAACTCTTCTATGCCAAGCTCATGAGTTGGGGGATGTTGTGGATGGGTGTCATCTCCGCGATCTATGCTGTGGTGGTCTATGCCTTCCTGATTGTTGGCATGCACAACCAGACCGTATCGGTCACGGTAGCGGCTGTTGTAATCACAGCGGTGTTTAACCTCAACAATCTCTTTTTTGGTCTTAGTTGGGACATGTCATTTCTTGGCGAGACGGCATCACACGCACGAAGGGCGTTTTACATCATCGACCTGCCTGACGAGACCGAGCAGGAATCCCATGCACCTCAAATCGTGGACGATGCGCCCATGAAACCACTAAAGGGCAACATCCGATTTGAAAACTACAGCATGTCCTACCGGGAACACCTGCCGAGGATTCTCACTGATCTCAATCTGGAGATACCCATGGGGTTGCACGTAGGCATAGTCGGCAGGACCGGCGCCGGCAAAACCAGTTTGATGCAGGCTCTGTTTCGCCTGGTCTATCATCACGGCGGTGATATCAAGGTGGGAGGGAGATCAATCTTCGGCTTGGACGTAAGTTTCCTACGCAGTCACTTTGGGGTGGTTCCCCAGGATCCTTACCTGTTTGCCGGAACCATCCGATTCAACCTTGCCGGGACCATGGATCTGCCGGATGATCACTTGCGAAGTGCACTGGACCGGGTGGGACTGAAAGTGGGTTTGGATGCAACGGTACTGGAAGGGGGTAAAGACTACAGTGTTGGCGAGAGGCAGTTGCTGTGTCTGGCCAGGCTGATTCTGAACCGCAAGTCCTATATCTTCATGGACGAACCAACCAGTTCACTTGACCGCCGAACAGACGAGAAGATCCAGCAATTGCTACAAACTGAAATGTCCGACCGGACCGTGATCACCATCGCACACAGGTTGGAGAGTCTGTTTCACTATGACCTGATCATGGAACTGTCGGAGGGAAAGCTTGTGCGGCAGGGGCCACCTGGCGAAATGATCCCGCTGCTGCAGTCGGTTTATGGAAATATTGAGGAATCAGCCTAGCAGCTCTGAACTGGCTATTTGCTATCTGAGCTGTCAGCCGTAAAGGCTTGACGGCCCCTTGTCTTCGAAAGGTCTGAGTGCAGATCTCAATCCAAGGGGCCATTCGTACCGGGGTCCGTATTCGCTGTGAGACAGATCACGGCACAATTCCCTCATTGTCGTTAGACTGCGTTTTCCTGCAAGAATTTGTCCGGCTCGATTGATATCGCAATCGACGTATCTCTCGGCGCGGAAGCATCCTGCAACACCAGGGCAATAACTGAGAGCAGCGCACCACGACCCATGACCAGCACAGAGACAGGATTAGGCGTCTTCGAGAAGTACCTGACGGTTTGGGTACTGCTTTGCATCGCCGCCGGGATCACGTTGGGCAAGGTGGTGCCGGAGCTGGCCGTCTACCTTGACGGTCTCGCGATTGAAGTCAACGGCGCACCCGTCGTATCGATACCGATCGCCATATGCCTGTTTTTCATGATGTTTCCCATCATGGTCAAGATCGACTTCAGCAACGTCGTTAAAGCGGGCAAGAACATAAAACCGGTGGCCCTTACCCTCTTTGTCAACTGGGCGATCAAGCCGTTCACGATGTACGGCATCTCCGCGTTCTTCCTGGGTTCTCTGTTCTATACGTTTATCGGTGCTGAGGCCGTGGATTACATTAAGATGCCGCTCGGTCTCGACTTACCGGTTGGTGCCAGCCACGGCGAAGGAACGGTTGTACTGATCGACGGCATCAAGAAGCTCGAGGTGCCTCTCTGGCGCAGCTACCTGGCCGGTTGCATCCTGCTCGGCGTCGCTCCCTGTACTGCCATGGTATTGGTCTGGGGATCTCTGGCCCGTGGCAACGACAGCCATACACTGGCCATGGTTGCCATCAACTCCCTGACCATGCTGTTCCTGTATGCGCCGCTCGGCGGTTACCTCCTTGGCATCGGCGAACTCCCCGTCCCGTGGCAGGCGCTGCTCCTCTCCATCGGTATCTACGTAGCGCTGCCGCTGCTAACAGGTTACCTGACGCGCAAGCGCCTGCTACATGTTAAAGGTGAAGACTGGTTTAACAACAAATTCCTCCGTTTCCTGACCCCCGTGACGGTTATTGCCCTACTGATCACCCTCGTACTCCTGTTCTCGTTCAAAGGCGAGATGATCCTGGCCAATCCCCTTACGATCGTGTGGATAGCAGTCCCGCTGTTGGTGCAAACCCTGCTGATATTCGGACTGTGCTACCTGCTGGCCAAATTGCTCAAGCTTTCTTACAGCGACGCGGCACCGTCGGCACTGATCGGCGCTTCGAACCACTTCGAGGTTGCCATCGCGACATCCGCCATGCTGTTTGGGCTATCTTCGGGGGCAGCACTTGCCACAGTTGTGGGCGTCTTGATAGAAGTCCCCGTAATGTTACTGCTGGTGAAGATATGTCTGCGCACACGACGCTGGATCGACTATGCAGGTCCCGAGATGGCTGTATGACGTCCGGCCGGTTCCATTGTCACTCAATACATGGCATGCTGATCTGGTGGCCATCAACCCCAGCAATATAGTTAGACAGGACAGCATCCACAGCAGTGATTGAAGAAACTGCAACCGACCCCATGGCGGAATTCATGCGCGATCATGGCAGAGCAAGAAAACTGCTGGATCAGAACGCTGACGTCTGTTTCCTAGCAACGCATGATCCGCAAGATGGCGTCCAGGTTCGCACCTTGGTGCTGCGCGATATCGTCGAACGAAAACTGGGAATCTTCCTCAATCGATCCAGCCCCAAGTGGAACCAACTCGAGGCGAACGGCGAATTCCAATTACTTCTGTATTATCCGAGCATCGAACTGCAGTACCGAATGAGTGGCACCCATGCGCACATGGATTCCGATCTGGTTGCCGATAGTTGGCTGCTCAGACCGGACGGCAGCAAATACCTGGATTACTATTACGATCGGATCGGGGCACAGAGTACGCGCGTCGACTCTCGTGAAGCGATGGAGTCTGCTCTTGCGAAGCTGCAGCGCTCGCTACCGGAACCCGATGGGCTGACGGCACCTGAAAGTGCACGCGGCCTATACCTGGAAATCGACACGATCGACCGACTCGATCTATCCGATCGGAGTCGGTTGCACGATCGACGCCTTTTCACGTTTGCAGCAGGCCGGTGGACACAGCAGGTCCTGGTGCCATAAACGGCACGCAGCTATCACTCTGCCATTGCTCAGATAACGACCGACATCGCCAGTGGGTGGTGTCAACACAGATAACGAAAGGCAAGACCTTACGCCAGGCATGCCCCACTTTCTTGACATTTGAAGTGATGTTCTGTTGACTACAGATTCATCGAAAAGACGGTTGGCTGGCTGACGATCTTGAGATGATCCACGCACACTGAGGAGCAACGTTGATGAACGGCAATGACTACATAGCCAAGATTCTGAAGAGCGAGGGGGTAGAATTCATAACCTGCTTTCCCAGCAATCCGCTTATAGAGACTGCCGCCAAAGAAGGCATCCGTCCGGTAGCATTCCGGCATGAACGAGGAGCCATCATGGCGGCGGACGGTTTCAGCCGGATCAGCGACCGTCAGCGATTTGGTGTTGTGGCCATTCAAGCGCAGGCCGGCGCGGAGAACGCCATGGGTGGAATTGCCCAGGCCTACGCCGACAACATTCCCATCCTGGTATTGCCGGGCGGCCTGTTTCTGAATCAGATCGCCGTTAAGCCCAATTTCTCCGCCGTCCACAATTACCAGGGAATTGTCAAGCAGGTGGAAGCTATCTATCGACCGGAGGACATCGGCAACGCAATGCGGCGGGCCTTTCACGCCCTCCGAAATGGCCCTTGCGGACCTGTCGTGGTGGAACTGACGACTGATGTCTGCGGCCGTGATGTGCCGGAGGCGTCACAGAACTATCAGTCGCCTGGGTCCATCCAGCAACAGCCGTCCGCAGGTGCGATCAAGGATGCGGCGGCGGCCCTGCTTGGCGCCTCAAAACCGGTGTTGTGGGCCGGTCAGGGCGTACTGTTCGCTGGTGCGACAGCGGAACTTCGCGCGCTTGCTGAGTTAACAGGTATACCGGTGTTCTGCACCATGCCCGGCAAGTCGGCAATGGACGAACAACATCCCTTGTGCCTAGGTGCCGGCAGTGGCCTGACTACCATGGCTGCAGGCAAGTGGTTGACCGAGTGTGATCTGATCCTGGCGCTCGGTTCGAGCCTTACGCGGACCTTCTATGGTCAGCCCATCCGCGGCAAGAAGGTGTTGATTCAAAACACCGACAACCATCATGACATCAACAAGGATGAATCGGTAGACATCGGCTTGCTGGGAGACACCAAGCTGACCCTCCTGGCTTTGATAGACGAGATCAAGGGACAGATCGGATCGAACGGAACGGGCGATGCGGATCAGACCAAGGCGGAGATCGCGGCAACGAAGAACGAGTGGCTCAAGGAGTGGGAGCCATTGCTCACCTCCAACGAGGAACCCCTCAACACCTACCGCGTGATCCATGAAATCGATCAGACGCTGGACAGGGAGAACAGCATCGTCACGCACGATGCTGGAGCTCCGCGCGATTCACTGGTGCCTTTCTATACGGCGACCACGCCCCATAGTTATGTTGGTTGGGGAAAAACCACTCATCTCGGTTTCGGCATCCCCCTGATGATCGGTGCGAAGATGGCCCATCCTGACAAGTTCTGTCTAAACTTCATGGGTGATGCTGCGTTCGGCATGTCAGGTCTCGATATAGAGACAGCAGTACGCAGCGGATTTGCCATCACCACGGTACTGCTGAATAACGGCGGCATGGCCACCTACCCGGGTGGATTTCCGACCGCGAGGGAGAAGTACGGCGTATCTCACATGCAGGGCGACTACGCTAAGATCGCCGAGGGCATGGGCGCAGTGGGCATAACCGTCAAGAAGGTTGCGGAGATGGCGCCGGCGCTTACCGAGGCACAGCGCCTGAACGCAGACGGCCAGACCGTTCTGATTGACGTGCATTCGAATATGGAAGCAAAGAAGTCCCGCTATTAGGATGACGCACAAACCCCAAAAATGAAGGGGATCATGATCCTGCCGCTCGTGATCGCTGTTAGGGTAATTCGATGGTCAGGTTCGCGATCGTTGCGTCCTTCTCCACCTCGTTGTCAAGATGGATCTCGAGATCCAGCAGGTCCTGACCGTCCTGCTGGTACTTCCGGGCAACCCAACCCCGCGAGGTGATCGTGTCGCCGAGACAGTTCGGACCTTTCATGGCGAACCGAAGCTTACGCAAAAACGCCTCGGGGCCCGCCCAATCGGTGGCAATACGACCGAACAGCCCCTCGTAGAACATGGTGTTGACGAAGATGTCGCGGGCGCCGTTCTTTTTGGCAAATTCACGATCGTGGTGAATCGGGTAGAGATCCCGCGTACCCGAGACGTCGATCATCAAGGTGCGCATGGTAATCGGAAACGACAGGCTGCCGAGTTCGTCACCCTCCTGCACGTCGTTCCAATCCAGCGTCTTAAAGCTCGTCTCCGAGCCCGTGCTGTCTTTAGCCATCGTCGCTCCCCTCTGCTTTATAGCGCAACAGAACCATCGTCGACCTGCCGACAAGGCGGTCGCCGATCTCGGTCCGGTATTCGGTAACGCTGGTCACGAATACACCGCGTCCGACTCGCACCTTCTTCTCATCGGAAACCTCTGTGGTCATGCTGCGTAGCTTTAATCGTCCATCGCCCGGCCCAAACGGTGCAATGTATTCGACCTCCTGCCCGGCGACGGTATTCACCGTGTAGCCATACTCATCGCAGAGGGCATAGACCTTGTTGCCTCCCAATGCAGTTCCGGCGGGATTGAGTGCAGCAGCATCACCAGTTGTCTTCTGCTTCAGGAATTCAGGCGTCCACCAGGCCGCAAAGGTCATGGAGAACAGCGACTGGGGCGGCGCGATGACCCGTCCGAAACGGGACTTCTCCGCAAACTCCCGGTCCCAATAGACAGGATTGCCGTCCTCGGCCACTTCGCAAAATCGACGAATCGCCGTCTCAGTGACTGCGTCCCGAGTAATGCTGTATGGTCCCCACTCGTTGAGGTACGGCTCTGCAAGCTCGCGCAGCGGCTTCGCTGGTACCTCTACCAAATCTGCCATGCTATGATCCTTTGGGAGATGACGCCCAGGCTGGATCAATATAGGTAGATCGAGTTGAACTGTCAAAGAAATGAGCGTCCTCCCGGTATGCCTTTGCAGAGGACGAGGAGAATAAGATGGATTACGAGTGGGATGACGACATTCTTGCTTTCCAGAAGGAGCTGCGTACCTTCTGCGAGGAGTTCTCGACCGACCTCAGGGCGGCTGAGGATCAAGCCGGACGGGATCTCGTATTCAAAAAGGTTCACGGAGAGATGGAAAGGCGCGGCTGGCTCAGAATCGCCTGGCCGGAAGAGTACGGCGGTGGCGGCAAGTCGCCATTCTACCAATTCGTCATGGTGCAGGAGTTCAGCTATGCGGGTATCCCGTACGGCGGACTGTCCGTCGGTTCCATTGCGCCGGCGCTGCTGAACCACGGCACCGACGAACAGAAGCAGAAGTTCCTTCCTGGAATCCTCGACGGTGATATCACGTTCGCCATCGGCTACTCAGAGCCGAACGCGGGAACGGACCTTGCCGCGCTGCAAACTCGAGCGGTCAAAGACGGCGACGAGTGGGTAATCAACGGACAGAAAATCTGGACGTCGGAAGCACACGTGTCGACGCATCTTTGGCTCGCTGCCCGGACCGATCCCACTGCCGCCAAGCACCGTGGCATCTCCATGTTCATCCTATCAATGGATACGCCGGGAATGACGGTACGACCGCTCTATACAATGTCCGGCGTACGCACCAACGAAGTGTTTTTTGAAGACGTGCGGATACCGGCCGACTCACTTATTGGGGAACAGGACAAGGGCTGGTATACAGTTGCCAATGCACTGGACTTCGAACGCGTCAGCCTCGCCCCAACGGGCCAACTTGCCCGCCAGTTCGACCGTACGCTGGAGTACCTCAAGGAGGAACGCACCGAGCAGATAGCGGACAAGGGTACACGGCAGCGGCTGGCCGAACTGAAGATCGACCTGCACGTGTTGCGGGCGCTCAACATCGTCAACGCATCGATTATTGCCAATCGGGAGACGCCCACCATGGAGGCATCCATGACCAAGATCTGGAGTTCCGAGCTCCGTTATCGCCTCAGCAGCATGAACATGGATCTACTCGGTCGTTACGGCGGATTGCGCTCCGACGACGAGGGTCTCACTCCTGTGGATGGTCAGAACGAACAGACCTACCGAGGTTCACCCATCCTGCGATTCGGCGGCGGCACCAACGAAGTGCAACGCAACATCATCGCCCATCGCGGCCTCGGTCTGCCAAGGTAAAAAGGGAGATCCCAGGAAGAAGGAGAACAAACGCAATGGACGTCAGCCTATCCGAAACACAACGACTCATACAGGATTCCGTCAAGGCATTCGTTGAAAGTGAAATTCCGTTCAGTCGAATTCGCGAGGTGGAGTCGTCAGGTGATATGGACCGGAAGCTCTGGAAAGAGCTGGCGGAACTTGGGTGGCTCGGGCTGCCACTCGCCGAAGAGCATGGCGGCCAGGCGGGGGGACTTGCTGACGCAGGCGTGCTCATCGAAGCACTCACGCGGCGCGCAGTTCTCGTGCCGATCGCGGAGAGCGTGGTGGCAGCAGCCACTCTTCAACGTCATGCTCCGACCGACGTCGCAGCCGACATTCTGCCCGACCTCGCAAATGGAACGAGCATCGCGGTGCCAGCGGTCCTGGAACAAGAGGACAGTTTCAAGACGTGGTCGATCGAGGTCGGCGCCGACGGGACGCTGACCGGTAAGAAGTACTTTGTCGATTACGGAGGGCAGGCTACGCATCACTTGGTGGCAGCCAGGAGTGATGGCGAACCGGGGCTTTACCTGGTGCAGGCGCAAACTCCTGCCGTTACAACCAGCGCCGTACAGAACATAGGTAAGGTGCCCCAGGCGATCGTCACCTACGAGGGCGCGGCTGCGACACGGGTCTGCGGTCAGGACGGTTACGAATTCCTGGTGGGTCTGGGACGGCTGCTGGCCGCAATCCAATGCGTTGCCTGCAGCCAGCAGGCACTCGACATGACGGTCGACTACGTCGCTATGCGAGTTCAATTCGGACAGCCCATCGGTACCTTTCAAGCCGTGCAGCACCACTGTGCCAATATGGCGACACACACCCTCGCCTCGCGATACCTCGTTTTCGAGGCGCTCTGGCGACACGACCGAGGGGAAGCGGACGATACGCAGATCGCGGTGGCCAAGACGCAGGCGTCCCGTACTGCGACCGAGGTCACTATGATGGCGCACCAGTTGCACGGCGGCATGGGGCTTGTTACCGAATACGATCTGCACTTCTTCAGTTTGCGCGGCAAGCAGGCCGCTTTGAGTTGGGGCAGCTCCGAGGAATGCCTTGGACTGGTCTCGGATACGATCGAGGAGCCAGAGCAATGGTTATAGACATCGTTTGTGGCAAAGAGGTAGACAAGGATGCGATTAACGCAGCGGTCGGCAATGTCGCAGCCGGCGCACCCGAAACAGATCCTACCAAGGGTACTAAGAGCTTTTACAATGGCACCTGGTACTACTTCTGCTCCATGGCGTGTCGTCACGCGTTTGTGGCCACACCGGACGAGCTGATAGAGAGGGAGAAAGGAGATGATTAGAACATTTGCCAGAGTTGCATGCCTGACTGCTGTACTGCTCGGATCAGCTTCAAATGCAGCGGAAGTCGGCTTTTTCATTACCAGTGCCGGCCCCGGTAAGGGAGCAAATCTCGGCGGACTCGCTGGCGCAGACGCCCATTGTCAGAAACTCGCCGCGACTGCCGGCGCACAAGACCGCACATGGCGAGCATATCTCAGCATCGGGGCGACAAATGCTGCGCCGTCTATCGACGCGCGAGATCGCATAGGTGATGGCCCCTGGTACAACGTCGCGGGCGCGATGGTAGCAGCGAACGTCAACGAGCTACACGAGAATAACAATCTAACTAAGGCGTCAGTACTCACCGAGGGTGGAGCGACGGTCAATGGTCGCGGCGACAGTCCGAACCGACACGACATTCTCACCGGATCCGGCCTCAACGGTACCGCGCCGGACGAGGCATCCACCAGCGATACCGCCCCAGATGCGGACTTCAGCTGCGCAAACTGGACCAGTAGCGGCGCCGGCAGTGCGCTGGTGGGACATCACGATCGAACCGGGGGAGGTGCCAACCCCACGTCGTGGAATTCCGCGCACGGCACTCGCGGCTGCAGCCAAGCGAATTTGCGCGGTACAGGGGGCGATGGACTATTCTATTGCTTTGCCGCCGACTAGACCTTTCTCCCAATTCTCTCTACCGACCCGGCGCGTTGCATTAAACCTCTGACCGTCAAGCCGTTGACATGTGTTATGCGTCGTCGCTGTCGTACTCATATGCTTCTTCAAACATGACATCGAGTACATTGAGGTCCACGTCGTCGAGCTTGTTGACATAGATGCATCCACCGCGACTGATCTTGTGCTTACCCAACCTCTTCAAGTACTTGGCTCGACCACTGAAGTTCGCCAAGTAGAACACAAGTGATTGGGCCCGGGGAGCAAATCCGATCTTGCAGATCTCACCCTCGCTCCCGTTTGCGTATAGATAGCGGTGCTTGCCGAATCCGACAATACTCGGGCCCCACATCTTCGGCGTCTTGCGAGAAACACGCTCCATCATTTTTGTCACTACAAGACTATCTTGGCGCCTTCGCGCATTCTTCACGGCATTGAGAAAGTCCTTGACGCTACCTGCGTTCTCCAGCGTTTTCCGTTCAGCCATGTATTCCGCCTGCGACTATCGCGAGTGCGCAAAGCCTATGCAAAGCTAGCGGGCCACCAACCCCAATGATCGAAGCATGCGACACTCTGTTATCGTTAGGCATCGAACTGCGCAAGGTGTATTAGGACGCCTGTTGGGTCCGACACATAGCATACTTTAGCACCATAGGATTCAGCTTTTGGCGGACTAAGTAATCTCGGATTCCCAACTTCATTTTCTGAGAATTCTTTCAACACTTTAAGCACGTGTTGATACCAAGATTCGACATCTTCAACTGTAAAGTGAAGCATGTATTGCTCAGCAAATTCTTTAGTATTGAAGTCTTGGAGGTAGAAACGACATCCACCCAGTTCATATACCGCCAATTTCTCAGACTCATAGTCCAGCTTGCAGCCAAGCGCCGAATAGAACCGCTTCGATGTTTCGAAGTCCTGAGCAGGCACGAATGCCTTGACGTCTAGAACTTTGAGACTGCTCATGTAGTTTCTCCCGGCATCTTGGATCACTCTGACGGCGCGGCGAACATGAAGAAGGAATTGCCATCCGGGTCTACCCAGAATGCTCCTTTATTCCCGCTCCCGGGAGCTCCCGCAGGCCCGACCGGTATTCCTCGACTAGCTAGTTTTTTCCATTCAGCATCTACAGATTCCTGATCTTCAAGCATAAGGTTGATCAGAACGTCTTGTGGGATAAACGTCATCAGTTGCAATACGAATTTCTTGTATCCAAACACTGCGTAGTCATCGTTCCAGGTTTCTCTATCAATCGGACTGAATCCCAACCGATTGTAGAAATCCACGGACTTCTTCAGATCGGAGACCCTCAAAGCAATACTCAGTTCTCCGAGATTTGCTGTTTGTTCGCTCATGGCTTTCTCCGATTCGACGTCAGTCGTGCTCGACTCGCTTGTGTAGTGCACAAGGGCGCGTAAAACAAAAGGAGCTGTCTCCTCTCTTGGCACCGGTTTTGGATTTTTGTACCACTAGTCTCTTACGTTCCGAAACACTGCCGAGGAGTTCTACCGACCCAAGCAGTGCTCTTACTCTACTCAAGAAGCTCCGTCGCATCTCTCGAATCTCTACAGGATTTCCTCAGTAGTTAGATTCATCGGATGGGCTACGAGGCGCCAGACACCCAGTTGGGCGCGACCGAATCGGCGAATACCTGTGAGAAGGTTGTCCGAGTCAGCGTGAACTGCACGTTATGTCCTGGACCTATTGTGATGGCACAACAGGATACCAGGTCCACATTCCGTCATCGGCGCTTCTGCATTCCTGTGGGTAATACTCGACTCCCACGGCTTCCGGATGCACGTGGTATTCGCTGTGCTCATCACACCATCTCTTGACCTCTCTCTGCTCCTCAAGCACCAACTCTCTGGGAGTCGCCTTGATCTCGACATGGTCTGAAGCCGGAATACTCCTGTATACTGAGTCATCAGGAAGATCCTCCGGGATTGCGCTCATTTCATCGACGTGCCTTCCGACCATATACGTGCAGGACCATATTGTGTCTCAATGTGTGATTCGAACCGAAGGTGGTAACCATTGGGATCTTCGACCGTGTATTCCCTGATTCCCCAAGCCTTGTTCTCAATCTCTGAGACAATGTTGGCTCGGTTGACCTTGTGCATTTCGTATATCTCGTCAATTCCCGGCACACAGATCATCACCTGCTGACCGTGAGCAGTCGCGGCTAACGATGGGTTCAGCGTCAAAAATAGTTGACATTGGTCGGCCCAGAGCATGGCCTAGTCCGGTCCCGACGTCGTGTCATCAATCTTGAATCCAGGTACGTCACGATAGTACTCAGCAGTCGCCTTCACATCAGCGGTGGCCAACACAGGCACCACCGCCCAGAATCTGGTTTCATCTGTCATCATTTGGTCACTGTGTTAAAGGCCCTCTCATTCTTCTTCGCCCAACGTGAAACTAGCTAGTAGCAGCGACCAGGCCAAAACAAGCTCAATCATGAGTTTCGTGCTCTGTGTTATCAGAATCGTATGCGCGAGACCGCCTTCAGATTGCGCTGGGTGAAGCATTCTGCCCGTTGTTCCAAGACCACAGACTTCCCAAGTTGCAAAAGCGAAGAACAAGATTGAAGCCAGAAACAGCGTTCTTGTCGTCTTTGTAGTTAGTGCCCTGTCCCGTCCTAGTAGCGCCATGGATATCGCGATGACAAGTATGCAACCGAAAATGACATAGAACCATGCACCTGGCTGTGGCAACGACGGCCATGACCACACGGTAAGCCAGACCAAACCGAGACCGGCTAAGTGAATGGAGTATAAGTTCTCGCGAATCGAATAAGCACAAGCAAGAGCAAGAGTTCCAAGCTGAAAGGAATACATCCAAAGAATCGTTTTGGTGGCGCCGACGAGCACATCAAAGTCGAAAGTGTTGCCAGCCGCAGAAGTTCCTCCTCGCTCAATGAACCTGATATAGCCGGGCAGAGCAATGTAGTTGCCTAAGATGGCGTATAGAAGCAACAGGAATCCGCAGCCGACAAGCCAGGGGTTGAAACCGCGAAGTCTGTGGTCAGTCACGTGACATATCCCGGAGTACGCGCTACCAATCTCATCGTTTGCACGACAATAGAGGGTATCATACACAGGAAACTGGTCTCGGCACTGCTGGATTCTCCAGTCACTCCTTGGCATCTGACATCGTCTTGGCAGAGAGCTCGCCGACGGGTTCGGGGTCGTTTTCTGTAATTCCCATCATCTGCATCAGCCTCGGTGACAGCAGCTCATACACGTCGTTGGGAACATGAAGGTTGGCGGTAGACTGTTCGTGCAGGGGTCTCATGAACTTGCGGTTGTAGTGAAAACGCATTGCGTACCGGGTACCCGGAGCGATGCGCCGCCCGCCACAGTGCAGCACCCGTGTGTCGGTAAGGATGCAGGTGCCCGGAGGCGAACAGATGGCCACCATTCCGGGTTCAGCGTCCACCAGCTGCAAGAGGTCGGCACCCTCGTGGTAGCTGGTGGCTCCGCTCGCGGTTCTGTGCGAGCCCGGCACGATGTATGTGCCGCCGTTGGCAAGGCTGAAGTCGGTGTAACACCATATGATGAGCGATCCGAATGGGTATGGTGGGTAAGGCATCGGCATGGCAACCTGGTCAATATGCAATTCTTGCAGCCCTCCTCCTTCGTGGACAATGGACCCGTGAGCACAACCCAGACCGAAGCCTTCCCCCATGACTTTGGTGAGCAAGCGATCCACCAGAGGGCCTTTTTGGGCGGCCGACTCCTTGAACTCCACTGCGTCGCGGAACAACGCGCCTTTGAGTACCAGGTTGTTGACAAGCTGACCACGGTCGTTAGAACTCGTCATGATCGAGACATTGAGCTGCCGTTCAGCGGCTGCCTGATCTACCAGCCGGTCGACCTGCGCTTTCACCTGGTCCGACGACATGGCGTCCTTGACCAGGCAATAACCCCAGCGAACGTAGTCAGCCTCCAGCTGCGCCTCGTCAGAGCTGGGCTTCGGCAAGTAGTCAATACCGCTGCTATCTCGAATCTTTCCAGCCTTCATGCGCTCCTTGGACAGACCTGAAAGCTGCGTCAGCATCCTCATCGCAGACCTGGAGCTGGTGGGCGAGTGCCCGTCGGCGTACACAATGCCGCGATCCATGCCGGTTTGCCACGTGTCGGCGGACGACGTCGCTTTCTGACACGCGCGCAGCTGCGAGAGCTCTGCCCGTAGCTGCGCATTCTCGTCGCGTAGCCGCGCAACAGCTTCGTCCCGATCTGCGACAACCGGCAGCTTTTTGGATGCGGACGAACTCTCGTCTTGCTTCGTCGTCTTTTTCTCTTGCATGGTTTCCTCTCGATATCTCGTCTGTTTGTACTTGTTATGTGACACTTCTCTTCGAAGCTATTTTGATGGCAGCGAACACCTGCGTTACCGGCAGGTCTACAGCCTCTTGACTCTTAGATTACGATACCTGACGCCATCCTTCTCACCTTGCAGACAGATCTGTCCGGTCAAGAAGCCGCCGTCCTCAAACGTTAGTACTTCGGTACCATGCAGCCGGACAGTCACTCGTGGGCCAGTCGCCTCCACATGAATCTGTTGCCAACGTCCCAGCACGAATTGTGCATCACCCCCATATGGTTTGGGGTTGACAGGAAAGTGGATGTGGCCACGCCCGGAGTCGTCACCAACCACATCAATATCCAGTTCATAGCCAAGTTCCCAGGAGCGGATTGCCGTTTGGTTGCCTCTGATCTGGATTCCGCCTTCACCCCTCCCGTCAAACAGGAACTCTGCTTGCAGCTCGAAATCGGTATATGGCTCCTGATAACAGACTATGCTTCCATAGCCATAATACTCGCCCTCTGCCATCGTCCAAGCCCGCCGCTCTTCGTATCCCACAGCGGCGTGCCACTTGGGCAACAGATCAGTAGACAGCAGGTCAACCCATTCACCACGAAAACCAGGGTTTGCGGTGCAGCTCGTTAAGGACAACACCAATGAACAGCACATCAGTACGATTGACGTTCGGATCGCCAGTGGCATACGGCTCCTTTCTTGATTGTCAGGTGCGTCACCGCCAACACTACACTCCCCAAGTCGTTATTTTCAACACAACGTAAGGGGCAACACTTAGCAACAGTGTCCCGTTTCTATACTGTTTAAAGACATTCAGGTAGGCGGACTTGATTTCATCCGTCGTGACATTGAAAAAACGTGCCGCAACATTTCGGATTACCTGTCCGCGCAAAATCAGCGCAAGCATAAAACCAATGTTGATTAGAACACACCAACCAAAGAAAGTAGTAAGAGCACCAATATCGTTCAATTCATTCTCCTTTGTCTACGAGTCATTGTCTTTACAGCTTGCCCCGTATGCACCCCTCTCCGCGGTGGCAAGCTGCGTAGGAGTTTGCCCGAACGACCGAGGGGAGCTACTTTAGCTGCATGTTATGTTGCGACCTGTAGTTCTTTGAAAGCGGAGGAAATGACCCTCGTAGAAGACCTGAGCAATAACACTACCAGAGCGCTGGCTACGAACACATCGGGCCAACCAGTGCCCAATAACCAGACGGCCCCTGCCGCGACAAATACGGACAGATTGGTCGCGATATCGTTACGTGAACACTCCCAAACCGAACTCATATTGATATCTTCATTGCGGTGACGCCACAACAAACCCAAACACAACGTGTTGGCTGCGAGGGCAACCAGACTAAAGGAACCCATTAGTTGAAAAACCGGGACTTCAGGGAATAAGAGCTTGTGCGCAATCTGCATAGCTACGACGATAGCCGCTGTCAGAATCAAGACACCTTTAAAGAGGGCGACCTTGGCTTTCTCGGTGCCCCCACTCGCGACGACCATCAGGCTTAGCCCATAGGTAAGTGCATCACCCAGGTTGTCCAGGCTGTCTGCGAACAAAGCTGTGGATTTCGCGAATTGCGCAGCGACAACGATGACCACAAACATGACAGCGTTGATGGCTAGAACTGCCTGCAACGTACCGCGCTGACTTTCCCTCAGTGCTTCCACCGCACAATCGTTGTCACAACATCCGCTCATGCAATACCTCCGATAGCTATGTCTAGTCGAGATATTTCCATGTATCCGCACCGTCCAGCTTCCGTACTCGTGGCCTTGAATCCCATGTTATGTGGCACTACTTGCCCCCCTTTCTGTGATGCTCACAATATTACCATCCGGATCCAGGTATCTCGCTGTTGTGCCCCAGGGTTCTGTACGAGGTGTCTGCAGAACTTTGACTCCCGCAGCTACGACATTTCTGTGAACTTCATCAAAGTCGTCTATATGAAAGCCGATTTGCAGCGCTGTTGCGACTGGTCGTTCTGGCATTCTTGACGGGTAAAGCGCGAAATGTATGAAGGCACCCTCGGTCCAGGAATACGCCGCATGTGCTCCTCCGTACCAAGGATCGTTATTTTCAGAATCATGGGATTCATCTCTTAGTGGTATGCCCAGGATTCGACGGTAGAACTCCAGTGAGCTCTGCAGATCACTCACACTCAAGGCAACAAACGTCAATCTCGGATCTTCACTCACAATAGCCTGCCATACAACACCTAGTTAAGTGGCGCGAACCCTTCATGTTATGCGGCCGACCCGTGAATCGGATGTTCTCGCTTCCTCTCTACACCATCTTCACTTGGACTAATGTACAGAATGTTGACATTGTCGGTAGCCGTCAGTTGATGCCAATGACCCTTCGGAACAACGAATAGCGAGCCCTCCTCCAATAGTTCTGTCCAAGAATCAACTGGAGACTCAAGGACTTCGATCTGCACTTCCCCGTCCGTTACAAGCAGCAGTTCATCGCCATTGTTGTGCTTTTCCCATGGCGAGGATCCGGCCACGAATCGTCCGATGCCAATTGATCCATCGTCGAAAGAGCCCAGCGATTCATTCGACCGCTGCGACAACGCCGTAAACGCTTCACGAATGCCAGCAACATCATACTTCTTCATGGGTCAACCAACTCCTCGGACGCGAAACGCCTAGTTGAGCGGCAAACAGTTCGACGCGCAAGCAGCGAATGGGCGCCCGGGCGAATGGAATGAGCGGCTTCGACGTCATGTTAGCCGACTCTCGCACGACCTATTCTCCATCATTCTCATTGAGTTGAGCCGATATTGATCTGGTTTTTT
>Ga0187833_10002411_pt1 | contig 20056 bp, 23 predicted proteins | sample ETNtaG_37_FD_167968 | JGI IMG/M metagenome (GOLD analysis project Ga0187833, IMG submission 167968) | Marine microbial and viral communities from oxygen minimum zone, Eastern Pacific Ocean - ETNP2014_SV_400_PacBio MetaG (Illumina Assembly) | ecosystem: Environmental > Aquatic > Marine > Hypoxic...
CGACGAATTTGCGGTTAAAAATAAGAGCAAATCCCGAGCAAATGGACTCATTTGCGACGACGAATTTGCGGTTAAAAATAAGAGCAAATCCCGAGCAAATGGACTCATTTGCGACGACGAATTTGCGGTTAAAAATAAGAGCAAATCCCGAGCAAATGGACTCATTTGCGACGACGAATTTGCGGTTAAAAATAAGAGCAAATCCCGAGCAAATGGACTCATTTGCGACGACGAATTTGCGATTTAAAATAAGAGAAAAGGGCGTGGAAAACGCTCCAGAGAACCTCTGTTTCCCAGGGAGTTCTTGAGGGAAGAACCGCTTCGGCGGTTCTTTCTTTTTGGGGACTATAGATCCCGGCGGGTCACCGCCATCCGCCTGCTCAAGGCCACGGCGCCGACCACGGCAACGGCGAAGGTCATGGTCACGGCGCCGATCTCCTCGCCCAACAGCAGCGCGGACGCCGCCAGGGTCATGAACACTTGCAACAGTTGCACTTGGCTGACGCGGGCGACGCCGCCCAGCGCCATCCCCCGGTTCCAGGCAAAAAACGCTATCAACTGGCTGAACAGGGCGACATAGGCGAACGCCCCCCACACCGTCCAGGACAGGTCCCAATGAATGTCCGGCAGCACCCACAACACAGGCGGCAGGGTGAACGGCAGCGAGACCACCACCGCCCAGCAGATCACCTGCCAGCCGCAGAGCGTACGCGACAACTCGCCACCGACGGCATAGCCCACCCCGGCCGCGGCGATAGCCAACAGCAACCACCAGTCGCCCGCCACCAGCCCGCCGGCGCCCTTGAGCGCCGCGAACGCGACGACCAGCGCACCACCGAACACCGCCAGCGCCCAGAACCCGGGGCTCGGCCGCTCGCCGCAAAAAATCGTCGCCGCCAGGGTGGTGGCGAACGGCAACACGCCCATCACGACGCCGCCGTGGGCCGCCGGCACGCTTTCCATGGCAATGGCGGAAAACAGCGGAAAGCCCAGGACCACGCCAAGCGCCACCACCACCAGCTGCTTCCAATGCCGCCGGGGCGGCAGCGGTTGGCGGCTGACGGCAAGAATCACCGCCGCCACCGCGGCCGCAACCACCGCCCGGCCGAGACCGACGGTCACCGCATCCAGCCCGCCGGTGACGGCGATCCGCGTCATCGGCAGCGTCAGCGAGAAAAAGGCGACGCCGATAAAGCCCAGAAACAGTCCCTTGATATTGTCGCTCATGACACTATTTGTCCCTGTCGCGGCTTCGCCGCTCCTCGCTCATGGTGTATCCTTGTCCGGCGTTTTCCAAAAAAACAAGGGCCGCATCGTTGCCGACACGGCCCGTTTATAAAATTCCCGGTCAATTTATTCTAACCGCAAATTCGTCGTAGCAAATGAGTCCATTTGCTCGGGATTTGCTCTAGCGGGAATAAAACTCGATCACCAGGTTCGGTTCCATGGTCACCGGATAGGGCACGTCGGCCAGCTTCGGCGTCTGTAGGAAGGTGCCCTGCATTTTCTGATGGTTGACGTTCATGTAGTCCGGCACGTCGCGTTCGGCGCTTTCGATGGCCAACAGTACCAGCGGCAGCTGACGGGATTTCTCCCGGACCTCGACCACATCGCCCTCTTGAACCAGATAGCTGGGGATGTTGACCCGCTTGCCGTTGACTTTGACGTGGCCGTGGTTGACGAATTGGCGAGCCGAGAACACGGTCGGCACGAACTTCATCCGGTAGATGACGGCGTCAAGGCGGCGTTCCAATAGCCCGATCAGGTTCTCAGAGGTATCGCCCTTGCGCTTCGCCGCGGCATGGTAATAGCGCCGGAACTGTTTTTCGGTGATGTTGCCGTAATAGCCCTTGAGTTTCTGCTTGGCCATCAACTGCAGGCCGAAATCCGAAGGCTTGCGTCCGCGCCGCTGGCCGTGTTGGCCGGGACCGTAATCGCGGGTGTTGACGGGGCTTTTGGGGCGTCCCCAAAGGTTGACGCCGAGGCGGCGGTTAATCTTGTACTTAGCCTGAATGCGTTTCGTCATCGCAATACTTCTCCCGCGTTTGTCCGGGTGTTATTGAACCCGGTAGGCTGCCTCGGTGTTTTGAGGCGGCGGGGCGGCGCCGCTTATACGCTCGCCCACGTTCCCGGGAATGAAGGCGCGGAATATAGGGGAATTGAAGGGTTTGTAAACCCCCCAAGGGATAAAACGAGCCAGGATTAACTGGTTTCCAGCTCGGTATCCCAATACAGGAAATCGCGCCAGCTTTCGTGCAGGAAATTGGGCGGGAAGGCGCGGCCGTTTTCCTGAAGCTCGAAATTGGACGGACGGCCGGGATGACGCCTCACCCGCATCCCGGATTGCCTGAGCGAACGGTGGCCCTTTTTCAAGTTGCATGGCTCACACGCGGTGACCACGTTGTCCCAAAGGGTGCGCCCGCCGCGCGACCGGGGCACGATATGGTCGAAAGTCAATTCCTCGGTTCGAAAGCCGCCGCCACAGTACTGACACGCGAAGGCGTCGCGCAGGAACACGTTGAACCGGGTGAAGGCGGGCCGCCGGTTCATGTGCACGTAATCCTTGAGCGAGATGACGCTGGGCAGCATGATTTCGGTGCTCGGCGAATGGATGGCGCGGTCGTATTCGGACACCACATTGACGCGCGATAGGAACACCGCCTTGATCGAATTCTGCCACGACCACAAAGACAGCGGGAAATAGCTCAACGGCCGGAAATCCGCGTTGAGGACCAGGGCCGGAAAATTTTCGACCGCCGTGGACACGGGCCTAACTCCTCCCAAGAGTTGCGCCTTCAAATCGGGCGCGAGCATACACCATGTTGTGATTCCTTGACAAATATGCATTTCGGCGGGGAATATTTATGGATTAGGGGAGGACACCATCATGAAACAACGGAAATTGGGCGCCAGCGGCCTTGAGGTCCCGGCGATTGGCTTAGGCTGCATGGTCATGCCGGGTTTTTACAATCCCGGCGACGAGGCCCAGTCCATCGCCACACTGCATCACGCCGCCGATATCGGCGTCACCTTTATCGATACCTCGGACGCCTACGGCGGCGGCAAGAACGAGGATCTGGTCGGACGCGCGATTAAGGACAGGCGGGACGATTACATCGTCGCGACAAAATTCGGCAACATCCGCGACGCCGACGGCAAGCCCGCTGTCAATGGGCGGCCCGAATACGTGGCCGAGGCCTGCGATAAAAGCCTGGGCCGGCTCGGTATCGATGTCATAGATCTCTATTACCAGCACCGGGTCGATCCAACCGTGCCCATCGAGGACACCGTCGGCGCCATGAGCCGCCTCATTGAGGCCGGCAAGGTCCGCCATTTGGGCCTTTCCGAGGCCGCGCCCGATACCGTCAGGCGGGCGCACGCCGCCCACCCGATCGCGGCGTTGCAGACCGAATATTCCCTGTGGACGCGGATGGCCGAGGAAGAGCTGCTTGGACTTTGCCAAGACCTCGACATCGCCTAAGTCGCCTATTCGCCGCTGGGCCGGGGCATGTTCGGCGGCGACATCACCGGCGCCGACAGCCTCGCCGAAGGCGACCGCCGCGCCAATCACCCGCGCTTCAAGGACGAAAACTTAGGTAACAACCTGAAACTGGTCGAACCGGTCCGTGCCATGGCTTTGGTTAAGGGCTGCACGCCCGCGCAGGTGGCGCTGGCCTGGGTTCTGGCAAAGGGCGAGCACATCATCCCGATCCCCGGCACCCGCACCCAAAAGCACCTGGAAGATAACGCCGCCGCCGCCGACCTGGAGCTTAGCCCGGCCGAGATCGATGCCCTCGACGCCGCCATCCCGCCCGACGCGACGGAGGGCGAACGCTATCCGCCCGGCGCGCTCAAGCACCTGCACAAGTAGGCGGCTAACCTTTTTCCGGACCTGCCAGTAAAGTCTCGAAGGAAAGGCTGATCCGGACCAATATCCAGCCCTCCGCCCGGCGGATAAAATCCAGTGTCACCGGGATGCCTTCGTGCAGGACTTTAAATCGGAACGAAAACAGGCCGGTGAAAAAGGCGTAATCGAACTTTTCCAATAACCGCGGCAGGTTCGGCCCTTCGAGCCCGGTTTTTTCCGGTTTTTTGAGGGCCGCTTCTTGCTGGCGTTTTAGGCACCCGGCCACGACGCCGGCGTTTGCGGCCTTGATGGCGTCAAGCGCGCAGCGAAGCGCGCCGGGGTTTTGAAATAACGCGATCAGGCCCCGGGGAGTGGCGAACACCCCGGCGATTTGATCCGCCACCGGCAACGCCTTCCAGCTGAGCGTGAATTTGGCGCCGCCCATGCGTTTCTCGCCGGCGGCCTTATTTACGGCGGCCTCGGCAAAACTGTCGATGTCATCCTTCATCCCGGCGCGGACGGTGGGCCATTGGACGCGTTCGCGGACGGCGTCCACATCGGCGGCCTTGAGATCGGCGAACAGACCATAGAGACTGGCATAGGGCCAGGCCAGATAGCCAAGGACCAAAATTACAAGCAGCGCAGAGAAAATGCGGGCCATATTCTGATTATACTGAACGGGCGAATTAATGAAAAAACAAGAGGCTGCATACAATATTATGCACTAAAGACTTGATGCCGTTCCAGTTCATCTATAAGTCGTAACCGAACAGTTTGTGGGTATGTCGATGTCAGCACAATTTTCGGGCTCTAAATTCAAGGATTACCGTGTCCTGGTGGTGGACGATGAACCGCTAATTGTCAAAATGGTTGAATTCGTGCTGCGGGGCATGGGCATCAGCACCATCTACAAGTCCAAAAATGGGGCCGAGGCGCTCGATCATTTCGCCGACGGCGTCAACGTTATCGACTTGGTGATTTGCGATTGGATGATGCCGGTCATGGACGGCCTGGAGTTTCTCAGCCATCTCCGCGACAAACACCTGAATACCCCTTTTATCATGCTGACCAGCCGGAAAGAGCCAGGCCATATTATCGCCGCCAAGGAACTGGGGGTGACCGCCTACATCGCCAAGCCGTTCAATCCGGCTCAGTTGCGTGAAAAAATGGAAAAAATCATAATCAAACTTCTCAAAGACAAAGAATCTCAATAGCAAATCCGCATGAACAATCACATCCTTATCGTTGAAGACGACGAAATGATCCAGAAATTCGTCGCCCTGCACTTGCAGTCCGAGGGCTATCACGTCAGCACCGCGGGGTCCGGTGCGGAGGCGTTCTCGACCCTGGCCGAACAGGCAATCAATCTCATCTTGCTGGATCTTAATCTTCCCGACGGCGACGGCCTTTCCATCGCCCAGAGGGTTCGCGAGACGTCTTCGGTGCCGATCATCATCCTGACCGCGCGCCAGGGCCAAGATGACCGGTTGATGGGCCTTGGCCTGGGTGCGGACGAGTATTTGACCAAGCCCATCGACCCCAAGGAATTGTCGATCCGGGTCCGCAACCTGCTGGGCCGCGCCGGCGGTGGTGCGCCCACGCCTGCCGCCGCCGTCGACCCGCCACCGCCAACAGGCCCCGCCACCGAGCCCACCGCGCCGCCGAAACGCGGCGGCCTTGGCGTTGGCTTGGCGATGGTGGCGCCCATCGTTGCCATCGCCGGCGGCGCGTTTTGGTACGTTGGCACCGGCCCGCAACCCGAGAACACCCCTCCATCCGCCCAGGGGATGCCCCAACAACCAAGGCTTTCCGCGCCCATTAAACCGCAGGCGGCGATTGCCGCGCCCGGCCCGGTCAAACCCGAACCGACGCCGCAACCCAAAACCGAGCCGAAACCGCAGCCGAAACCGCAGCCGCCCGACGAGGCCATGGCCCCCGCACCCCTTCCCGACGAAGAACCGACCAAGGCCTTTGCCGAGGTGCTGGGCTACGGTTGGGTCCTGGACTCAAAGTGCCCGCCGGTGCCGAATGTCAAATGGTGGAAATTCAAAAGCCACGAAAGTATCGCCGGTTATGTGACCCGCAAGTACAAAGGCGATTGGGCGCCCTATACCAACATTTGGTTTCTGCGGCTGGTCAAGTTACAGGAAATCGACAGCCGCGACTCGAGCGCGATCACCAGTACCGGAATCGTCCTGAAAGGCCCGGCGCTGAAGGATTACCTCAATAAAATGCAACAACGGCTGGCCGTTATTCGCTGTCTGGCCCAAGAGGCGAAGGAATTTGCGGCCCGCAAATAGGGTTTTTATTGTAGCCTATGTGACGGTCGCCATCGATGGCGAGGGAACCCCATGAAATATGTCACGATGATGCTTTTGGTTCTGCTCTGGCCTGCCGCCCTGTTCGCGGCGGAGAAGCCCAACCAACCCCTGCCGCCGATCACCATGGAGCAGCTCCTGCAAGAACTCCGCGACATGGATTCCAGCACCGACATGAAGGGTGATCATGTCGTCGGGGAACATATGTGCTGAGGGTTGCAGCACCAATAACGTCCGCGTTTTTTAGATTATCCGCCAACATGAGGGCAACGCGCCCGGTCAGCGGTAATCAGCTCAACGGTTGAGCTTAAAGATGCGGCGGGCGTTTTCAGAGGCGACGCTTTTCCTGGCCCCGGGGGATAACTGCTTAAGAATTTTTTTGTAGACCTTCATCCTGCCACCCTGGGTTCTCCCGCCACCACGATATTTTAAATCCGAGCCGATCATGAAACGATCCGGGAAGTCTTCGATCAACGCCTTCCAATCCGGCTTTAAGGCCTTTTGCCGTTCCAGCTTGGTCTTTTTAATAGTTCCCTTGGCACTCTTGATGCTCAGGAAAAGATTGCTGTGGGCTTCCAAAAGCCGGCGGGTCAGGGACGGTGTTCTGTCACCGGTATTATCCCAGCCAAGATGTGACCAGATGATGATTGCCTGGCGGTTATGGGCGAGCAACCGCTCGAAGGCGGCGATATTCGCCTTCAGCATTTCGGGGTTTGTATCGGAAAGCGCCTTGGGCCGCGGCATGTCCTGTTCAATGGCTTCCATATGAAAATCAATGGGAACGCCCTTCTCGGCGGCGATCTCGGCCAACAACACAAACAACGGATGATCCGGCGGCGCCGATACATAAGGATGGCCGGCCCGCCGGGATACATGTTCGGCGGTCATCTCACCGAAACCGATGGCGCCACGGTTTAGGATCGCGGCGGCGCGTTGGCGAAAGGCCTGGCGCATTTCCCCGGTAACCTGACCGGCACGCAAGGCCTCCTGGATCATCACGTTGAGGCTTCCGCCACCACCAAGATACAAGAAACGGGGGTTGTCCCCGGTTGGCCTTGGACCGTAGATTTCAATCGTGTCTTTACGGTTCTGCTCTACCGTTTGCGGCGGCGGCATGATGAACGACGTAGAGATATTGAATTCATCCATGACGCCAAGGGCGCTTTCCATTGCGCCATCAAGCCCTACCCTTTTGCCATCCAAAAGATGGGCGTGGATATCGATGATCTCACTCCGCCCCTTTTGCGCCCAGGCTTCGGGCGCAGCCAGTAATGGCGCCGCGACGATGGCAGCCAGGAAAGAATGATAAATCCACCGGGTGCTCATGATGCAAATATGGCACATATCCAATCGGCGGAAAATGGGTTTCGCTTTCTAACTTGCCGGGTCGAAGTCAACCTCGACCTTGACGTCGTGATTTATCTTGAAGAATACCTGCCGGACGCCGGAATCGGGAACCACCTGTTTACGGTATTCGACCTCGTCTTTTTCTAGGCGTGAAATCAGGCCGTCGAAATCATCGTCCTTGAAGGCGACGTGATTTAAGGCCCCAGTTGATTCGCCGGGGCTTGTGTCCAGCCCGCTCAAATGAACGATCGGATGGTTTTCTCCATAGAGCCAATAGCCTGGAAACGTGAACGGCGGACGGTCCCCTACTTTCAGGCGGAGAAGGCGCTCCAGCGCGTCTTTGCCCCCTTCAAGGTCATCGGTACTGATATTGATGTGGTCCAGTTTCTTCGTCTCTCCTGACTTAAATTGCTAAATCCAACCCCACCAAACCGGTCTGCTTGAACTCGTCCAACAAGTGATCGTCATGGGCGACCAAATGCTTAATCTCCGGGTGCGTTTTCTGCAATCCGTTGAGCCAGCGCAATTGCCCCATGATCAAGGGTTCGTCTTCGGGCACCCAAGGCGCGGCCTTGCCCTTGATGAGATTGATATTGTCCATGTTCCAGGCGACATCGAAGGAGTGCAGGAATTCCTGGCCATCCTGCATGCGGATATAGGCCATCTGGGAATCGGTGCTGTGGCCCGGTGATTTGATGGCGACGACGCCAGGGGCGATCGGGAAATGGGCCGGATAGTCAACGATGATGAAGTTCTGGATGTCATCTGTGGAAACCTGCAAATGGGGCCGGTGCGGTTCCTCGACCAGAAGCCGGGCGGTTTCCGCCGAGATAATGGTTTTTCGCGCCAGGTCCTGAAAAATAGGGGATTGAATGACGCCGCCGGAATGGTCGCCGTGATAGTGGCTGAGGAAAATCGCTTTTGCCCTCACCAGGGCATCCTGGAGAAGGGCGTATTGTTCTGGGTAGTAGGGTTCCGCCTCGCCTTTGCCGAACGATTCATGGGTTTCCAGGTCAAGCCCGGAATCCAGCATTACCGTGCCATCGGCATAGACCAGTTGATAGGCGGTACGCGGCATCGCTGTCGGCGTATCGTCACCACCGGCGACGACGATTTTCCGGGGCCGGATAGAGGCGGCGACGCTGATTGTATTAATTGCCGTCGGCCCCGGTCCCGGTAACATCCTGGCCTGCGCCCGGACGGCCTCAATATCGACAAGATAGGGGATTTCTTCTGCGGCCGAACCTTCAGAATCGGTTTCGGCTTCTGTTTCAGCGTCAGGTTCGGGTGAGTCCGTCATCATTCATTCCAATCCATATCGTGCCTTTCGACACGGAGAAAAGCCAAAGCAGGCGGGCGGTAGAGCCGAATGTTAACGGTGGCGGTCAAGGAGGACAAAACAATCTTTTCGGCGTTTTTGTTGTCCATGAACGATTGCACGACCGGTCCGGTGGAAATCGCCTCGTTTGCCCGTATCCTCGACGTCACCCCGGATAGATTGCCGCCGGTTGAGCAAGCCCAAGCCGGCGGAGAGAGCAACTAGCGCCCTCCCTCTACGGGAATTTTCTCCGATAAGGCGATTGGTTATTCCTGCCACGCCCACCGGACAAGGGCCTCGGCGTTCCTAAAGGCGATGTTTTCGCCGATGTCGTGGGGAAGATCGGCGATCCACTGCCGCGACCAGGTGGCATAATCGGCAACGGAGAACCACCGGTCCGGGGTGTAGGTGTCGGTGCCGAGCAGGAACCGGTCGGGAAATTCCAAGAACAGCTCGCGCCATTGCGGATTGACCTTGCCGTTGGACGCCAGTTCGTACCGGAAGGACAGGTCGGCCCGCAGGTTCTTGTGCTTGCGCATCATCGTTGCCACCTCTTCGACCGGGACGAACCCGGAATGGGCCCACAGCACGCGGGCGTCCGGGTTTTGGGCGAAAATGCGGTCGACGGCGTCGGAATCAGAATGGGCGTGCAGGAATATCTTGTATTTCGCCGCCAGTTGGACGATCCGCCGGACCACCGGCGTGTCCGCGTTGGCGCCGTCAATATGGAATTCGCCGATACCGGCATAGCGGTTCTTGGCGAGCAGGCCTTCGATCATGGTGACGACGGTTTCGTCGCGGAACCAGGTGCCGAGTTCACCGCGCCGGCGGTAGGGACGCAACACCGGAACGATCAGGTCCGGCGCTTCCTTGTAGAGCATCTGGGTACCCTTATCGCTGGAACTCGAGACGAAGGCTTTCTTGAGCCCGGCCTTCCGCAGCACTTGAACCGCCTTGGCCGGCGGCAGCATCTCCCAGGCGTCATGGCTGTAGTGGATATGGCCATCGAACAGCGGGCGTTGTTGGGCGAAGGCTGTCGCGGGCGCCAGCGCCACGATCACGGCTGCCGCCGAAAGGATGGTCTTGAAGGCCTTGTTTATCATCCTCGATGTTTCTCTTATTTAATAGCATTACCGGGCACCAATTCCCGTGTCAGGGGCGTGCATCCGAATTTTGCCAGAGAGTAACCGCAGTTCACACAACGCCCAAGCAAAAACCAGGGAGCATGAACCGGGGGGCCATCGCAAAACGTCTGCTCTTGGCCCAAACCGGACTAGCCGGCTTTTGCGGCAACCGCTTCCATTTCGATGAGAAATTCCGGGCGAGCCAATGAGCTGATATTTAGCCATGTCGATGCCGGTGTGTGGTCGCTATCGAGATACTGTGCCCGATGTTTCATATGGATCGGCAGCGCCGATGGATCGGTCGAAAAAACAGTGAGTTTAACGATATCTTCGACCCCAAAGCCGGCATCTTCCAACGTCAAAATGGTATTTTTCCAGATTTGGTCATCTTGCTCTTCCAGGCTTTCCAGAATGGTTCCATCGGGTGTCATGCCAACCTGACCGGCAAGATAAAGCCACCGGGCATTGGCCGGCGCCTCCACGGAATGGCTATACCTGGCCGCTGGGGACGCGGTCGTTTCGGGGTTACGGGTGATCAGCATCTGATCCTCCTCCAAACTGTTGAAATAAATGGGTATTACCGATGTTTCATCGCACGTAGGAGGCGCCGTTAACATCAATGGTCTGCCCGGTGGCGTGGGTTGCCAGGCCGGATGCCAAAAAACAGATGGTGTTGGCGATGTCGGACGCCGGGGCAATATCACCGATGGGAATTTCACTGATCACCCGGTCGCGCAATGTCGGGTCATGGTTAAAGGATTCCAGGGCCATGTCGGTACTGACGAACCCCGGCGCCACCGCATAGGTGTAGATCCCTTGTCCGCTATAGGCCCGCGCCAACGTCTTGGTGAGAGAGTTGATCCCGCCCTTGGACGCCGCATAGGCCCAGTATTCCGGTCCGTCGCCGCGAAAAGCGGCGCGGCTGGCGACGTTGATAATCGAGCCGCCACCGCCCTTTTCCTGCCAGTGATTGATGGCTTCACGGCACATATCCGCCGTCGCCACCAAATTAACCTGAAGCGTACGTTGCCACACGTCACGCCAGTGCGCATCGGTACAGCCGATTTCCGCCGGATAGAAAACCCCGGCATTGTTGACCAGAATATCAATGTGACCTTTCCAGGCGACAGCCTCACGCCACAGGTCCGATGCCGCCGTCGGTTCGTTCAGATCGGCGCCGACAAGGTGACACTGTGCGTTACCGGCTTCCGCTGCCGTCTTTTCGGCGGCTTCGCGGTTTGACCCGTAATGGACAATAACCGAGCCCCCTGCCGATACGATGGCTTTCGCCGTTGCCGCCCCAATCCCGCGTGACCCGCCGGTGACAAGGGCGACCTTACCTGAAAAATTAATCATGATTCTTTCCGATGATGAATATTATGTGGCGCTATCATTGCACAAAATCGAAGCCCTGATGAACCATCAACAGGGCTTCGTAGATGGCATCGGGTCAAATTTTTAGGCCCGACGCCGCACCTTATTAGGTTTCCGGCGGTGTCTCCGCCGCCATCGCCTGAAGATCGACACCGAAGATATTGGCCAGGAATTCCATGCCGTGGCGGACCCCGGCATCGTCGAGGCCATGGCCGAGGCCGGGGCAGGAATGGTGCCGGGCACTGATGCCGACGGCCTCAAGCCCGCCGACCGCTAGGGGAAGGGCGTCCACCGGCACCACATCATCATCGTCGCCGTGCACCAGCAGCACCGGCGGCCGCGATTTGATGGCGTCGGCCAGCAATTCCTGGCCCACCAGCATGCCGGAATAGCCGATAATCCCGGCGAGCTGATTGGCGCGCCGGAGCCCGACATGCAGCGCCATCATGGTGCCCTGGGAAAAACCGACCAGCGCAACCTTGTTCTCGGTCAATCCGGTTGCCGCTAATTGGGCGTCGATAAAGGCATCCAAAATCGGCGCCGCGGTCTGGGTGCCGGCCAACCGGGACGCCGGCGAAGTATCCTGGAGAGAAAACCACTGAAAGCCCGCCTGCAATTCCGGCGGCGCCAGGTCGAAGGAAAAAGGCGCATTGGGCGACACGAACAAGGCCGCCGGCAGCACCTTTTGGAAATACGGCGCCAGGCCGATCAGGTCGTCCCCGTCCGAACCGACACCGTGCAGCATGATCACCAATTGCTCGGGGCTATGCCCGGTGAGCGGGGCCAGGGTCGGTCCATTCAGGGTGGGGATTTCCGTCATCGGCGGCCTCGTTATTTTGGGGTGGGCAATGGATGGTTGAAAGTCGTAATCGAAAAAGCATGGTATTGTCACGACAACATGGAAACAACCCCGCCGCCAACGTCGAACCAGACATGATGCAACCCCGCGCCACCGTCACCCGCTTCGCCCCCAGCCCGACCGGCTACCTGCACCTGGGCCATGCCTATTCGGCGTTGTTTGCTCAAGCGGCGAGGACGGGCGAAGCCCGGACCGGGGCAAAAAAAGCGGCGGCGAGTGGACGGATGCTGCTCAGGATCGAAGACATCGACACGTCTCGCTGCAAACCGGAATTCGATGCCGCCATCTTCGAAGACCTTGCCTGGCTGGGCCTTGAATGGGAGCAGCCGGTGCGCCGCCAATCGGAGCATTTCGACGAATACGCCCACGCCCTGGAACGACTGGAAAGCCTTGGCGTTCTATATCCGTGTTTCTGTTCGCGCCGGGAAATCCGTGCCGAAATCCAAAAATCCGCCACCGCCCCGCACCCGCCCCCCGGTGCCCCCCCTGGATCAGAGGGCCCGCTATACCCCGGCACCTGCCGCAAGCTGGCGGAAAGCGAGCGTCATCGGCGCCGGGAAGCAGGCGACCCTTTTGCGCTCAGGCTCGACAGCGCCAAGGCGACGGCGTTGACCGGCCCACTGGTTTGGACCGACGCCGAAAAAGGCGATGTTGAGGCCAGCCTGGACAAGCTCGGCGACGTCGTGCTGGCGCGCAAGGAGACGCCGGCCAGTTATCATCTCGCCGTCACCATCGACGACCACCTGCAGGGTATAAGCCTGATCACCCGCGGCGATGACCTGTTCCAGTCCACCCACGTGCACCGGGTGTTGCAGGCGTTGTTGGGCCTGGACACGCCGCACTACCATCACCACCGGCTGCTCACCGGCGACGACGGCCAGCGCTTCGCCAAGCGCGATCAATCGATAACCATCCGGTCGCTGCGCGAGGCCGGAAAATCCGCCGCCGAAGTGCGGGCCATGACCGGGTTCGGGGATGGTAAAACGCCATGACCGCCCGCCCCCTTGCCGCCCTGGTGTTTGTTATTTGCTTCGGCCTGCCGGCCCAGGGCTTAGGCCAAGGTGATCTCAAGCCCGGCCCCACCGTCACCATCGCCAGCATCGTCGACGGCGACACGGTGGTTTTGAAAACGCCGGTGATGGGGGCGACGCAGATACGCCTCGTCGGAATCCAAGCGCCGAAGCTTCCCCTCGGCCGCAAGAATTTCCCGGCCTGGCCGCTGGCCGAGGCGGCAAAATCCCTGCTGACAACCTTGATCGACGGGCAAGCGCTGACGCTGTCCTTCGGCGGCGCCAAAAAAGACCGCCACGGACGCTTGTTGGCGCACCTGCACCGCCCGGACGGGACCTGGATCCAAGGCGAAATGCTGAAGCGCGGCATGGCCAGGGTGTACAGTTTTCCCGACAACCGGACCAAAGTCGCCGATATGCTGGCCCTGGAACGGGAGGCAAGAAATGCTAGGCGGGGGATCTGGGGGCTTCGGTATTACGCCGTCCGCGGCCCGGACCCGGCAGGCGACTTATCCCGGCTGGCCGGCAGCTTCCAATTGATCGAAGGCCGCGTCGCCGATGCGGTCAAGATCAAGGGCCAAGTCTATCTTAACTTCGGCCAGGACTGGCGGAAGGACTTCACCATCACCTTGAAGGCCAAGGTGGCACGGCTGTTCGCCAAGGCCGGGGTTGACCCGCTGGGCTTCAAAGGCAGGATGGTGCGGGTACGCGGCTGGCTGAAAAAATACAACGGGCCGATGATCGAGGCCAGCCACCCGGAACAGATCGAGGTGATTGCGCCATGAAAACCTGGGTAGGCATGCTGTCCCTGCTGTTGGCGTCGCTGATCTTCACCGGCGCCTGCTCCACCAACCCGGCCACCGGCCAGCAGAGCTTCACCGCCTTCATGTCGCGCGCCGACGAGCTGCGCATCGGCGCCGAGGAACACCCGAAGATGATCAAGGAATTCGGCGGCGCCTATACGGACGCCCGCCTGCGTGCCTATATCAAGCGGACCGGCTTGGCCCTGGCCCGAATATCCGAAGTCACCGACCTGCCCTACACCTTCACCATTCTCAACGACGACAAGGTCAACGCCTTCGCGCTTCCCGGCGGCTATGTCTATATCACCCGGGGGCTGCTGGCGCTGGCCGAGAACGAGGCCGAAATGGCCGGCGTTCTGGCCCACGAAATCGGCCACGTCACGGCGCGGCACACGGCGCAACGCTATTCCACCGCCCAGGCCACCAACCTAGGGCTGATGGTGCTGGGCGTGTTGGGCAGCGCCGCCGGGGTGCCGTCAGGCGTCGGCCAGATTGTCGGTTTCGGCGCGCAAGCCGCGTTGCAGAGCTATTCCCGCGAACAGGAACTGGAAGCCGACCGGCTCGGCGTCAGGTACCTGAGCCGGGCCGGGTATGCCCCCCAGGCCATGACCAGCTTTTTCTCCAAGATGCAGGCCCATGCCGAGCTGGAACGGGCGATGGCCGGTGACAAGGAAGATCAGACCAACAACATCATGTCCACCCACCCGCGAACCGCCGAGCGCATCAATCAGGCCATCGGCCTGGAAAAAGCAGCGAGCAAAGGGGTGAAGGTCATCCGGCGAGAACAATTTCTGAACCAGATCGATGCCATGGTCTTCGGCGATGATCCCGAACAAGGGGTGCGCCGGGGCCGGGAATTCATTCATCCGGAATTGGGCATCCGCTTCGAAGCGCCGCCCGGCTTCGTGCTGTTTAACTCGCCCCGCCAGGTAGTCGCCAAGGGGCCAAAAAAATCGGTCATGGTGTTCGATATGGCCAAGGAAAAATCGGCCCGCAAGGCGCGCTCGCTCAGTGGCTACATCGCCAACACCTGGGCCCGCGGATTGTCGCTTTCAGGCATGCAGCGGATTTCCATTAACGGCATGGAGGCCGCCACCGCCGGCACCCGTGCCAACAACAAAGACATTCGCCTGATCGTCCTTCGCGGCGGACCCGATCGAATATTCAGGCTCGCCTTCATCACGCCACCGGCAATGACCGAACGGCTTAACCTCGATTTCCGGCGCGCCACCTACAGCTTCCGCCGCATCTCCCAGGACGAGGCCGACGCCGTCAAGCCGCTCCGGATCAAGGTGGTCACCGTGAAGGACGCAGACACGGCCAAGAGCCTCGCCGCCGGTTTCCCGTTCGAGGCGTTCCGGCTGCGCTGGTTCGAAACCCTGAATGGGCTCCGCCCCGGCGAGAGGCTGAAGCCCGGGACGCGGGCTAAGATTATCGTTGAATGACGTCCAGCAGGGCGTTGATGAACTCAAAGGCGGATCGGTAAATGCCGGGAACCGTGCTTTCGCGGGGGCCGGCGACATTAAGGACTAAAATGCTGGCCCCTTGCAGCCATTGGGCGACGCCGTCAGGATCTGTCGGTTGGTCCAGATCGACGACCAGATAGGGCTTGGACAGCCTTGAAGCCCATTCGACGGTCAACCCGGTGCCATCGTCTAAGGCTGCTATTTCTTTGCCTTGGGTCAGGATCAGGGTGGCATCGGAATCGCGGACGTTGAGCCGGGTGCGTTCCTCGCTGCCCGCCTGCCCGCATTCGTCCAAGGGGTAGTGGGCGGGGATGACACCGTCCTCGGCGTCCAGGCCCTTGGGGGCCCAGCCGCCGCAGGGAAAACCGCCGGCCAGCGCCGCGTCCAGCGCCGCGCGATCGACGCCGGTTTGTCCACCGGAAATAATTTTTTCAAGGGCCATGTCCACCGCCCTTATGCTCCCAACGCCGCGCTTGTTAAGCGGCCTTAAGAAGGTCTTCCATTTTTTCGGTTGCCGCCTCGAGGTCGATCCGGTCCACCGCCGCCAGTTCATGGGCCAGGCGATCACGCGCCGATTCGAAAATCTGGCGTTCCGAAAAGGACTGATCGGGCTGGCCGGCCTTGCGGTGAAGGTCACGGACGACTTCGGCGATGGCCAGGGGGTCGCCGGAATTGATCTTGGCCTCGTATTCCTGGGCGCGGCGGCTCCACATGGTGCGCTTGACCCGGGCCCTACCTTTAAGGGTTTCCATGGCGGTATCCATCATCCTGCGCGAGCTCAGCTTGCGCAGCCCCGACGTGGTCGCCTTGCTGACCGGCACCCTCAACGTCATCCGCTCGCTTTCGAAGGAAATCACGAAAAGCTTGAGCTTGTGACCGGCGATTTCCTGAATCTCGACGCTGGTAACCTTGCCGACGCCGTGGGTCGGATAGACGACAAAATCGCCGGGCTTAAACAGCATTTTTTTCTTGGCCGGTTTCTTGGCCGGGGCCTTTGCTGATTTCTGGGCCGCGCTCTTAGCCGGGGCCTTGGCCGCGCTCTTGGCCGGTTTCTTGGCCGCGGTCTTTGCCGGTTTCTTGGCCGGTTTTTGGGCCGGTTTTTGGGCCGGTTTTTTAGCGGTTTTCTTCGCTGTTTTCTTGGCCGCGCTTTTGGCTGGTTTCTTGGCCGGTTTTTTCGCTGCGGTTTTAGGCATCGTTTTCGCTTCTCCTGGCCTTGCGGCCTCAATCATCAAATCATCGGATACATTAACCAAATACCGGCGCAATCCGGTTGGGCATTAAAAAAAGGCCCTCGAACGGCCGGCGAAAGCCATTATAACACAAAAATAGGCCCGAAAAAACCCCCGAATCCAACGCCCTAGACCTGGTATGGGAGGGAGATGAGGAAAAAAGCCGGTAAATTAACCGAAATTCACCGGGAAAACGGGACAAACCCGCCCCAAATGAGCTGAAAGGGCGCTATTTTCCCCCGTTCAGGTGCCTTTTCCGGGGTTGGGGTTGAATAATTCGGCTTTATCGGGTTTGCCGCGCCAATCGTCGGAATCGGCGGGGGGCTCGCCCATGCGGTTGATGTTGGGCCATTTGGACGCATATTCGGTATTGATCTCGAGCCACTTGCTGACATCGGGCTCGGTATCGGGAACGATGGCCTCGACCGAGCACTCGGGCTCGCAGACGCCGCAATCGATGCATTCGTCCGGGTGGATGACAAGCATGTTCTCGCCCTCGTAGAAACAATCCACGGGGCAGACTTCGACGCAGTCCATCAGTTTACATTTGATGCAGTTTTCGTTGACGATGTAGGTCATTTTTTTCTCCGTTGCGGGCCTTGGCCTAGGATTAAAGAACTTTTTGCCGCCGTTGCAAGTCTTTTAAAAGAATCCATTTTTATGACGCCGGGCCGGAAGCGCCGAGGCGATTCAGCACCCGTCTTCGCGCCGCCCCGTTGTCGCGGTCCGAGACATGGATCAGGCCGGCGACCCGGCGTACCAGGGACGCCTCGAAATCATGCAGCTCGCCGTCCGCATAGGCGACCTCCCACAGCATTTCAATCAATTCGATCCTTTGGTCAAAATCGAAGCCCTGCTTGACGACGCTGGTGAAGGCATAAAGCTGGTGCGAATCCGCCACCGCCCGCTCGCCGGTGGCGATCAGGTCCTCGACATCGGCGGCCTCGAAGCCGAAGCGCTCAACCAGCAGCCGGGCGATGACGTGGCGTTCGTCGGCGTCGAAATCGCCGTCCATTATCGCGGCTTCGACCAGCAAGGCGACCGCCGCCACTTCCGCGGCGTCGGTTTCACTGTCGGAACCCTCCGCCCCGGCGCCCACACCATTACCAGCGCCATCGCCCAGGATCATGGCTTTAATACGATCGATCATGGGCCTTGCCTAACACACCGCTTCGGGCATCGACAACCCTTTGCTGATATGGGATTTCCCTTGTCCGGGGCGGCGGGCACACGGCGCCGTCCAATGCCAAGTTCGACGACAGCCTCAAAAGCCGCGATCCCGCCTGGGGCATCCGCGACCTCGAAGCCGTCATCGAGGCGGCGGCAAACGGCCTGGCGCACACCGAAACCATCGCCATGCCGGCCAACAACATGATGCCAATATTCCAACGCCGGGGGTAAGCGGCGCGCGGGCCGGATGTCCGCTATCCACCCTACAGCCAAATACCCGTATATGCCTTCCCCGAAGCGATATCATCGTCTACCATCGGGTCCAGATTGAGGAGTTGTTGGGGTAATGTCGGATAAAATCGATAGCGCCAAATCAGGAAGGACTATTTTCGTACGAGCCACGGTTGGTGTTGCTGCAACCATGCGCGACCAGGCCGGTTCAACGGGAACGAGCCATGATGGACGGGAATTTGGAAAAACCCACCCGCCGCCCGCTACCGCTCGACTCGAGGATTTGTTCGCGACCAGGATTTCGGCTCGGCCAAATACCTTTTGGAGTGCTGGCGGAATTTCGAACCGAGATGTGAGGTAGGCAACGATGCCTGCGACTCATGGTCTTCTCGATATAAGCTGGCTTCTCATTTGCTCCGCTTTGGTGATGCTCATGCAGGCCGGATTTACCTGCCTGGAGAGCGGCCTCGTCCGATCCAAGAACAACATCAACGTCGCCACAAAGAATTTCGTCGATTTCTGCCTTACCACGGCGATCTTCTGGTTCATGGGCTCTGCACTGATGTTCGGCACCACCTATGGCGGGTTGATCGGCACGACGGTGTTTTCCTTTGAACGCGGCATGGACCCGTGGTTGATGGCCTTTTTAACTTTCCAGATTCTATTTTGCGGGACGGCCACAACAATCGTTTCAGGTGCGGTTGCCGAACGCATGCGGTTCTGGGGCTATCTCGCGGTCACGGCGGTTCTGGCGAGCGTAATCTACCCTGTAACCGGACATTGGATCTGGGGCGGCCTAGAATCTGGGAACCCGAGCGGATGGCTGGCGGCACGCGGTTTCGTCGATTTTGCCGGCGCGACTGTGGTGCATTCCGTCGGTGGCTGGCTTGCCTTGGCCACAATAATCATCATCGGTCCCCGCATCGGGCGCTTCGGTGAAGACGGATCGGCCTTCAGACCCAACAGCATTCCGATCGTCACGCTGGGGGTATTCCTTTTATGGTTCGGCTGGTTCGGTTTCAACGGCGGCAGCACCGGAGGCGTCACGAGGGATCTGCCTTACATAATCTTGGCCACAATTATTGCTGGGGCCTGTGGCGGAATTTCGGCGCTCGCCCTTTCCTATGCAAGAACTGGCAAGCCCAGCCCGATAAACACCTTGAGCGGCTCGTTGGCTGGTCTCGTCGCAATCACGGCGTCTGCACATATCACATCAACGGCATCCGCTGCGGTTATCGGCGCCGTTGGCGGTTTGATTTCCTTTTTGGGAACAATTCTGCTCCAACGGTTCGAACTGGACGATGCGGTGGACGCCATTCCGGTCCATCTCGGGGGTGGAATCTGGGGGACGTTGGCGGTCGCGTTTTTCGGCGATTCGGTGCTATCGGGAACCGGTCTGGGGCTTTGGGATCAGTTGCTCGTTCAGGCGCAGGGGGTGGCCGCTACCGGCGCCTGGGCCTTCGGGCTGGGATTCTGCCTGTTGTGGCTAATCAATCGTCTATCACCACTGCGGGTCTCGCCCGACGACGAACGAATTGGCCTGAACATATCGGAACACGGCGAAAGTTCGGAGACCCCCGACCTGCTGGATGAAATGGACCGGCATCGGGCAAGTTAGGATTTCTCTCGACCTGTCTCGGTGGAACCGAACACTGAGATCGGCCGGATCGCGGCAATTCGGTAGCGCCGGCCTTGGGCTTACAGTCACCCGAAAATTCTGCCGCTTGCTGGGCGGCGATTTCTTGTTCGTGCGGAAAAAGTAGGGGTCGGATACCCTTTCTTTCCCACCTCACCCGTAAAATAACGTAATCCGAGGAATGTCCGCTTTTGGCTATTAGCGGACTCTTTCCCGCCTAGTGAATTACGTCTGCTCTGCCCCTGAAAGCAGATGGGGTGGATGGCTCCCGCTCCCGGCATCGCAATGTGCCAAAGTGTGGTTGTCATTATGCAACCACGAGCA
>Ga0187833_10002413_pt1 | contig 20041 bp, 17 predicted proteins | sample ETNtaG_37_FD_167968 | JGI IMG/M metagenome (GOLD analysis project Ga0187833, IMG submission 167968) | Marine microbial and viral communities from oxygen minimum zone, Eastern Pacific Ocean - ETNP2014_SV_400_PacBio MetaG (Illumina Assembly) | ecosystem: Environmental > Aquatic > Marine > Hypoxic...
TGAAGGTCACCGTTTTAATGCTGATGATAAAATAACCCGGCTCAGAACTTATCTTCGATATGGAGATAATAAAGGCAGGACCTATCGCCTCAGCCATATTCTTTCATATTCTGACATTGGACATCCAGGATTTATTAGCAGTGCATCATACCGAAGATCTGAACGACTGTCACAATATGTTCAGGGGAATGGATTTTATCCAATTTCCAATGGATTTTCCATGTCTCATTCAATATTTCTCAACAAATTTGACACCCACTATTATCCTCGGAATAATATCCCGGATGACTATACTGATATTGACCAGACAAATTATGATGATCTCACGGTGGGATTTCGCTCGGAAATGCTCATTACAAAATGGGCACGATGGATTGTCATGGCAGGAACAGATGTGGATTGGAGTCACTCGGATGTAGATGTATTTAATCCTATATATGATGCACCTTCCCAGTTATCAGTTGGAGGATTTATCCAATCCAAATATTCTATTGGGAATGGCTGGAATATTGGATCTGGTCTGCGTTATGACTATCGCCGTTCTGATACCGGAGGCAATTACCAGAAGCGAATCTATACAAACTGGTCTCCCAAAATTAACCTTATGTACATTTCGCAGGGTAAGCGGGCTTTTACACTGGCATATAGTGAGGGGTTTCGTGCGCCATCTTTATCTGAATTATATCTCTATTATGAATCTTCATATGGTCTTATAACAAAAGGAAACCCTGAGCTAATACCTGAAAAAGTGAAAGCCATTGAATTAACCTATGAACATCCTCACAGCGATACCTGGTTTTGGAGTATCGCTGTATTTCATAACCAGTATGAAAACATGATTGATTTTGTTTATACCCTTCCTGTTTTAGCAATTAATCGGGAAGGGGTAACAGGTACAGGGTTAGAATACCAGATTAAATGGCGACCCAAAGGAAAAATGAACTTGCTAGGAAGTTATTCTTATCTAGACATGACGGATCGCGGAGAAGAACCAATTTTATACCGCTCTAAACATCGTGGTCAGATAAACATACAGTATCAAACGACCCTACTAGATGTACAGCTAGGGTTAAAAGCCTGGTCAAAACAAATGTATGAAGACTTTCTAAGCGGAAGCCATTACGATTATCCTATTCGAGAGCTTCCTGGAAGGATAATCCCTGAACTTATTTTATCAAGGGAAGTAAATAGATTTACAGGGACGCTGCATATCACTAATTTATTTGATACAGACTATGAACTAATACAGGATTTTCCAATGCCACGACAAGCCTGGAAATTCACTATAACCAAAACTTTAAACTAAGGAGAAATAATGAAAAACAGTAAAATAATAACTATAATCATAGGCATTTCTACATTGCTATTAACAACTGGCTGTGAAGATTCAACAGGACCAACGACCCCTGAAGATGCTACTATATTAGGTACGATAACATTTTCGGGAGCGTGGCCTGTTACTGGCACTGTAGAAGTATCAGCAATGAAAATTTGGGATTATAATGATACAAACTATACAGGAATACCAGAAAGATCAAAAACAATATTAGAAAGTGATCTTACTTCTAATACTTTTGCTTATTCATTAGACCAACTAACATTTAATACCTATAATGCCATAATTGTAACTTGGCATGATCCAATAGATTCAGATCATTCGACAATGTATCATACATTAGGTGCTTATGGTGGTGACTATCCCTTTTTTAGTGCTCACTACGGTGTAGATCCAACCCCAGTAACAGTTTCAGATACCTTAAATGAATTAACAACAATAAATATTAATGCTGATCTTAAATATGTAGATGCATGTTCAAAACAAACAACTCCAGCAGAATGTGCCGCATTAGATCATTGTATGTGGTATCCAGCTGATGCAATGGGTCCTGGTACGCCAGAGCAATGTAGATAGTATAAATCTACATTTTAAGGATTAGAGTATTGTTCTTAAACAGCTGAACAATAAAGATAATATAGAATAATTATAAAAAGTGAGCACTACTGTTCCCTTTTTCCAAGACTGTGCGTTCTTAGTTTTTCATAATTGTGAAGTATCAAAACCATTGCCCATGAGATAGTAATTTGTTACCAAATAACAATTAATAAAACAACAAAAAGGTATTAATCCTCTTTTTAGTTATTTATACAAGAATAACTCTCGTAATTTTCCTTTTGCATGAGTTATTTTATTATACTCTCGCCCGTTGCGCCAGTACACAAAAAACCTGAATTCCAATCTGAAATGGTCACCCAGGCACTTTTAGGGGAAACCTGTACCCTTTTAAAAAATCATGAAAATTGGAGATATGTGAGACAGTGGGATGGCTATGAAGGATGGATACATTCATTTTATGGTATTGAATCGGAAGATTATTATGAAGCGACCCATTCTTTTTTTGAATTGACAGGTTTTTCTGAACATATTAAAGAAAGCAGAAAAATTGTGTATGGGACAAAATTGAAATTAACGAATACTGAGGGACTATTATTTCCTGATGGTTGGGAAGGTTCAGTACCAAAAGGATTTCGATCAACTTCCTTTAAAGCATCCCGAGATAATTTATTAAGAGAAGGTAGGCGATTTTTGGGAGTTCCGTATCTGTGGGGAGGGAAATCATCACTCGGTATAGATTGTTCCGGATTGATTCAAACCATTTTTAAATCGGTGGGCATTAAACTTCCCAGAGATGCATGGCAGCAGCTAGATTATTTTAAAGACCATATAATCCCATTAGATTCTGTTAAACGTGGCGACATTTTATTTTTTGGGAAAAATGAAAAAATAACTCATACAGCACTCTCTTCGGGCGGGCCCAACTTTTTACATTCTCAGGGTTGGGTGAAAGAGGAAAGTTTGGATAAATTCCAGGATAATTTCAATGAAAAATGTTTTCAAATATTTAAGTTTTCGGTTTCAGTAGAGCATTTGGTAATTACATGACTCCATTTCAATTGTCACATAACGGATATATATTAGATCAGTCAGTTTTGGTGCTGAATGCCAATTATGCACCCCTGCACATTTGTACAGCAAAAAGGGCAATCTGTCTTCATTACTTAGAAAAGATTGAAATCATCGAATCCTATAAAGAAAAAATACACTCTCCATCAGTGCAGGTTCCGGTTCCCAGTGTGATCAAATTAAGACAAATTGTGAAATACAACAGTATGGCTGTAATTTTGAACCGAAAGAATATTTTTCAAAGAGATAATTATATCTGTCAATACTGTGGTAGTTCTTCCGGTTCATTAACTGTGGACCATATCATTCCAAAAGAGCAGGGGGGCGGTGATAATTGGGAAAACCTAGTTACTGCATGTCTTCAGTGTAATCTAAAAAAAGGTAACCATTCTCCAGAAGCAGCTGGACTACACCTTCAAAAAAAACCGAACAGACCGAACCGAATTCAATATTTTCAACAATTTGCAAAAAATGGTAAGAGCTCCTGGAAACCATACCTTTTTATGGAGGCATTGAGATAAACAAAATATGAAGAGAATTCTCAGCGGAAGTGCTCCCAGTGGACATTTGTGCATAGGAAATTACTTAGGGGCACTAAAAAACTGGGTTGAATTACAGGAAGAATATGATTGTATTTATGTAATAGTTGACCTCCATGCTATTACAACTCAACAAAAACCTTCTGAGTTACGGAAACAGTCACTATCTTTTTTAGCACAATATGTTGCCTGTGGAATTGATCCGGAAAAAAGTACCATTATAATCCAATCTCAAGTCCCGCAACATGCAGAACTTTCTTGGGCTTTGAGTACCATGACCTATATGGGTGAACTGAATAGAATGACCCAGTTTAAGGAAAAATCAAAACGGTACAATGAAAATATCAATGCCGGTCTTTATACTTACCCTATATTAATGGCCTCAGATATTTTATTGTACCAGGCCGACCTTGTTCCTGTTGGAGCTGACCAGAAACAACACCTAGAATTAACCCGTGATTTAGCACAGCGGTTTAATTCACGCTATTCGGATACCTTTACCATTCCTGAACCTTTTATTCCAAAGATTGGCGCTCGTATTATGAGTCTCCAGGATCCGACTAAAAAAATGTCAAAATCTGATACGGATCTAAACAACGTTATAACTCTTTTAGACAATCCAGACATCATTCGAAAAAAACTAAAAAGAGCGGTGACTGATTCAGGAAAACGGATTCTTTTTGATCCAGAAAAACGACTTGGAGTGGCAAACCTAATAAATCTATACTCTGGTCTAACAGGCTTAGAAATATCTGAAATAGAATCTCATTTTGAAGGAAAAATGTATTCAGATTTAAAAATTGAACTCTCCGAACTAATTATTGATACTCTCAAGCCAATCCAAAATGAATATCAAAAACTAATGGAAGACAGAACTTTTTTGAATTCCATTATGGAGAATGGGCGAAAAAAAGCAAATAAAATAGCTAATAAAACCTTACGCAAGGTTTATAAAAAAATAGGATTTTTACCTATCCAATCATAAATGAGTTCACATGTATAAGGTACAGTTAGAGCAATTTGAAGGTCCCCTTGATCTTCTCCTTTACTTTATCAAACGAGATGAATTGGATATTTATGATATCCCAATTTCTCAAATAACAGCAGACTATATGGAAACAATACAAACTTCGAAAGAGGTCAATATTGGAACAGCAGGTGAATTTATCCATATGGCTGCAACATTGATGAGAATAAAGTCGAAAATGCTTCTACCATTGTCTTCCCACGATGAAGAAGATGACATTGAGGATCCCCGACTTCCATTGGTGAGGCAGTTGTTAGATTATAAACGTTATAAGGAGGCAGCGCAATCATTGGACTCCATGGCAGAAAATCGAAGTCACTATTTTACAAGAGGGAAAATTAAGGATATTTCTTCTGTTGAAGAGGAGGCAGCGGTCTTTGTGCGAAATGTTTCGTTGTTTGATATTGCAACATATTTCAAGACTGCTATGGATAACAAACCTGTGATTAGCCGATATGAACTCCATCGGGAGCCCATGAGTATAGATGACCAAAAAGCGAAGTTACTTGCTTTCGTTGATGGGGACGGGATACTTTGTTTTTCTTCCCTTATAGAACGTTTGAGAGATAAGGTTGAAATTGTCATTACCTTTTTGGCAATTCTTGATCTGATTCGGGAAGAAAAAATTCTACTTATCCAGAATGAATTGTTCGGCGAGATAGAAATTCAACTTATTTCGGAAAAGAATTAATGTCTATTGTAGAACAGGAAGAGTTATTCATTATTGAAGCGCTTTTGTTTGCAAGCCCCCATCCTCTAACACAAAAACACGTAAATCAGATTTTTGAAAATGATCCCCCAAAATTGACCTCTGTTATTGAAAAATTAAAAGAAAAATACAATAGTGAAAATCATGCATTTGAAATTCAGACCATAGCAGGTGGGTATCAACTCAATTCCCGACCAGAGTACGATATCTGGATTCGAAGATTATTAAATAAATCAGGGAAACTTTATCTGAGTACAGCTGCACTTGAATCGTTGGCAGTTATAGCTTACAAGCAGCCTGCAAATCGTTTTGAAATTGAGTCAATTCGTGGAGTTGATTGTTCAGGGGTCTTAAAAACTTTATTAAACAAAAACCTGATCTGTATTAAGGGCAGGGATGAAGGTCCTGGCCGTCCGCTACTTTATGGGACAACAGATGATTTTCTTGAAGCTTTTGGATTGGGGAAAATATCCGAAATACCTAAGCTGAAGGAAATCGCTGATTTGACTGATGACGAAGAACTCCCAAATGAGATGCAGGTTGATATTTTCTCGGAAGGTGCTGTTCCTGAGGGAGACTAATATTTATGAGGTTAAATAAATATTTAGCTCATGCCGGTGTGGCTTCAAGACGGCAGTCTGACGCTTTGATTCAGAAGGCAACCACATTCGTGAATGGAAAGCTCATCATAGATCCAGCGCACCCTGTCACAGAAAAAGACGACATCGTATTTGAAGGAATGAAGCTTTCTATTTCGAGAAAATTTCAGGTAATCCTGTTCCATAAACCTACAAAGGTTGTAACAACCACTTTTGATCCACAAGGTAGAAGAACTATTTTGGATTATGTCAAAACAAAAGATAGGATATTTCCAATAGGAAGACTGGATCGCATGACAACAGGGTTATTATTATTGACAAATGATGGAGAATTGTCAAACAAATTGCTTCATCCGAAATTTCGTATCCCACGAATATATGAAGCGGAAATAGATAATGTTTTAGATTCTAAAATGATACAAAAAATTGCAAAGGGAATTTTCATAGGAGATGGTGATTTTGGTCGGGCAGAAGTGTTAAAGCAGAAAAAGGTAAAGAAAAGGAGTACCGTACACTTAAAACTTTTTACTGGGAAGAAAAGAGAAATTAGGCGAATATTTTCTTTTTTAAATATACGCCTTTTCAGTTTGAAGAGAATACAATACGGTCCTATTTCGCTGGGGGACCTTCCGCGTGGAGAGTGGAGATACTTAAATGACGCTGAGGTGAATCAATTGAAAACTTTTAATAGATCCAAATAAAATGCTGGGTTATATAGAAATTGTCTTATTTATAGGTTTTATAATATGATAAAAGTAACTTTCTCGGCTTTTTGAGAATTAAATGTAATGATTATCGCAATTGATGGGCCTGCAGCAACAGGGAAAAGCAGTACTGCAAAAGCTGTTGCCGAGGAATTGAGTTTCACGTATTTGGATACAGGAGCTATGTATAGGGCAGTAACATTGGCTGTCCTTGAAAAAAACATTTCGCTGACACACGACTATGATATAAAATCATTTCTTGCTTCTCTGGATTTAAATATTCTTTATCTAGAGGAGACACTTGTAATTGAATTAGACCAGGTAGATGTTACAAAACATATCAGAGATCCTAAAGTGACAGCGAAAGTAAGTGAAGTCAGTGCGTTACCGGCGGTGAGAAAGGCCATGGTAAAGTTTCAGCGAAAATTAGCTTCAGATAAAGATTGTATTGTTGAAGGGCGGGATATTGGTACGGTCGTATTTCCGAACGCTGATCTAAAATTCTATATGATTGCCGATTCCAGAATTCGGGCTGAGCGAAGGAAAAAAGACCTTCTTAATTTGGGGAAGAATAAAGATATTGGTGAACTCGAAACAGAAATTAAAAGTAGAGATAGGAAAGATTCTACCAGAGTACATTCTCCATTGTCAAAAGCTGAAGATTCCATCATAATTGATACATCACATTTGGATTTTCGCGAGCAGGTTAATATGATTGTTGAGAAAATTAAAACAGAACAAAAAGGAAAAACATAAATGGTTGAAAAAGAATTGGAAACATCATTGCTTGAAGAGGCTTCGGAAGAAAAAACTGATGAAGTCAGTGCTGAGACCGTAGTGAGTACGGAAGAAACTGCACCTGCTATTGATTATTTATCCCCTGAATTATTTCAAAATATAAATATTTACAATAAAGAGGATATGGATCAGGAAAAAGTAGAGGAGGAAATCCCTGCCGAACTCCAATCCAAGTACCTTGAAACTTTGTCAGATATTGATGAACAGGAACTGGTCTCAGGGAGAGTGATCGGAATGACAGATAATGATATTATTTTAGATATTGGATTTAAATCTGAAGGTATCATTCACCGATCTGAATTTCCACAAGATAAATTACCGAGTATAGGAGACCAGATTGAAGTATTTTTAGAGACACTGGAAGACAGAAAAGGGAATATGGTATTATCCAAGACCAAGGCAGATTTCCTAAAATGCTGGAAGAGAATAAGAACGACATATGAAAATAATGAAATCATTTCCTGTAAGATTCTCCGTCGAATAAAAGGGGGGATGGTTGTAGATATTGGTGATATTGAGGCATTTTTGCCAGGATCACAAATTGATATTCGTCCAGTCCGTGATTTCGATTTGTATTTAGATAAAGAGTTGGAAGTCCGAATTGTTAAGTTTAACGAGATGAGAAAAAATATAGTTGTTTCCCGAAAAATCTTATTGGAAGATGAATTAAAGGAACAAAGAGAACATCTTTTTGATCAAATTAACATTGGGGATATTATAGAAGGCCAAGTAAAAAATGTAACTGATTTTGGTGTGTTCATTGATTTGGGGGGTATAGATGGATTATTGCATATAACGGATATTTCATGGGGAAGAGTGAACCATCCATCTGAAGTTGTTACATTAGATGAAAAACTTACAGTTAAGGTCATAGATTTTGATGAGGAGAAGAAACGTATTTCACTGGGTTTGAAACAGTTAACTACCCATCCATGGGAAAATGTAAGTGAGAAATACCCCATTGGATCAGCTGTGAAAGGTAAGATTGTAAGTATGACTAATTATGGTGCATTCATAGAAATTGAATCAGGTGTAGAGGGTTTAATCCACGTCTCCGAAATCTCATGGACAAAACATATCAAAAATCCATCAGAACATTATAGCATGGGGGATGAGATCGAAGCTCAGGTTCTTACCATTGATGTTGAAGAAAGAAAAATCAGTCTGGGTGTCAAACAACTCCAACCGGATCCTTGGGATTCAATCGAAGAAAAGTATATGATTGGTACTCTTCAAAAGGGGAAGGTTATAAACTTAACACAGTTTGGTGCATTTGTAGAACTTGAAGAGGGGATTGATGGGCTCATCCATATATCTGACCTATCTTGGACAAAGGTTTTAAGGCATCCAAAGGAAATTTTAGAAAAGAATCAGGAAATAGAAGTTAGAATATTGGAGGTTTCTAGGGAAAATCGCCGTATTTCTTTGGGATTAAAACAAGTTGAAGATGATCCTTGGGAAGAATATATAAAATATTTTGAAGCGGGTAAAGAAGTTCAAGGTACTGTTATTCATATTTTGGATAAAGGTATCATTCTGGAGCTGGAACACGAGATTGAAGGTTTTATCCCCTTTGGCAGAAAAAATAAAAATGTTCGTTCAAAGATTATGGAGAAGTACACACGAGGAGATGAGCTTACGGCTGTGGTAATGGAGGTAAAGCCTAATGATAAAAAAATTATCCTGATTTTAGATGAACTAAATGACGCTCCAGATGAAAAAATAGATACTGTAAAAGAATATATGGAAACTCAGGAAAGCCCTGCTGGTGAAAAAATAGAAATCCCCATACAGTCACAAAAACCTGAGGGTGATTCAGAATAGATATTATTTTTTGGTGATGATTTTTGGTTAGATACTCAATATTCAACCGAGAACAATACAGTAATTACTATTTATTTTTAGGCTCGTTTGGGCTGGGATTATTTCTCTGGCTGTTTGTGATTAGCAGTGAAGAATACTCCTATCGAATGGATATTCCTCTTGAAGTTAGAAATATAAGTGCAAAAAAAACTCTTAAAAAAGAAGTCCCCAGTATGGTTCAGGTACGTTTTTCTGGTACAGGCCATGAATTATTGAAAGCATTTCTGTTGAAGGACTTTTACGATGATTATAAATTAGTTTTAGACCTTGACCGTATTTCAGAAGAATATGAATTTATCTTAAATGAATATTATGAACGATTCCCACATAAAGTTGTTATTCCTTCATCATGGAAAATCAATTTTCTTGAAATTGTTTATCCTCTGGAAATTAAGATCAGTTTGGACGAATATCTTGTAAAATCTGTACCGGTTATTCCCAAAATAATTATCCATTCAGAGCCAGGATTTATCCAGGTTGGAGATATTAATATTTCCCCCAATATTATTGACATTGCCGGTCCCAGAGAATTAGTTGATTCGCTTCAATGGATAACGACAGAACCAGAAACGCTTTTAGCATTGAAGGAACCGGTTTGGGATGGGTCCTTATCTATCCACGCTCCGCACCCTATAATTGAATACAAAGATAGATCTATATCTTATGAAATTGATATACAAAAAATCAGTGAACGAATTATCAGTGATATCCCTGTTCAAGTGACTCGTGTCCCTGATGGATTACGAGTGTTTGTAAATCCGAGGACGGTATCCCTTACGGCGGTAGGAGGTGTGTTTCGAATTGCCGATATATATCCTGAAGATTTTGTTATATATGTAGACTTTGAAGATCAGTGGGTACAGAAAAAACAATTTTATGCACCAACTATTGTCATACCCAATGATGTCATTGAATGGCAGGATTTGTCACCACGAAACATTGAATTGGTAGTAACTCGGGATTCTCAATGAGCGTATTGGGGATTGAGACCTCCTGCGATGAAACGGCAGCTGCAATTGTTCACAATGGGAAAGTGCTTTCAAACATTATACATTCTCAACAGATTCATCAATCTTCAGGCGGCGTTATTCCGGAGCTGGCTTCCAGAGAACATGAATATTACCTGAACACTATTGTTCAAAAAGCATTAACAACTTCTACGATAAGTAAGTCGGAATTAAAGGGTATAGCTGTGACACAGGGCCCTGGGTTAGCGGGGTCATTGCTTACAGGAGTCTGTTTTGCAAAAGGGATGTCTTTAGGATTGAGGACACCCCTTATTCCTATCAATCATTTGGAAGCACATATATGTTCGAACTTTTTAGAAACTCCAGCGTTGACGTATCCATTGATTTGTCTTCTCGTTTCTGGGGGGCATACACAATTATGGCATATTATGGAACAGGATAAATATCATTTGTTAGGAGAAACTCGTGATGATGCTGCGGGGGAAGCATTTGATAAGGGGGCAAGAATATTAGGATTAGGATATCCTGGTGGACCAGCGATTGAAAAATGTGCAGTTGGGGGGGACTCAAAAGCCATTGAATTCCCTCGTGCCTTGTTAGGTAAAAATAATTTAGAATTTAGTTTTAGCGGACTCAAAACGGCACTTCTTTATTACATTAGAAACCTTGATGAAGGTGAAAAAAATCAAAATATACATAATATCGCAGCTAGTTACCAATCTGCTATTATTGATGTATTGATTACAAAACTTAAAATCGCTTTAGAATTAACTGCTATTAATAGCTGTGTCATTGTGGGCGGTGTGAGTGCAAATAAAATGTTAAGGGAATCAGCAAAAACCCATTTAGCTCCTGCGAAGGTACATTTTTCATCTCTCCCTTTGTGTACAGATAATGCTGCAATGGTTGCTTATTTAGGAGAATTAAAGCTAATGGCAGGAAAAAAATCTTCCCTTTCATTTTCTGTGCTCCCAAATCTCTCCCTAAAATAAAATAATCCGTTCAGAAGAATGGAAAATCTCAAAAAATGATAATAATATATTTGGGTGTTCAGAGTTTTCTTGTAAAGTCATCCAGTTTATATAACAATATTTTATTTATTCACAGTGCTCTCTTCTTTTATTTGTTCAGAATCTAGATTTTTCAATATGAATAAATGATTATCGAATTTCTCCATCAAACAGATTATTGGTTTTGGATTCTGCTTCTGGGAAGCGTCACAATAATAATTTGGTATATTATTTTTTTTAAACCAGAGAAGGAGTTTTTAATATTACCCTTCTTAAGGTTATTTTTTGTTGTAATTCTTTTAATAGGCCTGTTACAGCCAAATATTACTCAAGTCATTCAAAGGGAAAGAGAGAGAGAGCTAAGTGTTTTTGTAGATAATTCGATGAGTATGGGTTATCATAAAGAGAGCTCTCTAATTAGGTTGAACAAAGATTTATCATCATTTCGTGAAAAACTAAAAAATAAGGATATTAAACATTCCATTTATCATTTTGATAACTCCATCTATCCAGTAATAAATGAAATACCACTTACAGCAACTGGCTCAACCACAAATATTGGAGAAATTATCAAAAGCGCTGAACATGAAAACCCAGAAACATCAATGGGATATCTAATGATTACCGATGGACAGAATACCCTTGGAATAGATCCAAAACAATCAGTTACAGATGTTTCTATTCCTATATTTTCTTTGGGTGTAGGGGATAAATCTGCACTTGTGGATATCTCCATTAAATCTGTTGATGCTCCTACTGTTGCTATCAATAATGAGGTCATTGAAATTATCGGGACTGTAGAATCTTTCGGAGATATAAATCAGCGCTTGACTGTTTCTTTATATGATGAAAATAAATTAATTGGATCAAAATATATTCGTGTTATAGGAGGAGGGTCTCAAACGAATATTCGGTTTGGGTTTGCTCCTGATCAATTGGGTGAATCCCTTTATACCATGAGAATCTCTTCAATAGAAGATGAATTAAACATAGCTAATAATCAACATTCATTTAGTATTTCGATTTTGCAGGATCAATATAATGTGGCAATTTTAACTGGTGCCCCCTCATATAACACAGGAGTATTAAAGAAAATATTAAGCAAGATGCCACGTACTTCAGTGAATCATTTTATTCAGAATAAAAAAGAGTTTCGTCCCGGATTAAAAGAATTTTGGGAGAAAAAATATGAACTTATCATTTTGGATAATTTTCCTGTGAGTCAGATGTCAAAATCATGGTATTCCTTTTTGAAAAAAAAAATTGGGTCACATAAATCCAGTTTGGCATGGTTTTCGGGACCGTCGACTCAAGAAAGATATGTTTCTACACTTTTTTCAATTTTTGGATTAAAAGATGCTAATTGGATATTTGAAGATAAATTGACGGAATGGACTTTGACTTCAGAGGGGGAAAAAATAATACGATCATTCAGTATGCATCCTGATTTTATTTTTAGAGAATTAGAGTTTCCTCCTTTAAATCCGGGGCTTCAACTAACCCATCAACATTCGTGGATGTATCCTTTGGCATCATTTAAAAACGGTGGTAATACCCCTGTTTTACTTACAGGTGAAACGAATAATGTAAGAATGGCAGTATGGTCTCCCACAAATTTGCACGCATTACATTATAATTTAACATCAACAAAATCTAAGGAATTTTCAAAAATATTATTGAGCGGATTATTTTCATGGTTGTTACGTACTGGTGGTAATGAAACTCTTCACTTTCGATTGAATAAAAATAATTATCAACAGGGCGAAGAAATTGAAATTTCCGGTATTCGGTATTCCGAATCAGCAAAAGGAGAATCTGCCCTATTTTACATTATTGTCAAGGATTCTATTGTTAGTTCAACTGAATTACAATTCAATCCGTTATTGGAAAGATGGGAAGGATCTTTGTGGGCATCCTTTCCCGGGACAAATGAATATATTGTTGAATACAAAGATAATTCAGGTACCTATGACCAGAAAGGAAAGTTCTATGTGGAAAAAAGTCAGGTTGAATTGAATAAAGTATATTTAAATGAAGAACTTTTGAAATATATCTCAGGAGAGACTGGGGGAGAATATTACCACTGGGCAAATATGGATAGCATGATTTCACAGCTCGACCCGAAAATTACAATAATGACTGAAACCAATAAAACTCGGCCTTTTGAGAAATGGTGGATTGTAGTTATTTTAATTTCCATTTTATCTTTGGAATGGGGTCTCCGTCGTAAATTTGGCTTCTTATAATTTCATTAATATATATAAAATCAGATAAATGAAAAAAATAACTATTATTGGGACTGGATATGTAGGGTTAGTGAGTGGTGCCGGGATTTCTGATTTTGGTCACCAAGTTACATGTGTAGATATCCTCGAAGAAAAAATCTCTTATTTGAATCAAGGGGGAATCCCTTTTTATGAACCAGGGTTAAAGGATTTAATAGAACGGAATGTCCAGTCTGGTCGACTATTGTTTTCAACTGAAATAGAGAGGATGATAAAAAATAGTGAGATTATTTTTATTGCTGTTGGGACACCAGAAGCTGAAGATGGTAGTGCGGATTTAATGGCAATAAATTCAGTAGCTGACACCATCGCGAATAATTTGAATGATTATAAAGTGATCTGTACGAAAAGTACTGTCCCAATAGGTACTGGAGAAAAAATAGTAAAATCGATTAGGTCTAAAACAGATCAAACTTTTGATTATTGTTCCAATCCTGAATTTTTAAGAGAAGGTTCAGCGGTCAGAGATTTTCTTAGGCCTGACCGGATTGTTCTTGGAGCATCTTCAAATAATGCAATTGAGGTGATGAAAGATATCTATCGTCCTCTTTACATCAATGAAACTCCTATGCTTTATACAACAATTGAGTCAGCAGAAATGATAAAGTATGCCAGCAATTCCTTTTTAGCTTTGAAAATAAGTTATATAAACGAAATTGCGAATCTTTGTGAAGCGGTAAATGCAGATGTTCACACTATAGCCCGGGCTATGGGTATTGATGGTAGGATAAGCCCGAAATTTTTACATGCTGGCCCTGGTTTTGGGGGATCATGCTTTCCAAAGGATATAAAAGCGTTAGCTTCCCTGGCTAAAATGAAAAAGACGCCCATGCATACAATTGAAGGAGCTATCAAAGCGAATGAGTTGCAGAAAAAAAGAATGATCGATAAATTGAGATTCCTTCTGGGTGGTAATTTTATTGGTAAACATATTGCTATTTTAGGATTAACATTTAAACCTGAAACTGATGATATTAGAGAATCACCGGCTATCTCAATGACAGAAGCTATTCTCAAAGGGGGTGGAAAAGTATCTGCTTATGATCCGGAGGGAGGCACAAACTTTTCTAAATTATTTCCTGATATTATTTATGAAAAATCTTGGGAAAAAGCGGTATCAAAATCTGATGGAATGGTTATTCTTACAGAGTGGAATGAATTTAGAGGTATAGATGCTAATAAAATAAAAACGCTGATGAGTGCACCTGTAGTCCTTGACACTAGGAATATCTTGAATATGCATGAATTTCAAAATGCAGGTATTATATTTGATAACGTAGGGCGATTGCCCTATAAAAATTAGAAATACAAATTATGGAAATTAAGGAGATATCTCTTCCTGGATTGTTATTGATTATGCCCCACATACACAGGGACAAAAGGGGATATTTTTTTGAATCCTTTCGTGGTGATATAATGAAAAAATATAATTTGCCTACATCTTTTATTCAGGGAAATCAATCAAAATCTGATAGGGGGATAATAAGGGGACTTCACTACCAGCTCAAATATCCCCAAGGAAAACTGGTTCGGGTTTCTTTTGGAAAGGTTTATGATGTAGCTGTGGATATACGAAAAGGCTCTCCCACCTTCGGTCATTATTATAGTACAATTCTTTCAGATGAAAATCACCTGACCATGTTTATCCCAGAAGGATTTGCTCATGGGTATTCCGTATTGTCTGATACCGCTATTTTTCAATATAAGTGTACAAATATTTATCATAAGGAAGACGAATATGGTCTCCGGTGGGATGATCCGGAAATAGGTATAGATTGGAAGATATCTAATCCAACTCTGTCAAAAAAGGATTTAAATCTTCCTTCATTAAAAAATATTTCAGACAAATATTTACCGGTGTATGAAGCCTAAAATATTTTTTATTACTGGAGGATGTGGGTTTATCGGTTCAAATTTTATAAGATACCTTCTTGAAAATACAGATGTAAAACACATTATAAATTTGGATAAATTGACCTATGCAGGCAGTACATCTAATCTAAAAGAATTTAATTCTGACAGCCGCTATATATTTATTGAAGGTGATATTACAGATGCTAAGTTAGTTTACAGTCTTTTTCAGAATCATAATCCAGACTGTCTTGTTCATTTTGCTGCCGAGAGCCATGTGGATAGATCCATTGATGGACCGGATGAATTTATTAACACTAACATTATTGGGACATTCACACTTCTTGAAGAATCACTTAGATATTATAAATCATTAAGCAAAAATTCTGTTACTGAATTCCTTTTTCATCATATTTCCACTGATGAAGTTTTTGGTAGTCTTGGGAAAACAGGATCATTTACAGAAAATACCCCATATGATCCAAGTTCACCCTATTCTGCAGCCAAAGCATCATCAGATCACTTGGTCAGAGCATGGTACAGAACCTTTGGATTACCAGTATTGATCACAAATTGTTCAAATAATTATGGTCCCTATCAGTTTCCCGAAAAACTTATTCCATTAATGATTATTAATTGTCTCAATGAAAAACCTCTTCCTGTGTATGGTAAAGGAGATAACATCCGTGATTGGCTCTATGTGGAGGACCACTGCACTGCCATAATCTCCGTACTTCAAAACGGAATACTAGGAGAGACCTATAATATTGGAGGCCGATCTGAAATATCAAACCTCAAGATTGTGGAAACTATCTGTGACAGTCTGGATGAAATACATCCATCTATATCTGGAAAATCATATAGGGAATTGATAACATTTGTCAGGGATCGGCCCGGGCATGATTTTCGCTATTCAATTGATGCATCTAAAATTGAAAAAGCATTAAATTGGGTGCCAGATGAATCATTTGAAACTGGCATTAGAAAGACCATTCAGTGGTATCTTGACCATCAGGATTGGTGGCAAGAAATTCAAGAAAAAATTTATAAACAAGAAAGATTAGGGGCCCTTTAGTTTTTCAAATGTATAATATAATAAGTTTTTTAATTATACTTCTTGTGCATGTTGCATTTGGGCAAGATAATAGATTTGGTCAGTTAAGTTTGTTAAAAGAAAATACAGATGTAAAAGCAGGCGAAACAATCCAAGCTGTCCAATCATTTGAAGAAACATTTTTTCTTGAAAAAGTTATTAATCCAGATGAATATATTCTTGGTCCTGGCGATGAATTGGGGATCAATATACTCATGGGGGAAAACCTCACTTTACCTCTGAAGATAACACCTACTGGGGATGTATTCATTCCATCAGTTGGAATAGTGGGCGTATCCGGAATGACTCTTATTCAGGGTATAGATAAAATAACAAACTATATTTTGGATAATGCCTATCCTAATGCAAAGGTAAGTGTTGCTTTAGTTAATATTAGATATTTTCAAATCCAAGTAATAGGTGCAGTAAATACTCCCGGTTTTGTCCGTTCCAGTGCTGTAGATCGATTGGATAGAATTATTGATAGGGCCAATGGTTTTCATCAATTAGCCCGGGAATTTGAAATTACGGTAAAGCGTAAGAGTGGGAAATTAGAAAATATTAATTATCTGAATTTTATTCGCAATGGTGATTTATCCCAAAACCCCACTTTTTTAGAAGGGGATATAATTATCATTCCATTTGGTAACATTAATGATGAGTCGGTCGCCTTGAGGGGAGCCGTAAAAGGAGCGGGATATGACGTTATTGAGCCAGGGGAGACTCTAATAAAATTTTTGACTCGTAATATCAAACTTGATACATATTCTGATCTGCAGAGTGTAATTATTACTCGTGAAGGAGAAAATTCTAAATCCTTTAAAAGGATTCTCCCAAGTGAGTTCTCACATTTTCAACTAATGGCTGGGGATATAATTGATATCCTGAGGGAAAGAGGTATAATGGTAAATGGATTTGTTCAGGAACCTGGGGCATACGAATTCATCCCTGGATATTCCATTTCTGATTATATCAGTATAGCGGGAGGAAATACACTTGAAGGAAGTGCAAATCGAGCTGTTGTATATCATCCAGATGGTAGTATTGACAAAGGTAATAATATTCTATTAAATCGTGGAGATGTTATAGTAGTTCCAAGAACTATTTTAAATACATTTGTTGGACGTCTCAGCCTTTTACAAATGACAGCTTATATCTTTTCAATTTATATGTCATATTTAGCTGCAACGGCTTATATATAAAATGATAAAACTTACTCCCCACGAGGAGAAAATACTTTTATTAGTGAAATCCAATCCGGATATTGTAACTAATTCCCAAAAAAGAGCAAAAGTTGCAAAAGAATATGGACTCTCAGAGAAAACGTTACGAAACAGAATTGGTGATTTGAAAAAATATGGAATAATAAAAGAAAACAATACAAATACTGATCTTAATAATAAACCTGAATTAGGAAATGATATTAACGAAATCACTATATTGGAAATTGTTTCCATCCTATTGAAAAATCGTATCTCTATTATAAAAAGTGTATTCTTTGTTACTGTTACCAGCGCTATAATATCTTTTTTAATACCGTTAACTTATCAATCCTCTGCAGTTCTTATGCCGCCTTCTTCTGAATCAAATACAGGAATTATAGGTTCCATTTCTGATTTACCTTTGGGGGGGCTATTATCTCAATCAAATGATGAAACTCTGAAAATGATTGCAATACTTAAAAGTCGAACTGTAATGGAAAATGTAATCAGAAAATTTAATCTTATCAATTTTTATCAGGTAGAGAATATTGAAGAGGCCCTTGAATTATTAAAAGATTATACTATTTTTGAAGTAGAAGAAGAAGGAACTATAAGAATTTCAGTTAATGTTTCTACAGGATGGTTTCACCCAAATAAAGAAGAGGAAAAGACTAAAAAATTGTCTGCGGACATCGCAAATTATTTTGTTGAACAACTAGATTCGATCAATAAAACTCTCAAAACAGAGCAAGCATCATTTCACCGACAATTCATTGGTGAACGTTATCAACAGAATATTTCAGATTTAAGAATCGCTGAGGATAGCCTAAAAACCTTCCAAGAAAAACATAAGATGATCGCACTCTCAGAGCAAACAACTGTAGCCATAGAGGTTGCAGCAAGTTTAAAAGGTCAAATTCTTGCCAATGAAGTAAAACTGGGAGTAATGGGAAGCACACTGAATAGTGAACATCCAGATATTGAAAAATTAAAAAAAGAGAATTATGAGCTCCAAAAGAAAATGAATGAATTGGAATATGGGGCTGAAGTTGTGCATATAGATCAAAAAAATTTATTTCCAGTTTTTTCTGACATCCCTGAATTAGGAGTTCAACTTCTTCGATTAAAAAGGGAAGTTGAGATTCAAAATACCTTATTTATATTTTTAACTCAACAGTATGAAGAAGCGAAGATTCAGGAAGCGAAAAACACTCCCACTGTTCAGGTTTTAGATTATGCTTTAATACCTAATATAAAATATAAACCAGTCCGCTCTAGGTTGTTGATCATAGCGTTTGCTCTTTCTTCCATTTTTTCCATGTATTTTGTTTATTTTAGAGCCCGATGGGAAATAGCTCAAGCTAAAATCACCTCATAATTTATCCTTCATATGGATAGAGCAGAGATCATTGGGATCGATCACTATGACTGGAATATTGATCGTGCATTGATTTTTATTATTCCAATAGTTCTACTGGCTGTCCTGATTTGGATACCTGAAGAAGAGCTCATACAATCTTCTTTGTTATGTATTGCTATTTTTTCCTCCATAATATTGACATATAAACATCGATTGGTTTATGGATTTTCAGGAATTCGAATTGCTTCAATCCCTTCGATAATTATTACAACGTTTACAGTATTTATAGCAATCCCATCAATTTATATTTTGGCAATTAATGAGCACCCAAACGAAATACCCTATTTTTTTTCAATTGCAATGTTTTATTTATTATTTCCTGCTGGATTACTCTTTGGAAACAAGTTTCGACAGATAGATATCCCCAGGGTGATCGAGTTATTGACACAAAAATATAGTAAGCATATTTTTGATAAATATTTCTACGAAATCTTAGTGATTCTCCTTTCAATATCTATTTTAATTTTTTGTGGATATATATTACGAGTTAGTGAAATTCCACTTGTTGAACTGATAAAGAATCCTGGTAACAGCGCCAAATTTTATTTCATGAGGGAAGAGGCACTTAAAATATTAGAAATGACAAAAATTGAACGGTACTTATTTCATTGGTTACGGTCATTATTCATTCCTTTTGGGATTATTGGTTCACTAATTTTAAACTCAATCTATCGGAAGCGAAAATTTAAAATTCTCTTGATTTTGTTCTTTATTTTTGGCCTCATTGTAAATACTATTACTCTGGAAAAATCACCTATTGCCATAATTTTTTTATCAATTGCTGTATATCTATTTTTACGGCGTGAAAAAATAACACCCAGCCTCATTGTAACCCTAGTCCTCATTACACTCGCTGGCCCAATCACAATCACATATTTTTTATATATCGACCGTCAAGAGGTGTTTAATGTGATTTTCTGGTCATATATTAACCGGTTGTTTGTTACGCCTGCCGCAGTACTTTTTTATTACTTTAAGCATTTCCCAGAAACACACGATTTTCTTTTAGGT
>Ga0187833_10002421_pt1 | contig 19998 bp, 23 predicted proteins | sample ETNtaG_37_FD_167968 | JGI IMG/M metagenome (GOLD analysis project Ga0187833, IMG submission 167968) | Marine microbial and viral communities from oxygen minimum zone, Eastern Pacific Ocean - ETNP2014_SV_400_PacBio MetaG (Illumina Assembly) | ecosystem: Environmental > Aquatic > Marine > Hypoxic...
ACTTTCCCACGCCATTCTTTGTTTGTGCGGTAAAATTTTATCAATATCTTTTTTGTAATGATCAAGTGGAAGTAATCCATCTGCATATTTTGTTCTGTCAAAAGCAGAACACTTACCTTTTTCCTGTGCAAGGTTACAAGATGCTTTTAATAAATGATATTGAAATGCTTCAGATAGTCTATCAACTAATTCCCACGCCTTAGGATCACTATATTTTACTCCATTTTTTGCTAGGTAATGGGCCAACCCTATAAACCCTATGCCTAATGATCTTCGTGCTTTAGTGCTTATCTCTGCCGCCTTAACTGGATACCTTTGATAATCAATAATTTCATCTAATGCTCTCACAGACATATCACATAAGTTTTCTAATTCAGATAAGTCATTTAACGGTCCAATATTAATAGCAGAAAGAATGCAAAGTGCAATTTCTCCTTCCGCATCATCAATGTGTTGAATAGGTGTTGTGGGTAATGTAATTTCTTGACATAGGTTTGACATTGATATTTTGTCTTTAAAACTTGAGTGAGTATTACAGTGATCAATATTCATAATATAAACTCTGCCTGTCTCTGCTCTCTCTTTTAATAAATCAAAAAATAAATCTTGTGCTTTAATAGTTTTCTTTGGAATACTTTTATCTTCCTCATATTTTTCATATAAGTCATCAAAGTCTTCAGTACCAAATGCATCGTATAGTCCTGGTGCTACTTGAGGTGATATAAGAGTAATATTTCCGTCATTAATAAATCTTTCATAAAATAATTTTGAAAGTTGGATTGAATAATCCATTCTTCTAACTCTGTTGTCTTCTGTACCTTTGTTATTTTTTAATACTAGTATGTCTTCTATTTCTGGATGCCATATTGGAAAGTGGACAGTTGCATTTCCACCACGTACACCATTTTGTGTGCAACATCTTACAGTTGATTCGAATTTTTTTAGAAACGGAATCACGCCTGTGTGTTGAACTTCTCCACCTCTTATTTTAGAATTGATTCCTCTAATACGTCCTGCATTAATTCCTATTCCTGCTCGTCTGGCAACGTATAAACCAATTGCCATATCACCTGAGAATATAGAAGGGAGTGTGTCATCAATGTCTACTAATACACAACTTGCGAATTGTCTAATAGGTGTTCGTACACCAGACATAACAGGAGTTGGAATGTTAATTTTGTGTTGTGAGATTGCATCGTAATATTTTTTAACGTAGGATAGTCTTGTTTTTTCAGGATAGCCAGCAAACAATGTGGCGGCTATCATCATATACATATCTTGTGGAGTTTCGTATAATTGTCCTGAACTTCTATCTTGTACAAGATATTTGTCTACTACTTGTCTTAAACCTGCGTAAGTAAATCTTAAATCTCTTTCTCTTCTTATCCATGAATTAAGTTTCTTACATTCTGTTTTAGAATATTTGTCCATAATATCGTTATCATAGACACCAAGTTTTGAATTTCGCTCAATTAATTTTGGTAATGGCATATATTCATATTGGCCATGTGCTTCTTTTCTTACATCATATAAAAGTAATCTTGCCGCGGCGTATTGGTAATTTGGAGATTCAAGTGTTATTAAATCATTTGCTGAACGTACTAAAACATTTTGAATATCTCTTGTACTCATGCCATCATAGAATTGTATGTTAGCATTCATTTCTATTTGTGATGCCGACACACCTGGAAGGTTTTCACAGGCTTCTTCAACTACGAAATGAATTTTGTTTACGTCTAAGGATTCTTTTCTGCCATCACGTTTGGTTATTGAAATGTTCATTGTGCTGGCAGTTGGCATTGTGTAAGTTTTTCTTTCCTTTTTTGTTCGGGATTTTATATGCGTATTTATCGTATCTTGTTTTATCATGTTTGATATGAAATTTTCAAAAATTTTCTACCCTTTCATATGGAAAAAATCGTTCCATCGTTTTGTTATTTTATATTATGCTATTATAATGATGAAAAAAAATTTTGTCTATGAAAATTTTATATGCAACTAAAAAGTTTATGCTGGTATTATGCTATAATAGTTACTTGATAATCCAATGTAGCATCAGTACCTGTGCTTGTCGTAGTGTATTGTAATGCTACTGTTTCATTACCTGCTGTAGAATCTTTGGCTTCTAAAGCGGCTGAAAGAGTTACTCCAACAGAACCATTACTTTCATTAAATGTATCATCGTATGATACTGCGGTAGTTGATGCGTTAATTACAAGTTCTCCAACTCTGTAAGTAGTTGATCTTTTAATTTTATATTTTATTAAAAATGACTTATCATTCAACGCTGGAAAATCATATATCGTAGTGGCCGACGATGTGTTGTTTGATAAGGTTGCTTGTTTAATTGCTTTTGTTGTTATTCCAATTCCTTGTAATTCTGGAGCGGCATTTAATTCTGAACTGCCGTCTGCTCTTCTTAAATCTGTTCTTTCAAAAAAATCTAATACTGATGAACATTCATCATTATCAAATTGTATGATAGGTACTTCTCTAATTGTTCCAACACCTTCGTTGCTATTAGCAACTGTTGATGCATACCAGTTACCATGTGAAATAATATTTCTTGCTCCTGTTCCTGCGTCTGCTCCAGCGGCTGGTTTAACCCATATCGCTTGTTGATTTATTGTACTCCAACTAGAAGAATTAAATTGAACATTTCTTGGTCCTTTAGTTAATCCATTTGTAGAGCCATCCATTGTTTCACCTAACATCGCTCCATAATAAGAAGTTGTAAAATCACAATTATTAAATCTTACACTTGTTGTATCATAAGACATATCAACTAGTCTTGCAAATTTGGTAAATTGACATTGATCAAATACAATATTTGAACAAGGTAAAGCAGTTGTACTTCTTACTGTAACACCTTTTGAATTTGATACGTCTGCACCACCTGATGCATATGTTCCTTGAAACTTACAGTCTTTAATATAAACGTGAGTTGCATTGTCAATAGATAGTCCACCATATGCTTCACCATTTTTAAAACAAATTCCTTGAATTTGAATTTGTGTTGGAGTAGTTGCACCACTATTACCTATACTTCCATATACTTGTCCGTCGTCATCTTCTGTAACTGCTACTGGACTATTGCCACCTGATTGATAAAATATTGTTTTGCCAGGACCTTCACCTACTAAATGTGCGTAAGGTGGAATTGTTAGTGAGGTTGCTATGTTGTATTGTCCTGCTGGAAAAAATAAAATTCTTCTTGCTCGTACGTCATCTTGATCTGTTTCTGAATATAGTTCATCAAGTGCTCTTTGTATTGCTACTACATCTGCTGTTGATCCATCTCCTACAGCACCAAATGCCTTAACTGAAACACGGTCATCTAATGTTGCTTGTAATGTTCTACTAACATCTCCAGTGGCACCAGTTGTTATTGGTGTTGAATCTCCTGCGTATCCTTTATAAACATATGTTAAAGCAGTTGAAAATGTTGATGTGCCAGAAGTCATAACTTCTGTATTGCCTACTGCCGGAGCCCCGTCAGCTACTGTGCCATTTCCTATATATAATTTTTGATCGTCAACAGACCAGCCTAATTCTCCAGCCGCTAATTGCGGTAGGTCGGTGGCTTTACCTCTACGGTGCTGAATTCTTGAGATTGAAACAATTGGCACGATTAATAATTTCCTTTAAATTTTGTTAACATTTACTGTATTTATACAGTGATCCAAACCCGCTTGCCGTCCTTTAAACGCCAAGTCTTGCCTTTACAGAAGGTGCTTTGATTTTGCCCTCTTTTGTTAACATATGGTGTTAATTTAGGTTGTTCAGGTCTTCTAAACCTCCATCCTTTACATTGTTTTTCAAAAAGTTTGTCATTTGGATCAGTTAAGCGGAACACAATTGATGAATCGATACTACGCTCAATACACCATTGATTGATATTTTTTACAACTGTTTCTTTTTTATATCCCACCCTGCTCACGTACCATGCCTTTGCTCTCGCCATGCCTTGCTCCTTGTGTTTTTGTTTGCGTTGCTCTGGAGTCAATGATCGCCAGTGTGCCCGTAGTCCAGAGGTGTTGTATTTGATCTTCCTGTTTGCATAATCTATATGCTGACTGTTGTCTCCACCTATGCCTCCCTCGTTCATGTTGTAACCCTGTGAAGTCAACGCACCCGTTTCTTTGATCCAAAATTGTTCTCTGATCGAGGCTTTGGTAGCAGTCAATCCATCCTCTAATATAACCTTAGTAAAATTGTGTTTGCCGTGTTTGGCTATGGCCTTCTTTAGGAGTTTACCACTGCCGAGATAATAATCATAATTTCTATGCTGTTTGCCAACGTAGAATTTACTCGTGATGTTATTGACGGTTTTGTAGATGGAGTACATATACTTTATTTATACTCACTATGGGCATTTACAACACTTGCTTGTAGTATTGTTCCAATTTAGCATACCATTGTCCAACCCAATGGTCGTAATTGTCTATATTAAATGTTTGGAATTCGTTGTTTTGTGTACATATAAAAACTCTACCCGTTTTTATTTGCGTGTCATATTGTTTATTATGTGCTTCAGAATATGCAACTAATTGAAGATAGTAATCTTCCACCCATTCCTTCTTTTTCAACCTACGTGCCTGTTTAAAATCGAGTATAGCAGGAGCACCTTTATATACACCAACCAAGTCAGTTGTTCCTGCATATAGTTCTGGATAATATAATGAAACTTCTGATCCCCATACTTCACTAACATCTGTTAATCCATTGTCAATTATTACGTTAGCCATTGCGTGTGCTTTTTGATGTATAAGATTTGATCCAGGTTTTCTTTCAATACCTTTTACGTGTTTCTCTAATGAGCCGTGCATAACTGTTCCTATGTTAGCTGACTCTGTTGTAATTTGTTGTGCTTTTGCTTCACCAATTCTTTTACGCCATGCGTGTAAATGTGTCATATCTTTAGTAGCTGATAAAATTGTGGTTACCGAAGGAACAGTTTTAGTTAGGGCACCTTCCAGAGTTACATAAAATCTTTTACCATCTTTAGTAGTTCTAGACAAGTCTTTGTATGGATATTTTTGTACGTAAGGAATACCTTTACTTTTTAATACATTCTCTGGTATTTTCATTTTATATATTATAGTTTAAGATAGGTTGCTTGTCAATGTTTGTTCTAGTTCAGGTAGAAGTGAACGCCAAGTTTTACCTTTTCTGTGTTTGTCTTGTGTGTCGTTATATTTTATAAATGCTTTTTGTAAGTGAATTTCCATAGTTTTATCCAGGATATCTTTTCTTAAGTTTTCAATTTGCTTATTGTAAAAAAATGTTATGCTTTTATATTTTTTAAAATATTTAACACTTTTTTCTAGCTTATCTGCTACATTTAATCTGTATTGTTTTGGAGCGGTATCGTAGTTACAAATACGAGGATACCAAACCTGTGATAGCCAAGACACATCAAACCTTTTTCCCCAATGCCCTTCAGAAAAACCTATAAACCATTTGAGCATATCATCTAATTCATGTATGTTCAATAACTGTACAGCAGGACTAAACATTATTCTTCCATTACCGCTTTCTAGTACAAGTTTTTTATAAAAATTTAAATTTTCAACTACTTTTTTAAAGTTACTAGGATATCTAATGTACTCGGTTATGTCTCCAAGACCATCTATACTTGCCCATATCATCCAGCTCTTCATTTTTGGAAACCACTGTGTCATTTTAGGATTTGTATTAGTAAGGTTAGTTACTATGGTTATATCTTTATCTTGTAATGTATTATTTTTATAACAATAATCTAATAATTCATAAAACTCTGGTATAACTGTGGGTTCTCCACCTATGATTGTTAGACGTGTTATATGCTTACTGACATAGTTTAATAATTTATCTTTTACTTTTTTATTTCGAAACCATGTGTATTCTACTGATAAGTTATTGGTCCAGTTGTTAACGTTACCGCTTTGTTCACGTACCCAACTTAAAAAATCTGTGTCCTTCTTTCCTATTTCTAAAATTTCTTTGCCTATTTGATTTGAATAATCCTGTCCACACATTTTACATTTTAGATTGCATACATTACCAAAATGTAATTCCATAGAAATTGGCATTATATCTATTGAGCCATTAGTATTCATATTGTTAATATTTTTTTCTCTGTCTATTTCCTTTCTCATAGATCCATAGCCACGTTCTTCTTGTCCTACACATTTTGAACAGGCATTTAATACTTTGCCATTTTTCATATCAATTCTTACTTGTTTCATGTAATCGCTGTTCCAGACTTGATCTAAGGAATGGTTGCTCATGTGATATCTATTTCCATTTTTGTCAGTGGCATTTTCTAAAGTGGCACAACAGAGTCTCATCGAACCAGACATATGGATATATTGATGTTCGAACGGAAGATCACAATAAGTTTTAGGCATGACAGTATTTACGGTATGTCTCCTCGAAGTAGTTTGGATCGTTTTGCTTATCAGTATAAGCATTGTATCCAATAATGATGCCTTTCTCGTTCTCTGTAAGCCCATCTACAAAACATTTATTGAAGATACAGTCATAAATTAACTTTGATCTTTCTATAATATTTTTTTGGCCTAGTATAAAGTTATTGTACCAAAGTAATAATGTGTCCTTAGATATATCTAAGTTACAAGTTTTTGCAATATTGGCAATTTCATTTATCCATTCAAATTTCTCAAGATAAAAATTTTTAAAATTGAAAACAATATCATTTGCATTTTTACTAATCACCTGTTCTTCATTTTTATGCAAACGTATTATCCTTCTTGCATCATCAAATGCGATTGCATGATCGTAATCTTTCCATGAATTTTGTTCAGCAAAATTATTTTGTGTTAATACTCTATGAGGCATTTTCAACATATAATTTAATCTATATTCTACAAAATTTGAATTCAAATCTATAAAGATAGTTTTTGTATCTAAAGAGTTTATAAAATTTTGCAGTGTTATTGTGTTATGTGAAATAATTTTGTGTGTATTTTGTGTCAGCACTTTTAAAAATCTTGCATCTTTATCATTATCAAAGGCTCCTGTATGTAAAATGTCGCTCTTATTTTGTAGTCCATAATTAAAGTCACTGCTTGGCTGATAGCCAATTAACACATGGCATAAAAAATTTCCAAGACATCCTGCCTCATATTTTACACAAATCATAATCAGTCAAAATAGTTCTCTCTTTGTCCTTCACGTAATAGATCAACTGTAAGACAATGAACACCACCATCCCAAAAATAACGATGTCTTTGCTTCCAAATAACAGGTTCAATTTTATGTTTTTTTAAAAAGTCAAACACAACTTTGTTATAATTGTTTACAATAACGCATTCTTCATTTATTGATAGCATATTCACATCAAAAACAGTTTCTTCAACATATCCAGTCCAAGATTCTAACCATTCGTTCACAAATTTTATAAAGATATCATTCTCCTCATGGCCAGGCACCCACCATCTACCGCCAACTTTTTCCTTTATTTGTAAAAAAGGTGATACTTTATTCCAACTTTGATCTGGAAGATATAAGATATCCCACCCAGGAAAATTTGTCTTATAATCTTGTATATCCAAAAGTGTGACAATAACTCCAGGCTTGAGGCATGTAAATACGCCATCAGTGTGCCCATCACATTTAGTTTCAATAAGTTTATATCCTTCTTTCTTCCAAGTTTCAACATAGACTTCTCTGCATCTAGTATCAAGATCTGGCGGCAAGATTATCCTATCACCTAATTTTATACAGTTGGCTCCGCTAACATAGTTGCCATCAATTGTCACTGTTTCATTAGGCTTCCAACATGTGTTGAATTGGTTTTCATAATTATCTATATCAACAATGTCGTGAATGTAATCCCATACTGGCAAGGTTGATATTTGCAAACATTTATTTCCCAATGTCAAAAACTCGCCTCGAGGCTGGAGTGGGGGATATTGCAGTGCCTTTGGATTGTCCAATGACATATATTTTGTTTCATTTGTAAATGGACGTGGTTGAAATACTTCAACATCACAATCACGCAAAATTTTTTTCAGTTCTTCTAGATCTTCATTAGTTTCGTTTAATATTTGCTGTAATGGAAATTTAAGGTCTTTGTTTTCAATGAAATCAAAGTAGTGTTCGTCCCAGGCTTGTCCTACCAAAATTTTCTTTAATTGTTGAAACGGCGAGTGCGTATTGATTTTGACCTTAGTCATACAAAAATACTTATTGCTTATTGTCTACGTTTCATTGCAGACTTGGCCATTTGTTTAACCTTATCAGTAGAACCTTGATTGTCAAAATCCATTGCTGGATCTGTTTCTGCATCTTTTTCAGTTTTAATTACAATTTTTTCTTGATCAAAATCTGCTACAACGTTTTTTAGTACTTCACCATCATCATACATCCTTTTAAATACATCATAGTTGAATGCTGGATAACCTGTGTTAGCCATTATGCTTTTTACAGCATCAAAACTTATTTCTGTTGATTGATTTCTTTCATCAGCATCACCTTTCATATTCATTAAGGTATTAACTAATGCTGATTCTAAATCTTTATTTTGAAATTCGAAAAATCTCACGGGTTTATTTCCCCGCTAGTTTACCTAAAACTCTGTTTGATGCTTCAAACACTTCTTTAGATTCTCTTTGTTCTCTGCCTTCAGGTTCTGTTCCACCTGCTTCTGCATCAGAGGCTCCAAACTCATCTGTCTCTGGTGCTTCGAGATCATCTAAGTTTGCGTCAGGGTCATCCATATTCATCGTGTCATCGGCACCCATAGGATCTTGTGTAATTTCCTCTCCGGTCAAAATTCTTACACCGTTATCTAACTCTGTTCGAGTTGTTGAGAGTGTTGCTTCTGCTTGTTCAAGAGCAGGCTGAATTTTTTGCATGAAAGCATCTGCCTTCTCAGCACCCATTTCGTCTCTGATTCTGTCTGCTAGTTCTAACATACCTTCTGTTTTCATTGTTGCTAAATCTTCTAGATAACCTGTAACTTTATCCATCATATCTTTAGCCGCGAGTATTAATTCTGATTGTTCTTCAATACCTTCTGTTACAGATTCTGCACTTGCCGTAACTGGTTGTTGTTGTAAAAAGTTAATAAGTGCCTTTTTCATTTCTGGATCAGCGGAAATTTGTTTAAGATTAGCGGCAACTTGTTTAAATTGGTTTGTAAAACTTGTTTGTGATGTAGGTTCCGCTTTTTGAGTTTGTTCAGGTTCTTGTGGGACTTGATGTTTAAATGTGTCATTAATAGTTTTCATTATGATAGCATCAGTTTGATCTTTGTTTAAAACTTTTCCTGGAGGACCTTTTGGTAATTGGTCAATTTTCATACCTTGTCTCTTTAAGAAGGACGTTAGTTCATCAACAGTTAACGCATTTGGATCACTGCCTGTTTGTCCTGCGTATCTTCTTAGTTGAACGTATAATTGTTTTGCTTTTTTATCTGCTTGAATTTTTCCTTGTAACCCCGCTTGTGTGCCTTTCATTCCTAGAGCACCTGCCGCTTTGGCACCGATTGACCTACCCATTCTTTTAAGTATACCTGCTCCTGGAACTTCAGTTAAATCATCTTCTTTATCCGACATAAGTTTAGCCGCTGTTTTCTTTTCATCTGGAGCAAGAACTTGTCCTTTTGCAAGTTTATCTCTAATTGGTGCTATGATTTTATCAGCCGCTGTCGCACCAAAAGCCGATCCAGCCGCTTGTGCACCTGTTCTTGCTAATGAACCTACGCCTTTTGCTATTGCACCGGCACCTCTTGCCACTGTGGCACCTACTGCTGGAAGTATTTCATTTGTTTGTTTTCTTTCTTTAATCGCTTGATTTAAAATATCCAACATTGATTGGCTTTTTTGATAGTCGTGGTTTTTTAGTTCTTCACCGAAATGTTCGTTTTGAGTAATGTTGTGAATTTTAGTTCTAACTTTATTTGCAGTATCTTCTAACTCTTCTCTTGTAAATTTGCTGAAATCCATTGTTTGATTGAATCTAGATTCAAATTCTGCTAGTAAAGATTCTGTTGTTACGGGTTTTGTTAGTTCTATGCTCTTCATTTTTAGTATTTAGTCGTTATGTTGAAAAGGTTGATTGGAAAATTCCTTGTATTTTTGCCTTGTATTGATCCGCAAGATCATGTGCAGTCTGTAATCTTATTTGTTGGGCCCCTTCTGCCGCTTCATTCCCTTCCTTACGGAGCATTTTCAACATTCTTTTAGCATTTACAATGTTGAATAATTGTGAGGCAAAACAACTATCATATTCTAATATGTTTGTAGGAATCGCATTATTATCTGCTAAATGATGTGCCATTAAAATTGCTGTTTGTTTTAAGTTGATATCGTCATAAAGAATACGTGCTTTCATCATATCAGCGATAATATATATGTAACGTGTGCCTGTATGTTTTTTAGGTACGATTGCTATGTTGCCTATCAGGATACCTTTTGAAAATTGTTTAGGTAAATGACGGAATGGTCTCCTTGCTTCTTCTTTACGTGCCAATTTCGCAAGTTTATTTTTGAGACCGTATGCTTCAATTTGTCTTATTAATTCGTTGAATGGTTTATGTTTACTTTTTTCTGGCATTTTTCACAAATCTAATGCTTCTATTTAAAGCGTATTGTACACCGTTGTCAAGTTTTTTTCGAACAAAGATACTTTTATCTCCTAGTATCTTTGCAACTTCAATTTCTTCTGGTAATAGATCTGTGCTACGAAATGATGGATAATTTTTATATTTTTTGACAAAGTCAATTTGGGTACGAGTAAGGTATACTCTTACATGAGATGCTATTTGTATAAACATTTATATGGTAATTTAATTAGTTATATTAAGCAGGCATTTTCATTAGAATTACTACGACTACTGATAATAATCCTGCTAAGACTGTACCTGCTGTGGTTATAATTGTTTTGGTGTGAGATTTATGATTCCTGTCATGGTCTTCGTGCATTTTACCTAGACGAAGTTCAATAGCAGACAGTCTATCGTGTAGATTTCTGTATCTTTCACTACATAAATCCACGTGTGCTTCTAAATTTGTTTTCTCTAACTCAGTTGGCATAAATTTTAATTCTCTCTTTACATCGTCCAGATGTTTTTTTAGTATTAGATACTCTGCCTGTGCCATGCCTAAACTGCCTATGTTTGCCTGTGTTTGCCTTAATCATTGCTATTTATTATATTCTCCGGCGTAAGAAAAGTATGTGTTTATCGTTTTTGAATCTTGGGTTATAAATGTTGTTGTAGGAAAAGTTGCAGTTTCTTTACAAAAATTTAATATAGGTACTAAATGAAAGTCTTCTATTAGTTGTGCAGTTGGATCTTGTTGATTACCGTATACATCTAATTGTTCTGTGAAAAATGTAAAGTGCCATGACGTGTGTTTGCCTTCATAAGCAAAACCAAAGGCACTATTTCCTAGAGTGTCGTTTATTTTAACAGGAGGTACCTCCCAAGTAATGTTACCTCTTATTTGAAGTAATTGTGTCATTGTATTGAAGTTAGAATTTTGATGTCGTGCAACGGTTAAAGTGTATTTGTCGTGAACAACGTCACCTCCAGATGTTTTAAAAGGAAATTCTTTTTTTAAGTTTCCATTATCCGTTATATCTACAAGTGTGTGAACACAAAATTCGTACATTATTTTGCTTTATTATAATACTGATAATCTTTTTCTAAATATTCGTCCAACTTTTGTTCTAACTCTGGTCTTCTTCTCATCTCATTTTGTAAGGCAGGTTTTAAAGCCTTTGCCATTCTCTCTATGTACTTAACAGTTCTCCATCTAGGTTTAATATATGGAAAGTTTCCATACATTTTTAGATCATGTTCACGAGCAAAGTCCTGCATTGTCTCATTAAGATCTGGACCAACTTTTATAAAGTGTTCTACTTTTGTCTGTTCAATTACTTCCCAAGGTGCTAGTGTAAATCGATCAAAGTGTGGCCACCATTCCATAATTTTTTCATTTCTAAACCATGCGTAATCTTCAAAACAACTTGCCCATTCTATAACACCAGTAAACCATCTATATTTTGGATCACTTAATAATACAAATGCAGATTTTTGATTTTCTTTTAATTGTTCTGTATTCATTTTTCTCATATCACCATAGTCTTTTTTTAACCACGACATTACTGACTTACTTGCCGATCCACAATTATGTAACCAGCATAAATTTGATTCTGGAATGTCATATACATAAGGAGTTTTATCTCTCATTTTATTATCAGGTGAGAGTATAATTGCTAGTGTATTTTCTATAGGTGTGGGCATATTGGATATTTAATTTGAAAAAAGGGCGAACCTAATAAAAGATCCGCCCTTTTTGGTAATTGCAAAAGCAATTGCTTTAGTCTGTATTATTATACAGCCGCCGCAGTTAAGATACCTATGTCAGTTGCTGTAACTGTTGCGGAACTAACTGTTGCCGCTACGTTACCTGCACCGTGTAATGCTCTGATGTCCGCTTGTAGCGTACCTGCTGAGATTAATGTACCTAGGTTATCTGTTCTTACTGTGTAAGTTTTTTGTGTATTACTGTCAACCAACGGTCCTTCTGAAAGGATATTGATATAACGACCAATAACTGATCTCGCCGCTTCTAAACCTGCTGTGCTAGATCCAGTTGCTAATGAGCCAGTTTCTGACGCCATAGAGCTGACAAAGTCTACAGTAAAAGAAGATGTTGCTACACCTTCTAATTCCATATTTGTACCATGAACAAAGTTTTGTTGTGTTGCTGGCATTTTTTATCCCCCTATATCCTTATGCTACAACCGCCGCAGTTAGAATACCTAATTGCGTGTGTGTTGCAGTAGTAGAACCATTTTGACCTGTAACTGCTCTAAGAGCCGTTTGTAAAGTCGCTAATGATCCACCGCTTGTTGTTTCAGTAAATGTAAAAGCTCCACCTGAACCTGCAGGAGCACCAACAAAATTGTCAGTTCCTTCAGTCATGTAAGTCTTTTCAGTATTACTGTTTACTAAAGGACCAGCCGCAACAATGTTACCGTATATTCTGATACAGTTTTCGCCAGTGTTTTGGTCAGCCGCTTTAGCTGTTTGTCCGTTCATCGCATCTACATAATCTACAGTAAAGAATTCTAATTCTTTTCCCATACCGTCGTATTTGCTAGTAGCATGAAACGTTGTGTTATTTTCTGTTGCCATAATATTTTTCTCCTATAGCCTATTATTACAGTGCAGTGTCTGACATATCTCTGTCAGTCGCCGTTGCCGCACTTATGTCCGCTGTGACTTTATCTGGAGTCATTGCGTTCAATGCTCTAACTGCCGCTTGGATAGCCGCTACTGTTGTAGTTGAACTTATTGTGTCTAAATTATCAGCTCTCACCATGAAAGTCTGCTCTGTGCTAGAGTTACCTAATACACCCATACCAAGAATGTTAACTCCTTGATTTTGGATTGCATCTTGTACTAGTTTAAGAGCCGCAGTGTTTGCCGATGCGTTAGGATGAGTTACCTCACCCGCCGTACTGTTTATGTAATCAAGAGTAAGAAAGTCAACTCTTACACCTTCGCCCTCGTGGGCAAGATTAGGTGTTACAAAGTTAGCTGGTCCTCCTGCTGATAGTGTTATGTCGTATGCCATTTTTAATCCTCCTATATTCTCTGATTATTTGGCCGTTGCCACCGCTCAGGTGACAGTATGTTTCTATTTAGTAAATGATCTGGTAAATTCAGTAGTTATATTATATTTTTAGCCATATTTCGTCGTGTCTGGTGCGTTTTACGTATCTATAGCCTAGTTTTCTTAGAAACTTTCTACATCTTGTTACTATATCTATACGTTTATCACGTTTTAATTCGATATTAATAACTGAATTATTATTTCTAATTGTTTCAACAGCTCCACGTAAAACTTTATATTCAAAACCATCTACGTCTATTTTAATAAAGTCTATATCTTTTAAATTAAAACTATCAAGAGTTTTGCATATAACATTACCTGGGCGGTCAATTAAAGTTGTAGATTGTTTTTCGTGTGATGCAGTATGTTCCATATCAGATAATCCATATTCAAAAAGTTCTACATTATTTTCTGTTATGTTTTTATTAAAGCATTCTATAAAATTTGGATTAGGTTCAAAACAATATACTTTTTTAAATTTACTTGCTAGTTCACGAGTCCACATACCAACATTACTGCCTATGTCTATACAGTTGTTCCAACGTTTAACATATTCTAGTGCTCTGCTTCTATGTTTTTGTTGTGTTCTTTCGTTTTCTAAGAAGGTAGGTTTAGTATGGATTGAGTACATCACCCAAAAATTATTATTTGTAAGGGGCATTAAATTAAGAGTTATCTAGTTTTAATTCTGTTTGTGCTACTACAGATAGTGAAACATCAGTATTGTTTACACCAACGGTAGTGCCCATATCTCGTATTGCTGTTTGAAGTGTTGCGGCTGTCCAACCTGGTCGTTCCATACTAATATCTATTCTACCAGATGCCGCATCGTCGATACGTTGATAAAGTATTGTACCTCGTAATAGGATTGTTCTAATTAAATTGTGCATAGTTTCATCATATCCTAATTCTGTACGTATATCTAATACACTGCTGTCTGCTTCTACGAGTGTTATATGAAAGAACTTTACTTCAGCACCGGCATAGTTGTCGGTACTTCCTATTGCGTTAGTTACTTTAAAATTATTTGGTGTTGCCATATACTATATTTACTCAACCATCTACAGCGAATCTCTGCAAACATTTCGGGCAGTCGCATACATTACAGTTTTTACAGTTTTCGCAGTTACCTTTACAGTGTGGATTGCAGGCACATTTAAAACACTTATCTTTTAATTTTTGTTTTTGCTCGGTCATGAATTGTTTGCAAGAGTCTAACATAGGTATAACCACCCTTGGCAATATTATCAATCATTCTAATAACAGGTGCATAAGCGGCCATTATAGGAGCTGGAACTGCTCGACCTTGTTTAACCATATCAGCGGCAATTTTTGCTCGTCTTACATTTGCCGCTCCAACAAGTAATCTGTATGCTGACAGTTCGTCTGGTGTTAATTCTTTTCCAGGTACAGTTCTTTCTGCATCAACTACATCGTCTAATTCTAGATGTTGTTTGTCAGCAAATATTTGTGCTTGTCTTTGTATGTCAGTGCCTGAAAGTTTGGCCTTTAATGCTTGAAGTAATCTTGTTGCAGTAATTTTTCTTCTACTGGAATCTAACTGTAGATAGTCTGATATTGCTCTTCTTAGATTTTTATAATCTGTATTTGTAATACCAAGTGATGATTCTAATCGTGTTAAAAATTCATAGTCGTTTTTAAAACTTCTAAGATATCTTCGTATTGCTAATACTGGTACATTCTGTCTTTGTCTTAAAGCCATTGCCGCGTTTTTGTTTGCTAGTTTGCTGGTAATTTCTGGATCCCCTGCTACTATCGCCAACATATTAGATAAGTCATTTGCTGTTGTTCTAACCCTGTCAAATTTTCCATAGGCTAAAGTGTTTGTACCATAAGATTTAACAAACCCCGCAGTTTGTTTAAAGTTTTTTAATAGAGATAATGTAAGAAAACTAAGATATATACGTTCAGCAATTTCTTGAAATGTATATCGTTGTAGGTCGCTTTGGCGTCTTACTAGTCTTGCTTCAGATACATATTGTAAAAAGGGTGTTAACATACTCGTATTTATAGGTATATGCAACGTAATTTTTTTCTAACTGATTTAATGAAAACTGGTAATCATCAAACGTATGAACGGTTTTTAGATATGCATACTTTACCAGATCAAACAATAGAATATACTGGAGAATACTATACTTTACACAATTATGATTTAGATTCATATGACAGGAAATTTGCTTTAATTGATCGAACAAATAGTTTTGCTATCAATCCAAAGGTTCATTTGGTCTGGAGAAGTCCATGGGAGAATTCTGAATATAGGACAGAATTAGCAAGAAGAGTTGAGTTATTACATAGTCAAGGATTTAAATTTATACTTGCTACACCTTGGGAATCTGTAGAAAATATAAGACAATTAGGTCTATATCCAAAAGCTACTGGCAAAGAATTTATTTGGTCTGGAGATGTTAGTTGGTTTTGGTGGTATATGTATGATAAACATAAAGATAATAAATTTAAATTTAGTCATGATCATTTTGGTAGTTATTTTTATAAGAAATATGATTTTTTATATTTGAATAAACAGCCAAGAGAACATAGAATTAAATTATATAATAAATTGTTAGAAGAAAATGTATTATCAAATAGCTTGTATACTTTTTTAGGATTAAAATCTCCTGTAAGATTGTCAAAGGAACATGAACTACCTTGGGTTGATGCTAACAATTATCCCATGAAAGGTATGGATCAAGATATAACTGAACAACCATATATTGATACAGTTTGTTCAATAGTTTCAGAAACTAATGATAATGATACAGATGTATTCATGACTGAAAAAATATGGAAACCTATTATTGCTCAGCAAGTATTTGTTGTTCATGGTAATCATTTATATCTACAAAAATTAAGAGAGCTAGGTTTTAAAACGTTTGGTTCTTATTTTAATGAATCATATGATTTAGAAAGAGATAGGGATAAAAAAATAGATTCTATTGTTTCTTTGTGTAAGCATTTAAAAACAGTAGATTGGCAAGACATATATCGTCAAACAATTGCATTAAGACAACATAACTATGATACTTTTTTTAATAAAGAAAAATTAAGTGAACAAATTAATAAAACTTTAATTAGTTTTTTGGAATTTTTTGATAGTAGTCAAGTTTCTTCTTGAGAATCCTAATCTATCTACAAGTTTAACAGCATTACCAGTTTTATCAACAGCAACAAATCCTTCCGGATCAGTTACTTCTAGTCCGCTGTCAGTTTGGGCAAATGATCCTATAGCCATTGCTTGATTCATTTTTTTAAGTATAAAGCCTTTCATTTGCTGTACTGCTTTATAAAATGTTAGCATCGCTTGTAAAGGTCTTTTAACTCTGCTTAAAAATACAGGCATCTGTTTCATTTTGTCTTGTCTTAATGCCAAAGCCTTTTGTGCTTTTAATCCTGCGATTTGTTGTTGCATTCTGTCTGCATAAAACTTTTTGAAACCTTGCAAGAATTGATTTACGTTAGTTGGTAGTTGTCCTTCTTTAACCATTGCATTAATATACAATTGGAAGTAACCAACAAAGTCATTGTTTTGTCCTAACAAACTAGACAAGTCACGTGGTACATTATTAAGCAGTGTTTCTAATTTTTCAATACCATTCATAAAATTTTGGGTTTCATCTGCTGTAAATTTAGCAGAGCCTGACACATCTTTGTAAGTTGCGTTGTCAAAAAACACATCAGGTGATTGTGTAAATGATTCTGTATTTGCACCTGCTGATGCTGTCATATCTGCAAGTGTTTGACCGTTATATGTTGTATGAAATATAATTCCAACTTTAGCGGCATCAATTTGTTTGCCTAATTCTGAATCTTCTGGAACTGCATAAGTTATTTGATTTGGTGTAAATGTTAAGTGTGGTTTATTATTAATATTTTTTCTTACTATACTATCATCAACAAACAATAAATCACCTTGTACTACTCCTTGTATGTTTAATTTTTTTAGATGTACAAGACACTTTAATAGTCTTTGTCCTAATTCTTCTGTGCCATGGTTGTTTGCTACATCTTTTTTAGTGTAGTTTACTTTGGCATTTTGGGCAAATGCAGATTTAGTTGCAACAAAGAATCTTCCAGTTTCAGGATGAATACCACAAACAATTGCAGGTGCTCCATCCCATTTTACAGATACTTGTACTGCTTCTGATGATGTACCTTGTAATGTTATCAGCAATCCACGAAAATATTCTATTACTGCTTTACCACCTTCAAACCCATCTGTTATAATGATATCCTCAATGTGTTCTAAATGCGTTCTTTTAAACTCTGTTAATACATCTTCTATAAGCATATGGCTATTTAATCTAATTTATGTTTGAATTTTTCCCAACATTCATCAACATTTAATCCGTCTTTTATTCCTATTCTACTTAATGCTATTGCTTTTTGATAATCCTTTTCTAGTATAGCTATTGGTGTTGTTTGTATGGCTTCATAACTATCAAATATTATATTTTGACTTTGTCGCCATTCATTGTATTGTTTTTCTGTATATTCAATATCATATTTTTCAAACTCTTTTTTAGTAGCAAGGTAATCAGTATATAAAGAATCAAATTGAAAGGTATTTTTTATATTTTGTATTCTTTTTAGTTCTGGTGCAGTGCAATCATTGTAAGAATATGTCCACGTTAATATTGCTCTTACAATAGGATGATTATAATTTTTCCATAGATCTTTTTGCCATGATATCCAATCCTCCCCATCTTTTCTCAATTTTGACTTGCCTGCGTTATGATAAATTTTCTCCCACCAATTAATGATTACAAATTCCCATTTCTTATCTATTACGTTTTGTAAAAATATACTATCTTCGTGTGGCAACCATCTGCTTGAGTTGATCAAGTTAGCTTCGTGTTGTTCATTCCAACGGTGTATGTGTCTGATCAGTTGTTCATTAGTTGAATAGTGTGTGCCTTGCCAGTGATAACTTAACTCTGGTTTGGAAATTTTATTAAGTAGAGTTAAAGCAATATAATTACCAGATCCACCAGTTGGTGATACTATGCAAATACCTTTTGGCATTAGAAGTAGTTCTCCTTACTACCTTCTCTTTGTAGATCTAATGTAAAACAATGTAATCCACCATCCCAAAAATATCTATGTCGCATTGGACAGATAATAGGTTCTATTTTGTGTTTTTTCAAGAACTCAAACACTGCCTTGTTATAGTTGTTGACTAACACACATTCTTCTGATAGGCTGAACATATTGACATCGAACACAGTTTCTTCTACGTAACCTACCCATTTGCTCAACCATGTGTCAACAAACTGTTGCAGATATTCATTTGACTCCTCGCCTGGTACCCACCATCTGCCTTTGCTTTTATTTTTAAAGTTTAACCAACCTGCTACCTTTGCCCAACTTTGATTTTCACAATGTAAAATATCCCATTCAGGAAAAGTTTTTTCATAATTTATAATATCTTGTAGAGAAATTATTACTCCGGGTTTAAGCACACTCATCATTCCGTCGGTGTGGGCATTATCGTTTGTTTCAACAATTTCATATCCCTTTTTTGTAAAAAAGTCTTTGCTAAACTCTCTCATATTCTTATCTACTATTGATGGTATTATAATTCTGTTGCCTAGTTTTAATGAACTTGCACCATTAATTGTTTCCCCCGATTCAAATTTTTTACCAGCTTCTTGAGATAAGTTGAATAAATTTACAATACAATCCTCATCTACAATATCATAAATGTATTTCCATACTTTTTCTGTTGAAGTGCAATAAACTTTATCGCCTAGTGTTAGGTGTACATCTCTAGGTTGAATAGGTGGCGACGGAATAGCCTCTTTATGTGCCAATAATTGTGCATCAAATTCTAAAGGTTTATCTTGAAAAACTTTAGCACCAAAATCTTCACAAGTCTTTTTAATGAATGCTAGATCTTCTTGCGTTTCTTCTATTATTCTTTGTAAGGGTGATTTAATTTTATCTTCTGTTATCCAATCAAAAAAGTTTGAACTAACACCTTGCCCTAGCAATACAGCTTTTAGGGGTTGAAAAGGTGTGTGTGTTGATATTAATATCTTTTCAGACATTAATCCTCTTTGTATTCACCGTCTTTGATTTTAAGTACGTTGTCTTTGATGTGTTTATTTTCTTTAATACGAGCAATTCCCCTAGAAAATTTAGATGCGTCCATATTTTTTATTGCTGAATGAAATCGTTTTTCTAATTTATATGCAGTTTCCGGGTCAAAATTCTCTTTAATATATGTCAAAAGTCGTATTGCTGATTCTAAAATATGAGATGCACGACTTTCTACAACATTTTCCTTGTCTTTAGCGAAGGAAATATTGCTTAATTCTTCTAGTATACTTCTTATTTG
>Ga0187833_10002422_pt1 | contig 19997 bp, 19 predicted proteins | sample ETNtaG_37_FD_167968 | JGI IMG/M metagenome (GOLD analysis project Ga0187833, IMG submission 167968) | Marine microbial and viral communities from oxygen minimum zone, Eastern Pacific Ocean - ETNP2014_SV_400_PacBio MetaG (Illumina Assembly) | ecosystem: Environmental > Aquatic > Marine > Hypoxic...
AACCCTACAGGTGGCATGTTTAGTAGGAGGCGTAGATAGAAATTGGCTCTGATACACGATACCCGATATCTTTTTATGAGATCTTTGAAAAAACTCATAAGGAATCCTATTTTACTCTTCTTCTCACTCTTTCAGCCAATAATATTCTTACTTCTCTTCACACAACTGTTCTCTAGGTTCGCAAGCATACCAGATTTTCCAGCTGAAAGTTATCTTGCATTCGCGACACCTGGAATACTTCTTCAAAATGCATTTTCAAGTGCTCTACAATCCGGAACTTCTATTGTAGATGACCTCGATTCTGGATATCTTCAAAAAATGCTTGTAACTCCTGTTAGTCGATCCGCAATATTGCTAGGAAGATTAACAAGTGATGCATTCAGGGTAACTATTCAATCATTGATAATACTTGGACTTGCCTATCTACTTGGTACTTCTGCAATAACCGGAATTGTTGGTCTCCTATTGATACTGGGTACAATAGCATTTTTTGGTCTTGCATGGTCAGGAATTTCTCTCGCTATAGGATTAAGAACAAAGAACTCAGAGTCAGTCTTCGGAATCGGTGCATTCCTAACATTTCCACTTCTGTTTATGAGTACCGCATTAACTCCCCTGTCCTTTATGCCCGAATGGATACAGAATGTATCAAACTTGAACCCGATAAGCTATACCGTGAACGCCGTAAGAGCACTAATGCTAAACGGATTTGAATGGAGCACTGTACTTTCAGCATATGCAGTAATTGGAACAATTGCAATTGTAACAATGGGAAGCACTCTATACTTGTTCAGAAAAGTAATCAATTAACAATTAAATGAAATATCTAACAACATTACTACTTTAGTAATGTCGTTTTATGCTAAATAATTAGAGAAAGTGTGGAAAGTAACGGAAAGTATGGAAAGTAATACGGTATAGAAATCTTTGTTTTAACTTCTTTGAATTATGGGTATTTTCTAAGGTTGAAAGTAGATCTCTGCAATGATTATCATTCTATATTGGTGATTATCCAAATAGTTGTACTCCGTAGAGCACGAACATCATTGCGAAGGTAAGGGAAACTGTGTTGATGAGTTTAACCAGTACGTGAAGTGAAGGCCCTGCACAATCCTTCAATGGATCCCCAACTGTATCACCTACTACACCGGCTTTGTGTGCTTCAGAACCTTTGCCTCCAAATTGGCCAGTCTCGATAAACTTCTTTGCATTGTCCCATGCTGCTCCTCCAGTATTCATCATGAATGCAAGTAGAGTACCTGTAACTGTTGCACTAATTAAGAAAGCTCCTACTGCAAGCGGACCTAGAAGGAACCCAATAACGAGCGGAGTAATCACAGGCATTAAAGCTGGAATAATCATCTCTTTCTGAGCCGCTTTAGTACTTATTTCTACACATTTAGAATAATCCGGTTTAGTCTTCCCTTCCATAATACCTGGTATTTCACGGAATTGTCTCCTAACTTCTTCCACAACTTTGAATGCTGCTTTACCTACTGCACGGATAGCAAAAGCCGAAAAGATGAATGGAAGTAATCCTCCAATGAAAAGTGCTGCTAAAATTTCTGGTTTGACTAAATCAACAACAACCGACGAAACATCAATACCCACTTCTTTTGCATACTCTGCAAGATACGCTTGGAAAAGGAGAAGCGCAGCCAGCCCAGCTGAGCCTAAAGCATATCCTTTCGTCAAAGCTTTTGTGGTGTTTCCTGCTGCATCAAATGAATCTATCCTTACCCTTAGTTCTTTTGGGGCCCCAGACATCTCTGCTATACCTGCCGCGTTATCTACAATTGGACCAAAACCGTCCATTCCAAGAATCATACCTGCAACGGAAAGCATACCCATTGTTGCTACAGCAGTACCATAAATTCCTCCTACATGATAACTTATATCCATTTCAGCACTAAATAATCCGCCAAAATAGTAACCTCCCAAGAGAGAGCCTACAATAATGATAACAGGTAATGCAGTGCTTTCAAGTGCCACTGAAAAACCGCTGATAATGTTTACTGCTGAACCAGTAGTTGAAGATTCTGATATCTCTTTGACAGGTCTATATTTATGTGAAGTATAGTACTCAGTCACCAAGAAAATAAGCAAACTAGCAACAATTCCGGTAAGTGCTGCAAAATATAGATTCAAACTCAGAATAGTGTAATCTATGAGGAAGTACATTCCAACAACAATAATGAGAGTTGTAGCTATCATTCCATTTCGCATAGGAACCATAGGGTCTGTCCAGTTTCTTGCTCTAACAAAAGGTAAACCAATAATGGTTCCAATAATACCGATAGATCGAGCCAGTAACGGAAAAATAACAAAGAAGAAGTTGTCTGTAACTGCATAAAGTGCTACTCCCACCAACATAGCTCCGATATTTTCAGCAGTCATTGATTCGAAGAGATCCGCACCTCTACCTGCAACATCACCAACATTATCTCCAACGTTATCTGCTATAACTGCAGGATTTCTTGGGTCATCTTCAGGAATACCTGCTTCAACCTTTCCTACAATATCGGCTCCCACATCAGCAGCTTTTGTGAATATACCTCCACCAAGTTGTGCAAAAAGGGCTGATAGACTAGCTCCAAAACCTAACCCAACAATAAGCTCAACATCCCCTCCATAAAGATAGTATAAACCAGTTACAGCCAGTAGACTCAAACCCACATTGAAGAGCCCCATAACAAGACCACCGTAGTAGCCAATCTTTAGAGGAACTTCTAAACTCTCTTGAGCTGCATATGCTGTTCTAGAATTTGCACGTGTTGCAACATCCATACCTACATAGCCTGCTGCCAACGAAAATAGTGCTCCAATCAAGAAAGCAAATGCAACTAACGGTGTTCCATTGTGACCTTGTAGATCAAATGCAACATATAGAACGACTGCAAGTATAGCCGATACTATGCCTATTGTCTTATATTGCGTTATAAGATAAGCTTTCGAACTTTCACGAATAGCCGTATAGATTTCTTTCATCTTTGGGGTTCCAATATCATATTTATTTACTTGAAATGCTAGATAAATCGCAAATACTAAGGCGATTACGCCTGTTATTGGTGCAAGTAGTTCGAAAAGTAATGTGTTTTCAGCAGTCAATCTACAGGAGCCCTAATCTTTATAAATATAAATCTTAACTTTTACCTAATCTGTTTAGTAGAGCTTCAATCATAAATGGAATTATTGTTGTTGCTTCACCTCGCACAGTAACTTTACGTGCTTTCGGTTTCACTTTCCCCCAAGAAACTGCTTCCCTAACTGCGGCCCCACTTAAGCTTCCATCCCACTCAACTGCTGAAGTAATATTCACAGCATAATCTAGACCTCCCTTGAATTGATTCCACCAAAGAGTATGATGCTTAGATATTCCACCTCCTATTATGAGCGCGCCACTGTGATTTGCATCAAAAACAATGTCTGATAAATGTGCTTCATCCTTTAATAGATCTATCTTGAAATCTCGACGTTTTTGCGAAAAAAGCCATATTTGACTTCCAACAGCACCATCAGTTAATCCAGGCACAAATACAGGGATATTATTTCTATTGGTCCAATATAGGATAGACGATTTAGAGTTTGCTAATGCTCCCAATCTTGCAGAAAGCTCAGTTGAAGATATTTCTCTTATCCCTTCACTATAGAGTTCCTCAAAGAATGGCTGAAGTACTTCTTCGAGAAGAGTACCATATGAGTCTCTTGGTACCAATACATTACCTAGCCGATGGATATTTTTCTTGTAAAGATCTTCATCATTCAATTGAAAGTCACCTTCATAATATGCACCCCATACTCGTGCTAAATCGTGATCAAGGGTTCCAGAAGCTGTAATCACAACATCAACCAGTTTATCTTGAACTAGTTTTCGGATAACACCACGCATCCCTGTAGATATAGGTGCTGCAGGAAATGAAAGGAACTTGACACAAGAAGTATCTTCCACCATCTCTTCTAATATATCAACTGCCTCACCAAAATTCTTCGCCATAAAACCTCCACTATTTTTCATTTGCTTAACCAGATCATTTACCGACTCAGAACCGTTCAATTCAATATCTCTAACTTTTTTCATCTTCAAATAACTCACCAGAACACTAAGTATTGTTTAGATTTACTTCATCAACCTTTTTATTATCAGTATCTTCAGAAAGGCAACTACTTTGTTTATGATCGCCACTATGTTCCCATCTATGATGCAGAATAAGTGAGGACTTACATGGAAAGTTCAACATACATTCTTCACACTCATGTTCAACACTGACGCCCAAAGATATCACTTGAAAGCAACTTCACTCCCAAAATCACCATATAGACTGATGTAAACGTTTTCTGCCAAGACTAGAAAAATGTATTCAGAATATAAAAGTGGGGGAGATGGGTGAAGGTATGTGGCTCCAACACCCGTGGGGAAAATATTGACCAGCCAATCCAGGCCGCCACAATCCCACTTGAAAGCATTAATTTCTAACTAATGAAATATGATGTCATTACCTTATTATTACATCTTCTTCTCTAACTGTTGTGACAATAAAGTCAAATTTCTTTCAATTCTTATTTACCACGAAAGTATTCTATCTATTAAGAAACTGAATCACTTTGGACCAAACTCAATGGCAACCTTGGTATAAGAAAATAATTGATACATTTGGTTATGATTCATCTGAAGATAGACGAGCTGCAGTAATACTTAATCAACTTCTCAAAGGAAAGCAGATAACTCTTGATAAATTGAAACGTCGAATAAATGATCAACCAACATTGATATTTGGAGCAGGGCCATCACTTGAAGCAGACCTTAAACAGATTTCTAAAACAAGGCTTTTAGACATTTGCAGAGTGATAACAGCTGATGGTGCTACAACAGCGCTTCTAAAAATATCTAAAAAAACTCCAGACGTTATTGTAACAGATCTAGATGGTAGGTTTGAATATCTTAAAGATGCAAATGACAAGGGAGCCTTCATGGTTGTTCATGCACACGGTGACAATATCCTGGAACTTAATCGGTATGTTAAAGACTTGAAAAATATCCTTGGAACCACTCAGGTAGAACCTATTGGTGAATTATATAACTTTGGAGGCTTTACAGATGGAGACAGAGCAGTTATTCTTGCTGACGAGTTGAATGGTAATCCTCTTGCCCTTGCGGGTATGGATTTGGGTAAAGTAACTGGTAATTTTTCTAAAGAATATATTCCATCACCAGATATTAAGAAAAATAAATTGAGGTTCTGCAAAGATATTCTTGAATGGCAAGCTACCCATACTTCAACTACAATTTTTAATCTTACTACTAGTGGTGAGAAAATAAATGGGATTGAGAGAATTACACCTGAAAAGTTTGAGAATATTTTGATTAATAAAAGTCATTAGCTTGTTTTTTCTATCTTTTCCACATACATTAAAACGTACTTCAATTCTTGAATATACTTCATACGAGATGTGGCTTTATATCTACCATACTCCGAAATAATTGTAACATCAAAATCTTGCCCTTCAAGAGAACGATAATTGTAAGTTCCATTTTCTGATAGATTGGAAGGAATATTTAATTTAACCTTAACACTTTTTTTATATGGTTGAAGAAGTGCTGCTTCTTGAATAGCTTTTTCTAATTTTTCTAAAGAACCTTTTTCTCCATTTACTGGTGTTCCAATAAATTGGTGGTAAATAGCTGCAAGTCCAATTCCCCCCTCAAATATTGCTCTTTCTCGTTCTGTCATATTTTTATCGAAGTATTTTTTGGCAGGATCTTTTGAGTTCATATCCAAGTCGATACTACTTTTTTTCCATTTTTTTGTAAACATGTTTTTTAGCTAATTCATAGCCAATTTTGTAGTCTAAAACTCCTTTTGGCATATCCATCGCTTTTGCTATAAGTTTTGCTTCAACTTTATTCTTTAATGCGCCAACTGCTAATGCTCCAACTCCTAATATACCAGGAATAATTTCTACTCCATCTCCTTGTGAATCTAAATTCTCTACTCCTAAAGGTGGAACAGCATTTACATCTGCTACCACTTTGCATTGTTTGCCATGCTCTTTCAGAGTATCGATTGAGAGAAGTTGGACTCCTGCAGAACCTGCTGCCATCACTACATCTGCATTTGAGATTGCTTTTCCGACTTCTTCAGGGGTTCCTGCCTTAAGTGCAATCACTTTATTTTGTGAATCTTTGTTTAATCTTTCTGCTAAATCGTCTGCTCGATCTTGTTTTCTAGATGTAACGATCACATTTGCACCTTCAGATTGATAAATGGAGCTTGTTATTTCTCCTACAGGGCCTGTAGCTGCAAGAACTGTGACATTCTTACCCTTTAAGTCACCAAGATTATTTTTTAGAAGAATTTGTAAAGTCTTTGCTACAGCTCCTGAACCTGTTGTATGGGCCCCACTTGGATCGATAATTGTTGCTAGTTCAAATGGAGGAAACATCGATTTTAATGCGATTTTCACAATCTTGTTTGCTTTCTCCACATTTGAACCTCCGATGAAGAGTTTAGTATCTTTGCAACCTTCAGGACCTCTGGGGAAAATAGCATCTTGTACTATCTTCTGAACATCTTCTGGTTCCACATTGCTATAGTATATACTCTGAGATTCTGGGAAGAGATCTGCTAACATCAAAATATCGAATGGACTTGCGTGTTTGTCTGTATCGATAAATATCATAACTTGTTTTCCGGATGACATGATAAACATTGGGAATAGTCAGAAGTGATTTAAACATTGCCGAATCCACAAATACATCAAGTTTCTAGAGAAGGAGTTAGGATAGTGTCAGAGCAGATGAAGATAATGGTTAGCGTTACAAATCCTGAAGAAGCCCAAGATGCATTGAATGGTGGTGCGGATATCATTGATGTCAAAAATCCTGTAGAAGGGGCACTTGGTGCCAATCTTCCATGGATAACCCGAAGTATTCGAAAAACGGTTGGTGAATCGGTTGAAGTAAGTGTTACGCTAGGTGACATGCCTTATCTTCCTGGAACAGCGTCGCTTGCAGCTCTGGGTGCAGCACTTTTGAGAGTTAACTATGTTAAAATTGGGATGCTGGGTCCTAAAAACAAGGAACAAGCTTTCCACATCTCCAATTCTCTAGTAACAACTTTTCAAGAATTTAAGGTAAATGCTAAAATTATTATTGCAGGATACGCAGATTATCAATTTCAAGATTGTATTAGTCCCCTTTTACTTCCGAAGGTAGCAGCTGAATCTGGAGCATGGGGTGTTCTTGTGGATGTAAAAGAGAAGAACGGGAAAGGACTTTTTAATTATCTTTCATTCGAGGATTTAAAGACAATTGTGGATAAAAGTCATGAACTTGGATTGACCGTAGCCTTAGCTGGTTCACTAGGAAAAGATGATGTTCAAAATATGAGAATTCTTGGTGCTGATATAATGGGTGTTCGAAGGGGAGTAAGTTTCTCTAATGAAGGCGACTTAACTATTGATCGAAAAAAAGTAGAAGATATTGTGAAGGCAGTTTACCCAATAGACCCATCAGTTTAGATTTAATTATATTGGTAACCTGAGTTTTCCAAATCGGTTTATTTGATATTGGAAAAATCCACAAGACAAGCTTGAGCATGTTCTTTGTGTTTTACTTTATGGTAAATTTTCTTTATTATTCCTTTCTCATCAATTAGGAATGATGTTCTTTCAATTCCCAAAAACGTTTTTCCATAGAATCTTTTATTCTTCCATACACCATAATGGTTCAGAGCATCTCCTTTTGTGTCGCTTAATATCTTAAATGGTAATTTGTGTTTTTTCCTTAAATTTCTTGTGAGATGTAACTGTATCTTTGCTTACACCTAATATGACTGCTCCTTTCTTAGCAAATTCTTCATAAAGGTCTCTAAAATCTTTGGCCTCTTGAGTGCATCCTGGTGTACCATCTTTTGGGTAGAAATATAAAACAACTTTTTTTCCTAGATCATCATTTAATGATACTTCACTTTCATCATCTGACATAAGAGTGAAGTTTGGTGCTTTATCTCCTTCTACAAGCATTTGATAGACATTAAGAAATGTGAGTTTAGTAATATTAAAGATATCTATTCCTTAAAATTCTTAGTTTGTTTTTGACTTGATTTATTAATCCAAGGAAAATATGAATTATTTTTGAATCTGTCTCTTGGATCTACAATATCGCGAAGAAAGTCTCCCAGTAAAGCAAAACTGAATGCTGTAATGCTTAGAAATAGGCCCGGAAAAACAGTTATCCAGGGAGCAGTCTCCATGTATAATCGACCTTCTTGTAGCATTCCTCCCCAAGAAGGATAAGGTGGTGGTATTCCTAAGCCTAGGAAGCTAAGCGCTGATTCTGCAACAATTGCTGCACTTACATATCCTGCTGCATATGCAACAATTGGGCCTGATGTGTGTGGAAGTATGTGTTTGAAAATAACATTCATTGACTGAGCTCCAATGGTTTTTGCTGCAATTACATAGTTTTCTTCTTTTATTGAGAGTGTATGGGAACGAGCAAGACGCGCCACTTGAGGAATTAAAGCCACTGCTATGGCAATAATTATTGTATTAGATGATGCACCTAATGTGACAACTAAAACTATCGCCAAAACTAGAGATGGAAATCCAAGTAAAGAATCCATCACTCTTTGAGATACTATCTCGATTCTACCTCCCCGGTAGGCAGAAAATGTTCCGATAATAGTTCCTACAATTGTACCTAAAATCACAGAACTAATCGCAATATATAGCGAAGAGCGTGATCCATGAATGACTCTGCTAAATACATCTCGTCCAAAATTATCACTTCCAAATATAAACTCCTGTCCAGGTGCTATTAATCTACTCGAGATATTCTGAACTAATGGATTATGAGGTATTAAAAAGTCAGCAAAGATAGCTAAGAAGATAATCAAAACAACTATTGCCATAAATAGAATTACTAATGGATTTATTTTGTTAAAAAAATTATTAGTATATTTCATGTCTTTTACCTCTATTATTGCTCCATTTTTGGTCCTTTGTAGGATTGATTCATCTGATTAGAGATGGAAATACGGGGGTCAATGACTCTATATGTCATATCTATGATAAGATTAACTGAGAGCATCAGAAAAACCAAAAGTGTTGCTAAACTCTGAACTACTGTATAATCTCGAACTAATGCAGCTTGAACTAGTCCGCCTCCCAATCCTGGTAATCCAAATATTGACTCTAGAATTAGAGTTCCGCTTAGAAGCCAACCAAGTTGAAGACCCAGAAGGGTGACGATTGGAACTAACGCATTTCGTAGAGCATGTCTTAATAGAATATTGCGTTCTGACAAACCTTTTGCTCGTGCAGATAAAATATAGTTTTCATGAATAACTTCCAGGATATAGGCACGAGTAGTTCTTACTATGTGTGAACTGTGTTCCCAAGCCAGTAGAAGAACAGGCAATAAAACAATCTGAAAGTGGTTCCAAAGATCTTCCCATGGATTTGTGTAAACAATAGGGGGTGACCACTGAAATATTATCAGTAACCCGAGAAGTATCAAGAGTGCACTCCAAAAATTCGGTATAGCTTGGCCTGGGATTGTTATTATTCTCACTAGATAGTCTTGCCATCGGTTTCTTCGTGAAGCTGCAAAAACACCCAGAGGTACTGATACGATGACAGACAATATTACCGTATATGTAACTAAAAGCAATGTTACTGGAAATTGGCGGGCTACGATTGACGTGATTGGTTGTCCGTTAACTAAAGAACTTCCACCAAATTCCCCATTTATCATGCTCCATAACCATCTTCCATACTGAACAACCAAATGGTCATTCAACCCTAGCTCTTGTCTTAACGCTTCCCTCACTTCGGCACTGTGGACTGCCTCACCTCCACCGCTTAAAATCCATGAAATAATGTCTCCAGGCAACATCCTCATAACGAAGAAGATTATTACTGATGCAATGAATGTGGTAAAAATGAGTGAAATTATCCGCCAAAGTAGATAATTATCACTAAGAAATTTCCTTAACTAATTTACACCTTCTTTGGTGATAAATTATTGTTGTTCAAAATGATCTTCTTCTTTCTTTCGAACTAATTGTCTAGCCACACGGTTGCAAAATCAGTATTTGTATGACCATCTTCAGACGGGATAGCTAACCCGTTTACATAAGATCGATAGGGCACGACATAAGTAGCTTCAGCTATAGGGATAATATACGTCTGTTCTAAGAAGAGATATTCCTGTAATTGGCGCCATATATCGATACGACCTTCTGTAGTTGTAGCATCTCTTAACAATCTATAAAATTTGTCAACTTTTTCATCTTCATGTTTGCTATATGCATCTGGACTTATGCTGAACCGTCCATATACTCCTTCTGTTCCTTCAGGTATGGGTAGTACTGATAATGCACCTGGTTGGGTATCAAAATCAAGGCTTACACGGGCTCGGTTCCACTCTCCTTCATCAATAATATGAAGTTGTAAGTCTATACCTAGTCCCAATAACTGGTCTTTTAGGAATTGACAGGATTGCGTATGTCTTGCACGACAAAGATGTCCCATTGAGAAACCATCTGAATATCCAGATTCCTCCATAAGTTTCTTAGATTCGTTTCTCTTCTCATCTAAATGTGCTAAATCGAATTTTGGCCAAACAACAAATCTTTTGTCTTTTAGGGGATTATTTGGACTAATATCTGGGGTTGTCCAACCGAACCCACCTAACACAGCAGGTATTGCTGATTCCTTATCTATCCAAAGAGAAATAGCCCTCCGAACTCTCTCATCTTGCCAAGGACCTGATTTCAAAACATTGAAAGCAAGCCGAATTGTTCCACCTTCAATTTGTGCAAAGCGTACATCATCTCCTAAATCATTAATGTACCCCACTAAGCGTTCCTCAGATAAATAATGACCAAACCCTCTAGCACCTCCATCTAAACGCCCGGTTCGAAAAGCTATGTCCATTGCTACGGGATCCGACATAATAATGTAATCAACACCATCTAGATATGGCAATTGATTTCCTTCAACATCATGCTCAAAATAGTTGTCAAAACGAATAACCTGTATTATGCTTCCAGGCTCGTAATTGTCAAACTTGAATGGCCCTAAACCAATTAATCCCACATCCAATGGTGAAACACTTAGGTCACCATCATTTATTCGTGGTTCCATCAAATGCCGTGGATGCGCAATCTTAAGTCTTGGGTTTGCAAGGATATCTGGAAAGAATCGATTAGGATTTTTTAATATTATTCTCACTTGATCTGGCGGAAGAACCTCCACCTTCTCAATTTCTCCAAGATCCCCCTCGAAATAAGCAGGTGCACGAATCTTATCCCCTACCTTCAAACCAAAAATAGAGAGATCCAGCCAAAACTTCACATCATCAGGTGTAAATGGAGTATTATCGTGCCAGAAAACATCATTACGAAGGATGAATGTCCACTCAGTAAAACTGGGATTAGGAAGCCAACTTTTAGCTAAATATGGACAAACTAAATACATATTCTCTCGACAACGCATCACTAGATTACCTGGACCAAACAAAGCACCTGCCACATGATGAAGTGCTATACTACTGGTACGTGTAGTATCAAATCCAGCAGGAGGATCCCCCCGATTAGCCAGCACTAAAATTCCACCTCTTTTTTGCTGAAAAGATGAATCTTCTGGATCATCTCTTTGAACATCAGAAATTGATGGTGAAATACTGGCATTTTTTTCTTGATTATTTGGATCTGGATTCTCTATTTCAGGATTGTCAGATATTGGTGAAGGTACCGTGTTATAATATCCTAAAATCAATCCTGCCACTAGGATCGCGGAAAACCCTAAAATCAAAAATGGTATATAGTTCCTAAATGATAATATCACTACCCTCCATTCTTTTAACCTAAGTATCTTTGAGATTGACCCTAAATCTTCTAGATAAGGATTTTGTCTATACCACTATTGCTTGTCATTATAGTAATGCGATTTTATCTTGATTTTTAACTTAAGTCATTAACAAGAATAATCAAGTTTGGTAAACTTTTAAAACTGCAAAAGATTACTTGCGGTTATGAGTATTCAGGTTAATGGTGTAGAAATCGACGATACATTCGCTGAAGCTTTCCCAATGTTCGCCGGTAGAATCTTAATAACAGCTCAGAATGAAAAATGGGCAAAAATAGCTGCCAAAACTGCAACTGGATTTGCTTCTTCTATTATTATGTCGCCTGCTGAAGCTGCTATGGAAGGACCTGTTATTCCAGCTGATAAGACACCTGACGGAAGACCAGGAGTTATGATACAGATGTATCACAACGCGAAACCCTTGCTTAAAGGACAAATGATATCTCGTATGGGACAATGTATACTCACTTGTCCAACAACAGCGGCATATGATGGTCTACCTTCATTGAAGAATAAGATGAAGATAGGTGATGCTGTTCGTATGTTTGGAGATGGTTTTGAAAAGAAAGATGTTATTGGTGGTAGAAAGGTTTGGAGATTACCTGTTATGGAAGGAGAATTTGTTATTGAAGGTCGGTTTGGTATAAAAAAGGCTATTGCAGGAGGAAATCTTCTCATTATGGCGGATAATCAACCAGCAGCATTAGAAGCCGCAGAAAAATGTGTAGATGCCATACAGGAACTACAAGCTGTTGTACTTACGTTCCCTGGAGGAATATGTCGATCTGGCTCAAAACTAGGTTCAATGAAATATAAATTACCCGCATCAACAAATCATCCTATTTGTCCACAAATACGATCTGAAGTTCCAGATACGCAAATACCTGAAGGCGTAAAAAGCGTCTATGAAGTAGTTTTCAATGCCCTTGACGCAGATCTTCTTATGAAAGGAACCGCAAAAGGAATCAAAGCAGCTGCGAGTGTGTCAGGTGTAAAGAAGATATCTGCAGCTAACTTTGGTGGCACCCTTGGGCCGGTCCAGATAAAACTAAAAGACGCAGTAGCTCTAATTTAGACATTTCACTATTACTAATGGGTAATGTGCTACTCTATCGAGCATTTCCCAGGTAACATCTGTAAGGTCAACTCCAAATCGTTCTGCCATATGCCATGGAGTTCTACCTGCACCTACACCTCTTACACGATTAGCGATTTCAGCAATATTTAGGATAGTCTCAATGTTATGTGGTTCTCCAGCATATCCAACTGGTGTTGCTCTACGTTTACATCTTAGTATCCTACATAGAATATATATGAAGACACCTCCTCCACTTATAATTCCTGGAATAGCTTTTGGTAATGGCGTATATTTTTTTTGTCCCAAACTGTATGTCTTATCTGTATCCGCAATCATAACTGAGATTTTCCGGCCTGTCTCAAGATTAATTTGCTTCTGGAGCTGTTTGGCCTCAAATTGAGGATTTTCCAATGGTAGAGCGACGTAAGAATAGGGAAGATTTGTAACATCTATACCTCCTTCAGATCCATGTCTTAGAGACTGGAGAAAACCTGCATATGTTATGCAAACCTGTTTATGTGCAGTGCCCTCTTTCAATGGGTAATTATTTAACCTCCATCTAGTCTTACGAGTCATATGGCATACCTTTCCGAGAAAACGACCCCAAACTATTTGCATCCATACTCTGGATAGCAACCTTGACATTCGCCCTGATTTTACTCTCCCCTCATCTATTATTCGATTTTTAGCAATAGCCACAGCTTTTTCTGATATTACCACAAAATCTCCGTCCGATACAATTTTCGAAATAGTCTTCAATATCATTGAGCTGTAGTTGGTACCTGGTTTCCAATAGTCCATTTTAAAGGCAACAGCCTGATACTTGGAGGGTGTATCTGTTAATATCTCAATCATAGATGATTTTTGTGTAGACAGTATTGTCACCTCTCAGAATACTTTCAACTCTTTCATGGAACCTTCCATTCACTATGAAGCATTGAATGGGACTAGACTTTAAAACATTTGGAAAATATTCATCCACTGATCCTTCACTGACTTTTGAATCGAAAGAATTTATTGATACTTTATTCAAAAACCTGCCTGATTCACGTTCTTTTAAGCCGTCAATAGATTTTATCAATATTAGTCTCTCTGCTTTAATAAGTTGTGCAATAAGTGCTGTAATAGAGTCGGAAGTGACTGACCATAACTTTGGAAGATAATTATCGTTCTTCATTATTTTGGATACTTGAAGTATAGCTATCATTCGATCTTCAAAACATTTCTTTGTATCCTCTATATTTTCAATAAGTTGTGAGGTATCTTGGAAAAAGCTATGAATTAGTAAACCATACTGATCCATAGCTAAAACTGCCATTTGATGTGAAATATTCTCTGGAATCTTGAATTTAGTGTACACATCTCGCACTGTATCCGCGAATACTCCTCCCCCTGGAACAATAAGAAAGTCGGTTTCATCCCTTAAGTTCTCTAGAACGCTACATAGCTTTCTTAGCTCATTTGGATAATTGAGAAGGCTCCCCCCTATCTTCAAGACTGTGGCCAAACTAATTTTTCACCTTTACTTTCCGCCAAAAGAATTGCAACAGAAATTGCAGTAATGGCTTGTGAATTTTTTATTCCTAGAATCTCGCCCATGTCATTAAAATTTCTAAAACCAAGATTTGATGCAGCTTCCTTTCCCAAAATTCTTCCACCAAGGCCGGTTGTTACAATTGCCAAATTTGGCATTGATTTCTTTTCAAAAATATCTCGATTCCAAACTTGTTTCAGGCCATATTCTATCTGTTTAACTTGCTCAGAATAGATACTATTTGCTATTTTCTTTAGTTCAGTTTCTCCAAGAAAATCAGAGTCTGCACATACCATTCTAGCGAGTCTCGAGAGGCATTCTTTATAGAATTTTCCTCTTCCATCCGCTGTCTCGGTTGAATATTCTCCTTGAGATATGTTTCCAAGTATTAAGTGCACATCAGCTGATAATGCAAATATTTCTGAGGCAATTTTTGTTTCATTTCCTTTTACAGGGATTGAATGTACAATAGATGGAATAGTACTTCGTAAGATTCCTGTGTAAATCAATTCTCCTGTTGCTAGTCTCTCAAGGTCTGTTCTGCCTGAGACTGATACTTTGTGGTCTACTATAGGTACAATATCGGTTGTAGTGCTGCCAACATCTATCAAAATACATTCTTTGAATATGTTTGTCAAAACTTTAGCTGTTGCAGCCCAATTCGCGCTTGAAACAGTCAAATAATTTGAATAACCTTCCTTCATTGCTATCAGTCGACCTGTGTTATCTACAATTAGAGGTTTGGTATTGCTCCAGATATTTTCGACATTTTTTAGCACATATTCTACTCCTTCCTTTTTAGATTTGAAAACATCTGATAGTTCCGCTGTCATTGTTAATCCCAACTGATCAATTTTATCTGTCTGGGATAGAAAAGTTGATATTTCTTGGAGTTCACTAGAAAGTTTCTTTTTTCCATCACGCCAAAGTGGTAAATATCTTACCATTGTTCTTGATTCCATTATTCTACCGTTAGAGATTTCAACTAATCCTACCTTGATATTTGCTCCTCCGATATCTAACCCGAGAATCCACAAACTGCATTCACCTTTCAAGTGATGTTTAGTGGTAACATTGTTTCAGCAAGAATCTTCTGGACTTCCGATTCTTCATTACCTTTTAGAGAAATAAAGATGTTATTCATGTCAGATCCGTTAATCTGGATTTTTGGGCATACAACTTCAACATCTCTTCTAATGGTTTTAAGAGCATTCAATTGTATTTTCAAAAAAGATGATACTCCTTGGGTTTCAAAGGATGTAGGCAGCGATTCTCCTGTTGCTGCTTTTACTATCAATTCCGCTATATTCATTTTAGAAATTCGTTTCAATCCAACATATGGAACAGTTATGCGTGGATTTATCTCCAGTAGGATTGGTCCTGTAGGAGTTATCATCATATCTACTCCAATGTATCCTGTTAATCCATGGAATAGCTCAGCTGCTTTTTTTGAAAGATTCATTGCCTCGAATTCATATGGATGAGGAAATGGTGTAACTCCTCCATAATACTGGGATGATTCAGGAGGTGAATCGAGAGAGACATGCTGCAAGTTAAGGCTAATTGGAAATGCATCTACACCATTTAGTATTAAACTTGCACTTACAGGTATGCCTTCAACAAATTCTTGAATAATTACGCGTTCCTTTGGATTATCTCTTCTTATCAACTCTAGGGCTTGTTTTAATTTTGATTTCTCTTTAACACGAAAAACTTTTTCGCAACCAGCTCCCTTTACTGGTTTTACGACTAATGAAGATGAAAATGTCTTAAACAATTTTTCAATATCCTCTATTTCATCTTCACCTGTAAAAAAGTAAGTCTTGGGTATTGGGAGACCCTTTTTGTCAAGAGTCTCGGCGAGTTTAGCTTTATCAGAAACTAAATCGATTGATTCTGGTGTAGAATTGAGGGATATTGTGTTAGATCTTGCTATCTGTACAAAGCTGGATAATATTTCTCTGGTTTCTGGTGCAATTATAAGCGATAAATCCACAGTTTTTAATATATTATTGAGAATATCAGGAGTGTTATTTTGTTTGGAATTGATTTCTAGATTATTGGCTTTCAAATCATCCTTAAGTTTTGTTAGTCTTGAATCTAGTAATGTAGTAACTTCGTGTCCCGCTTTTTGGAAATCTTCAGTCACAGATTTCAGTATAGAATAGCCTTCACATAGTATGTTTTGGTCTATATCGTCTTTCATTCCTCCTCCTGATACATATTCAAATATACCGACCTTCAATAATATGCCACCTGGAAATAGATATTATATGAAGATGAATGAGTTTGCGAGTTATCCCTATTATCGATATTATGCATGGTAAGGCAGTTCATGCTATCAAAGGTTATCGCGAAGAATATCGCCCCCTAAAATCCATGATATCTGATACGCAAGATCCTGTTGAATTAGCTTCAGAGTTTAAACGTAGATTTGGATTTGATGAATTGTATGTAGCTGATTTAGATGGAATAATGAAAGACGAAATAAATTTCTTTATTCTTGAAAAGATTTGCAAAACGGGTCACCTAAGAGTTATGGTTGATGCTGGTGTAAATAATCCAGAAAAAGTCCAATCGCTTCTTTCAATTTGTGTATCAGATATTGTTGTAGGTACAGAGACACTTGAAAGTCTTGATGACCTTTTGGCAATAGTGAATACATCTGGAAATGTTCCCATTATTGGGTCTATAGATGTAAAAGATGGGAAAGTTCTGTCAAAATGTCGTGAATTATCTGAAGTTTCTCCCCTGAAAGTCGCTGAATTATTGAAGGATTGTGGGGTTGAACAAATAATATTGCTTGATATTTCACGGGTTGGTTCTGAATCTGGTGTTGATGTAGGTGTTGCAAAATCAATTTTGGATAAAGTGAGTTTACCTCTGCTTGTTGGTGGTAGTGTTAGATCTCTCAAGGATATTTTTGCTTTGCGAGAAATTGGTGCCTCAGGAGTATTAGTTGCAACCGTTCTACATAATACACGATTGAATAAGCGAGATATAGATTTTGTTAGAAATGTGAAGTAGAACTTTTCTATCTAAATCTCACCGTTTTAATTCGTTTAAAATATACCTCACTATTTCTTCGGCTACATCTACTTTTGAAACTATTTGAAGTCCTCTGAATCCTGGTTGACTATTTACTTCATTAACAAAATAGTCATCTGGACCTTCTAGAATATCTACACCTGCTACTCTGCAGCCAAGTATTTCAGTGGATTTTATTGCAATTTCTTTTAATTCTTCGGAAAGTTCTATAGAAATAGGTTTGGCGCCTTGGCTGACATTGGTTTTCCAACCTCTAGCCCGTCTCTTCATAGCTGCTACTACTTTTCCACCAACTATTAGACATCGAATGTCAAGTTTTCCATGATGGATAAATTCTTGTGCGTAAAGAACATTTCTTGTATAATTGAGTGTGTTAAATATACGGCGAGCTACTTCTTTATCTGATACTCTTGTGATTCCGAAACCCTGAGATCCAAATAGTGGTTTAATGACAACGTCTCGTCCAAGTTTATCGAATGCTAATAAGGCAGAATCTGGATTTTCAGTAATAATTGTTCTTGGAACTCTGATACCATTCTCTGAGAGCAACGATAGTGCATAGTACTTGTCTACTGACTTTTCTATGCTTGATGGTGGATTAACAATAAAGAGACCACCTCTTTCAAGTCTATGTAAAAAATCAAGCCTGAAAATTATTTCATCAAGTGAACCTCTACCAATTGGTCTCACAATAAGAGCATTCAATTCCTTTAAAGCATCAATATCCTCTTGAATACTGATTGCAGGAATACTTCCTAGGTTAGCAGTTATATCTGAAAAAGTAAAGCAAACCGGCTGAACGCTATGCTGAACTAGAGCTCTTCGAAGCTGGGTTGAAGGCCACGCGTCTCTATTTCGTGTAAGAAGGCCTATTTTAAGTGGATTAACCAACGTAGCCTATCGACTTGAGCAGTATATCCTCATTAATCTTTCCTGCAGTACTTATCTTTCCAGTTTTGAGGTTATTGACCGTAACAATAGCTGGTGCAAATAGTCCTGGATCTATTTTATAGAAATCGAAACCCGCTGCTTTGAAGAGATCGTAAAATGGTTCTCCATATGATTTTGATTCTGATGATGGTGTCTTCTTAACTATCTTCTGAAGTTCCTCATCATTTTCATGCTCTACTTCAAAATATACTCGTCCACCATATAATATCATATCATTGGTTCTTCCCATGGCTTTTGTTGATTTTGGATGAATTGGGGCAATTGGGGCTTCTCCTATTCCGTATTTCACAATTTTTGGATCTAAACCTGATTCAGTAAGTTTGTGCAATCCTAGTTCAACGATTCTGCCAGATATCTGGGTTGAACCTGCTAAACTTGATGTAGGCGCTATTGCCACATAGAGATCCTTCGTATCTACTTTGCATTTATCCGCAATAAATTGAATAGCATCTTCGGGGGGACTTACATCTGTTTCTAGCACAATAACAGCTACATTAGACTCGTCTTGATACGCTATTTTTTCATAAAGTTCTTTGGGTTTTCGTGCAATTGCTCTTGCTGGACCTGAACCCATAGCAAAGTACTTCTCAACTGAAATACTCCAACCTGCAAATTGGGAACCAAGTAATGCTATCGCAGGATAATCAGTTGCAACTCCAATAGAAGGGAGAACAAGATTCCCTATATCCTGCATATCCAACTCCGTATTACATAGACCTCCCATACAAATATCAGTCAGATATTTACCGGCAAGGAAACCACCTTTCGCCTTGACACCCATATCAATTATTGTGGTTCCTAAACTATTTTTTTCAACAGTAACTCCCAGTTCTTCGGATTTACTAATAACTTCCTTGAATACATTCAAGCCATACTGGTTTACACTAATAGCCATGACAATATCGATAGATATGCTACTCTATAACCATTATCCAGAATAATTCGTATAAATATACAGATTTTATGTAGTTAAATAAAACAGAAAAAAGATGGGTAGGTGCTCTGTAACCAGCACCTGTCGACTGAAAGGACTGCTTATCAATAGTTTTTTCTCTGCATAAATCTATTTATCCATAATTTGCTGTAATATTTATTTTCAGTTTACAATGATGCAGTTATTAGATCTAATTTCAACAATAAGTAATATGTATCAATTATTAGGTAGAGCAAGTAGTACCTTCTAGGAGCTATCTTATTGAGAATAGTGAATTCCTACCTAGTTTGGAATAAGTTACATACTCAATCTTTACTTATCTACAAGCTTTAACTAAGATTTGAAAAGAATATCTAACTATATCAATTAATTAGCAAGTTTAGCTAATATCAATAAATTGTTAAGTTATTGATCTTATAAGATCTAATATTGTGATACGTCCTCGAAATCCAATGAATAGTGCTTTGATCGGTGTTTGTCCAGTATTCAATAGTTATGAAAAAGAGTTATTGAACCTTCTATATGTTAATGAAAAAAGGCATAAATGGTGTAGCTAAACATTTCGGAAAAACTTCTCC
>Ga0187833_10002425_pt1 | contig 19986 bp, 11 predicted proteins | sample ETNtaG_37_FD_167968 | JGI IMG/M metagenome (GOLD analysis project Ga0187833, IMG submission 167968) | Marine microbial and viral communities from oxygen minimum zone, Eastern Pacific Ocean - ETNP2014_SV_400_PacBio MetaG (Illumina Assembly) | ecosystem: Environmental > Aquatic > Marine > Hypoxic...
TAAAAACGGAATTTGTTCTCCGTAATTCTACTAAAAGTCTAAATTGATAGTTACAAACTCTACAAATAAAAGAAAAATTTCTGCGTATCACCGTTATTTAATCCTGATACCGGTATTATTTTTGTCATTCACTTGGGGTGGAACAACCGGCAAGGTACAGGTCGAATAACCGGTAAAACTAATCAGGATCCAATATTAATAGTAATGAGGTTGAACTGTACTCATGTAAGGTTAATATACTTCTTAATACAAAAATGGAAAGAATGTACATAAAGAAAACAATAGATTAATAAATCAAGGGAGATGGAATGAAAAGAAAAAAACTATTATTAATATTCAATGTTGGTGTTTTTATTTGTTTTGGAATGACACCCAATGGTGCACAAACAGACATAAAAACGGAAAGAGAGGAGTCAAAGTCTTCATTGAATTCGTCAATAGCGGGAATGAATTTTGAACTAGGGGATACGTACTTGGATCTACATAGAATGAATAAAAAAAGAAACGGACTGGATTTTGAAAAAGCAGTTGAGCATTACAAACAAGGATTGCAATTTGAACCCGAAAACGTCTATTATAATAATCGACTCGGGTATGCATTTCACTTGGAAAGAAGACTAAAGGAAGCAAGTAAACAGTACGGGAATGTACTAAGATTGGATCCGCCGCAATCGGTGACGTCAGAAGAATTTGAGCTGGCTATGCGGTTAGCTCCAAGGGTTTATGTGAACACGAAGGAGTTCTTCGCTCTTGAGGATGTAGTTGTGATCTTGCATCCAGATCAACCTATCATAGAATATAGTTTTTTCTGGGACGACGATATTGATTATCCCCAAGACAATGATCCTACGGATCATGAAAAAGTTTGGATTGAATATGATCCTGAAAATGGTAATATTGTGAATGTCTATACCTACTTTCATAGAGCAGTTTTAAGTGGTATAAAAGCAGTGAAAGATGCCAGAGAACACAATAATAGAGCTCTCATTAATGTCCAATGGGGTGGCCATGGATCTCTGCCGTTTGGATGGGAGAATATCCCAAGAAACCAAATTGTTGTAAAATACGCTCATATAGACAAACCCGATACAATTCGGGATATGAGAAACAGATATCAAAAACATGTTGAAAGTATTAAATACCCAAATCACCCATTATCCAAAGATTGGCCCAAGAAATTTAGAGGAAATTGGCAAGATTATATAATGTTTACTCAATATATTGACCTTCCTGAAATGATAGCGAAGAAAAAAATGGTTATGAAGAGTCGATGGTCTAATGCAGTTATTGATAAATATTTCCTTGATTACCAATTTTATCCGAAATTAGAATGGCCATCTGATGTGCCTTAATTGTGGAAAATATATGATAATGGGAATGTAGGCATAGAGGACTGTGACATCTTTATGAATATCATGATCCAAACCCGGTTTAATATAGCGGTACATATATCATTTCTACCTTTCCTCCTCTTGCCATATCATCGGTGGTCATAATCTTGCTAAGTAACTCTTGGTTTACATGCACTGTATATTCGCCTCTTAAACTATCCAAGAATCTGTTCAAAACATCATTCCTTTTTTTCTCAAGCAGGCTCCTTTGTACTATGGTCTTAGTTTCTTCAAGAGTTTTGAAGCGTTTTTCTTTTTTGGAGATAACTTGAAAGATGGAAAACCCTTTTCCGAAGGTCTTATCCTCGATTTCAATAGGTCCCGTAAGTTCACCGACGTTCATGGATAGAGCCCTGTTTCCAATTTCACCATGGATTCCATATCCGAAGAAACCAAATTCTCCTCCTTGTTTAGCTGCCCATGTTCGGATTGAATACTCTTGAGCAAGGACTGCAAAATCTTCGCCATTATTTATCCTTTCTAAGAGTTGATCGGCTTTACTCCTAGTGGGAACAAATATCTCTATAATATTTACCTTTTGTGGTTCAATGTACTTAAATCTGTGATCATCATAATATTCAATTAATTCGTTTTCTGTCACTTGGACCGTGTCCAAAAGATCATGGATCAGTGTGCGAAATAGAAGTTCTTCTTTCCAGCGGTGCACTTCACGAACGACGGAATCGCTTTTGTGTAAGCGGAGTCGATATCCTTTTTCGGCGAGAAATTCATCGCGCACCATTCGTCCTATTATATCCTTTAGGTTCTTTCTGCTTGTCATCTCTGGCCTAACATTTGGGTGAAGTGTCCTTATTTTTTCAAGGAATTCACCTATTGTCCATCCTCCACCCTCAAATTCAACAATCACGTCACCTAGATGATCCTGAAGTTCTTGTCCGTAGCTATGCATTTGCATATCAGAAATTTCTGAGGGCTCTACGTTTAGCCGGAGATGATCATCGCTTAGGGTTTCTTTGCTCTTTTCGACAAGGAAAACAATGGACGGACCGTATACCTTCACATTCTTAGGATTCATGAACTCTCTAGTGAATCGATTTGCTATTTCTTTTTCTCTTTTCCGGCGTATAATTCTTTCAATTTTCTTTTTTCCTCTTTGAAACGCACTTTCTGTTATGATAGCGTCCTGTATTATCTCCTCAACCTTTAGAATTGCGTAGCCCCGTGTGGTTTTCACAGGATTTGATATTTCTCCAAGTTCCAACGAAAATGCTACTTGTTCTATTCTTTCATCCATTTGGCCCCATGATGGATACCATAAGTCAAAGTAGTTTTCTGCGAGTAAGGGGTATGCAAATGTTTCTGCAGCTAAGTCTTCAAAGTTCGCTCCGTCTACAAGCCTGTTCCTCAATTCAAAGGCTTCCTCCAGCGTCTTCGTTACAAGAAGCCGCACTCCGATTCTTTTCTTTGACTTTATGAAGGCGTCCCGAAGTTCCGAGTCCGATATTTGCACTTGATTTCGAACTACCTCATTATAAAGTTCATGCCTAACTGCTTTGTTTTTATACCACTCAAGTTGGATCTGAATATTCTCGTCGTTGTCCAGACCATACCTTACGGCTTCCAATGCCATAAGTTTTTTATCAATCATTAGATCCAGGTGAGCTTTTTTGTTGTCAAAACCCCTTAAGTTTTCGAAAGGGGAGGGGCTCAATTCATAACTACGCAAGAAATCTTTCACGGTAATGCCTACACGGTCTTTATCATTGTCTATTACAATGGCCACGAATTTTTCATCACTATCTTGTTTCCTATCACAAGATGTGAAGGCGATAATTAGGACAATAATTCCCGATATGAAGAATACATAGCGACTGATCATGTTTTTGTTATCTTGTATCCAAGTAGTAAGCGCAATATTTGTAGCCCTCCCGATATTAGTCGGGACTGTAATCCGCGAATTGGATCTTTACGCCCGAAAAATACCTGATAAAGTATTGTGAACCCAAGTTTTTTTCTAGGCTAGTGGCCACGTTTGCCACAGCGTCGTTTCACTTCCCGTTGAATAGTCGATTGGTGAATGCAAATAATTTCCGTTATCTTTGATTGACTATGTCCTGTTTTAAACAATGTATAAATTCCTTTCCCTTGTTACAACTCGAACTGGATGCAGCGTCTCATTTATGCTCCTCCATTTTTGTTTAAAAGGAAAGAAAAACCCAACATCGACTCCGCATTTCTTTACAAACAGTGTTTGAATCGCATTTAATAATTTAATTCAAGTAGTATTTTGATTATTGTCAGTCCAATAAGAAAAATCTTACAACAATCCCAGAAACCTTTATCCTCGGAATCAGGTGGAAACAATTTTGATTATTGTACCGAAATGAATTTTTCTCCTCATTGATTTTACATATTTCAACAACCAAAAAAAAGATGTTGCCAGTAGCTAAATTTAGTAATAAGTTTTTACCGTTGCAATCGATTGCGTTAGATTGCGATGAGTTTAATTAGTAAACAATACTGAAAAGGAGATTCATTCATGAAAAAGCTATTAGTTTTTTGTGCTGTTTTAACCCTGTGTATGTTGTCTTCAGCATTATATGGGCAAACCCGTGATTTCACAAAAGTTTGGGACGGTGGTGTGGGAGGTGCTGGCACAAATCCACCAAATTTAGTTCGTGCCTGGGGTATGCTAGGTACCACCACAGATATTGACCAAGACGGAAAAGGCGAGTTCGTCTCCTATGATGCAACACTCAGACGTATTATCGTGTGGGAAACTACTGGAGATAATGCCTACGAGGTTGTTTGGCATAAAGACAAAAACGACGCAGCTGGTTCGAGTACTCTGAACGGGAGCGAACGGAGCGTTATGATCACCGACTTGGATAATGACGGAAATTTGGAGCTCGTTAATGTCTGGGATTCCTATCACCCTGATTCTACCAATGGGTTTAACGCTCTTGAGATCTACGAGCACGATCCAAACAGCGGTGTATTTCTTCCTGATACACCGATCCTTACTTATGACCCACCCAGGATGAACAACGGTCAGCTTATTCGGCTGGAGTTTATGAGTGTTGCCACGGATGTGGACGGTGATGGGGTAGACGAACTTATTCTGACCCATCGTGGCGGCGCCAACATCCGCCTCTCCATCCTCTCCCTGCCTGGTAAGGATTTTGCCAATCCGGACTGGGTGGTGGAATATGTCGATAGCACGACTACTGCCGACAGCAGTCTGCATGGTATGAAGGTGCACTCCATGTCGGTGGGGGACCTTGACGGCGACGGGAATCAGGATATGCTTGTCCAGATCGATGGCGACGACAGGCCAATAGTAGTTTACTCGGTCACGGCTGCCAATACCTATACATCAGTCGTGTTTGACTCTTCGGTTTACCATGCGGATTACCACGGTAGTGCCGCCAGGTTGATCATGGCGGATATTAACGGGAACGGCAGCAATGAGGTTTATCTCGCAGCCCGTGGTGGCAACATATGGGTGGTATCCGGTATTACGGATATTGCAACGGCATTTGTTGCATCCAAATTCCACCTTATCGATGACGTCGCAGATTTCGAAGGTAGAACCGAAAGTGTCGAGTTGCGAGGCGGATTATTGGGAGACGCAGATAACAACGGTAAAAATGGTTTTTATTTTACTGCTAGGAACCCTTATGAAGCTGTTTACGAGATCGAATGGATAGGTGGAACTGGCGATGTTACCGATACGGATAACTACCAGATGTATAGCCTGTTCTATGAGGACACGACCGATGCTGTGACTGTTGGATTTGTATCGATGGCCATTGGAGATTTAGATGGAGATGGTGACTCTCATCTAGATATCGTGTTCACTACGGGAAATGGTAATGAAGGGGTCAAGCCCGGTATATACCTTATCGAGTTTGATGCGACTACTGCCAGTATCTCCGGAGGGTCTCAGATCCCCGAATCCTTTTCCTTGCATCAGAACTATCCAAATCCCTTTAACCCTGAGACGAGGATTATCTATGAGCTGTATGCGGCCGGGGAAGTAAAGCTCGCGATCTACAACATACTGGGCGAAGAAGTCAAGACTCTGTTCAGTGGGCATAAGTCCATGGGTAGACATGAGGCACTTTGGAATGGAAAAGATCACGCAGGGAAGAGTATGACTAGTGGTATATATTATTATACTCTCAAATCTTCCGAATTCAAAGAAACAAGGAAAATGCTTCTCCTTAAATAATCCTGTAAGAGCAATTTAATAAACAGCATTAGCAAGAAGAAGTTTCCCTGGTAAAGTAACTGTGGTGAAATTGAATCGTAGCACAGGGGAACCCGGGTTAGTGGGTTCCCCTGTCTTTTGTATACCTGTGACCTTTGGGTTGGCCCTAAGCAATCACGGCGTGAATTTACGAAGATTGATGGGCAGTTGAAAAATAACCGTGACACTCTCCCGTTTCTTCCTAACTTGCTGCGTGCGGCCAGAATGGGTGGGTGAACCGTGGGTATCGACACTAATCCTTCTTACTTAATTGGAATAAAAATATGATTCGTCAATTTTTCATGTTCATTATCCCCGGTCTATTGGGCAGGATCGGAAGTTCCCTCCCATGGAATGTTCTCCTTTGTATAACCATTTCTGTTCTGGTGTCTCCATCCGCTTGGGGAGGGCAGACAGGGAAAGTTACGGGCAGGATTACCGATGCAGAAACAGGTGAACCACTACCTGGGGCTAATGTTCTTCTTGAAGAGACCAACATGGGAACATCCACAGATTTAGAGGGATACTATGTGATCATCAATATTTCGCCCGGAACTTATGATTTGAAAGTTTCGATGATGGGCTATAGGGGGGAGAGAAGAAAAAGTCTAAAGGTGTCATTGGACGTAACAACAAAAATAGATTTTGTTCTAATTCCAAAAGTGTTGGAAGGGGAAGAGGTAGTGGTCACGGCTCAATCGCCTATCGTTCAAAGAGATCTTACGGCCTCGAAGCAGATAGTGCGTGGCGAAGATATTAGCCAGATGCCTGTGGAAGAGTTTGTAGATGTGCTAGAGCTGCAGGCGGGAATAATAAAAGATAGTGAAGGGAGAATACATATACGTGGGGGGAGAGCCAGCGAAGTGAACTATCTCATTGATGGTATCTCAGTAACGGACCCTTTCGCGGGTGAATTGTCTGTTGAGGTGGAGAATGCAGGGATTGAACAGTTTCAGGTCATAAGCGGTGGTTTCAATGCGGAATACGGTCAGGCCCTATCTGGTATGGTAGACATTATTACAAAGGAAGGAGGAGAAAAATACCATGGCACCGTTTCTGCTTATGGTGGGGATTATTTCACTTCCGATAACGACATCTTTTTCAACATCAACGACACAAAATTAACGGATCTCTACAATATTGAAGCTAGCCTAAATGGTCCGGTTCCTCTTTTCAAAAAGAAATTAACCTTTAATGTAAATGCAAGGTATTTCAGCAATAAGGGGTGGCTTTATGGTGAGAGAAGATTCCGTCCTAAAGATTCATCCAATTTTGAAGACTCAAATCCCGACAACTGGATTATCGAAGACATAACTCTGGATGAACCTGTCATAGGATTAGACAATTACCGAGCTTATGTGGAAACACAAGACTACACACCAGTTGCGATGAATCCTTTCAGAAAGCTGTCTATTCAAGGTAAACTTGCTTATCGGTTTTCGCCTTTCACCAAGTTCAACGTGGTTGGGTTGTACCACGATCTTGATTTTGCGGAATACAGTCATAAATTTAATCTTAACCCAGATGGATATTTTGGCCAGTCCAGAAATGGATTAACCGTTACATCTATATTGAACCACTCACTCTCTCCCACCACTTTTTATACTGCTAAGTTTTCTTATATTAATTTTGAATTTAATCGGTATGTTTTTAAGGATTCTTCTAGTTATGTCGATCCCATATTGCTGGAGGCAGCCAGACAAAATGCATTTTACACGGGTGGAACGGCTGGGGTCGCTACTTCCTCAGGAGCGGAAGAATTCATCATTGATAGAGAAACAACCACATTTGGTGGGAAATTTGATCTAACCAGTCAGGTAAGTAGGATCCACCAGATCAAAACTGGAATCGAGCTAAGACGATACGCGTTAAATTATGAGGAGTATGAAATAGTGCCTGAGGTAGATGAATTTGGCATAAGAAAGTTTCCTTTTGAATCTGCCATTCCACCTATCTCAGCATTTAACCACAATGTGTATCAGCGTGAACCCGTTGAGCTTTCAGCCTATCTTCAAGATAAGATTGAACTGCAAGAGATTATTATCAATATCGGAGTTAGACTAGATTATTTTGATCCGGAGGGAAAAGTTCCAACGGATTTAAGAGATCCCAGCCTTACGCAACATATTAGAGCTATTGACATTTTCCAGGGTGATGATCTCTTGTATAATGATGTGCCTTTTCGTCTTAATTCTGATGATTCAAGGGCGCTAATTAATCCTGAAACGGGTGAGACTTTTTCAGAGATAATACCAGCTGATGCCAGTTTTATTGATGCTGCGAGAAATGATTTGAGTAGCAAAGACTGGGGGGCCATAGGTTCTTGGTTCAAGGATTCAAAGGTTCTTTCACAGGTGAGTCCACGGGTCGGTATTTCTTACCCCATCACTGATCGCGGTGCCATTTATTTTTCTTATGGCTTCTTTTATCAAAAACCAACATTTGAACATCTGTACATGAATCCAGAATTCGAGATGAACATGGAGAAAAGTGGTGCGGTTAATACCTTAATTGGGAACGCGAACCTAAAGAATCAGAAGACGGTCAACTATGAAATCGGCCTTCAGCAGCAATTCGGTCTGAATACAGGTTTTTTTGTTACTGGTTTCTACAAGGACATAAATAATTGGTTGGGGACTGAGATTGTTGAAACCTATATAGCGGGAGACCGATATGGCCGATTTGTTAATTTAGACTATGGTAATATCCGCGGTGTCACCGTTGCATTAGACCACAGACCGACGAGAAATGTAAGCGTCTTCATCGATTATACGTTTCAGATTGCCGAGGGAAATGCTTCCAATCCGGAGGCAGCCTTTGCCGATGCGGCTGCTACAATACCAAGAGAAAGCGAAATTCAGACAGTTCCCTTGGATTGGGACCAAAGACATACTCTAAATTTGACGGCTAATCTTAGTGACCTAAAACGAAATTGGAGCATAGCCGTAATAGGTAAATTTTATACGGGTAAACCTTACACACCCACACTACGGGCTACTCGAGGAGTTCGTGCTTCGTTCGAGAACTCTGAAAGAAAACCGACTTACTTAAATTTTGATATTCGAGCCCGTAAGAATTACAAGGTAGGAGGATTTACTTTCTCACCGTTCTTCAAGGTGTACAATCTTTTTGATGCGAGGAATGTAAAGCGTGTATTCACATCCACTGGGCGTGCAGATTTTACAAGTGACATACTTTATGCTGGGAGAGTTCAAGGGGTTAACACGTTGGAAGCGTGGTTTAATAGGCCTGATTTCTATGTCGAACCAAGGCGTATACAATTAGGAATAGACATTGCATTTTAACTTTATTGGGAGGTCCAAGATGTTACGCCAGTGTTCTTTCATTTTGGCGCTATTATTAACCGGGCCTAATCAATCCTTCTCACAGACTGAGGATCCAGATCCCCAACAGGGGATTGGCGGAGATCGCATATTCCGAAAATGGGGTCAGATGGACGGCAACCTGATCAATACTCCTTTCATCAACATGGGCATGGTCGGCAATTGGCCTGGGAATCCTGATCCATCCGAATGGCCCAAAGGTAGTGGTCACACTTACGTAGAAGGCGCTACACCCATAGTTGTTGCTGAGGTTGTTGATGTGAATGGAGTGATAAGACACATTGCGGAGGTGGGCTATCGAGAGGATCTTGATACAGGACCAGATGGCACCCCATATGGTTATGAGCCCCGGCCAGGTTGGGATAACCCGGAAGGGCCTTCTCCGGCGATGAGTAATGATCCTAACACGTGGCCTGTAGTTTGGCCTGATAAGCACAAGCTTTCAGACGACCCGGGGTGGCCAGGCTCATGGAATGGGTATTTTGGGAAGAATCAGTTTCAGGCAGATTTGGAAACCTTTTTTGTGATGGACGATTATCAAGATAAGGAGTTTCCATATTTCCCCATACCTGAGGAACCAGAGCGAGGAGGCTTGGCTACATTGGTGAAAGTAAGGGGGCTACAATGGTCCCAGGTTCTTGCCGAGGACGTTATCTTCTGGCTCTACCGTATTACCAACTTTTCCATAACGGATTATGTTAAGGTCTTTTTTGGTATGTATTTCGATTATGGAATAGGAGGGCTAGGGGACTCAGGTGACGACAGCGCGTTTTATGATACCTTCATCGATATTGTCTATGGATTCGACACAGACAATACAGGTAACACAGGTTGGAGCCCTACGGCCTATTCCGGTTTTGCTTTCATGGAAAGTCCAGGAGAGCCCAATGATGGTATCGATAACGATGAGGATGGGTGGATTGACGAAAGAAGGGACAATCCCCCTGGCGTCTTTCTGGATATATTCCCGTACGGATATACCGATGTGGAAGGTTTCATAAATACTTACGGCAGGGATCCGGTCCCCCATTGGGAAGGTGACGAAGACGGAGATTGGGTAGCCTTTTCGGACGATAATGGCAATGGTGTGTGGGACGAAGGTGAAGTCATAAATGATGATGTCGGACGTGACGGTGCCCGGTTCGGGGATATCGGCTATACTGGACCTGATGAGGGGGAAGGAGATGGCATTCCGACACAAGGAGAACCCCATTTTGGAATGACAGATATTGATGAATCGGACCAGATTGGACTCACCAGTGTAGATATCTTCATTGTCCACCAGATTGGTCCCATGGACGATGGAAAGATCTGGGACAGCATGTCAGGCTTCACCTTTAATACCTCACTTCAGCACGCCTCGACAGCTCTAATATACGGATCCGGGCCGATAATCCCCTTTCCTGCTGGCGCAACGCGGAATTTATCTATAGCCATGCTTTTTGGGAATGATCTAGACGATCTTATACGTAATAAAAATACGGTACAGCAGATCTACAACGCTAATTACAATTTCTATAAACCACCCTTAAAACCGAGGCTTACTGCTGTTCCAGGAGATGGGAAAGTAACATTGTATTGGGATCGAATGGCGGAGGAATCGGTAGACGCTTTCCTGAATTTCAAGAAGGATTTTGAAGGATACAAGATTTACCGTAGCACTGAAGCATCATTCTTAGAAATAAAAATTATTACTGACGCTTATGGAAATGAAGTTTTCAGGAAACCGCTAGCCACTTTTGATTTAATTGATGGAATAACGGGTCCCGATCCGGTTACGGTTGCAGGAGCCGCTTTTGATCGAGGGACTGATTCGGGGCTAAGTCATGTTTTTGTCGATTCAACAGTTCAGAATGGGCAGACTTACTTTTACGCTGTAACTGCTTATGATCAGGGGGATCCGGGCGTAGGTGACGGGGGAATTCCCGTGTCTGAAACCACCACTATTATTAAGACAGATGCTTTTGGAAACGTTACTTTTTCTGATATCAATACTGCGGTGATCACGCCAAACGCACCTGTAGCCGGTTATCAAACCGCAGCGATTACTGATGCTGTGGCACCTGTTGGAGTACTAATAGGGACTGGAACAGTTACTGTAGAGATCATCAACACCAGTTTAATCAAAGATAACACCTATCAAATCGCATTTACCCATAGTGGCGTTTTTGTAACCGAGTCCTACTCAGTTATGGATGTCAGCGTCTCACCACCAGATACGATTCTCAATAGCAGTGTTTTTGGAAGGGATGAATATGGATTTCTTGTAGAAGGCACAATATTTGATGGACTGCGCGTCTTCGTTGACAATTACAATGATGTCCAATTGATTGATTCACTAACCGGTTGGACTGCTGGTAGCAACAGTGATTTTATGCCCAAGGTGGACCTTGGGGTTAACGTAGACCCTTATCCAGCTGACTATGATATTGTTTTTTTTAGTGAAGTCATCGGGACTGATTCTAGTTCTACTCCTAAACCCGTCAATTTTACAGTCACGAATGTCACTGAAAACCAGCTGGCTAATTTTAGGTTTCAGGATTCCAATGATGATGGGTTTTGGTCATCAAATGAGCGAATCAGGATTAGGGAGATATTTGAAGGTTCAGAAGAAAAAACATGGCGGGTGACCATAACTGATACTGTTGGAACAGGCGGTCAGGCACCTGGTGGTGGAGATGTATTTCAAATAAGGACAACTAAACCGTTTCGAACTGGGGATGTATTTCAATTCAAAACTAAAGGTGAATCAGTTGATCAGAGGCTGGCTGTTTCAAGCCTGGGCAGGATTGCTGTGGTTCCCAACCCATACGTGGCTGTAGCTTCGTGGGAGAGAAAGCAAACGACTTCAGCGGGGATTGGAAGTAGAGGTGAACGGAGGATTGATTTTATTCATTTGCCGCAAAAAGCCACCATCCGAATTTATACTCTCAAAGGTGATCTGGTTGATGTGATTGAACATGAGAGCACTATTGACAATGGCGCTGCATCCTGGGATTTAAGAACAAGAGAAGGTCTTGACATCGCATTTGGTATTTATGTGTACCACGTAGATGCTGGAAAACTGGGAGAAGAAGTTGGAAAGTTTGCCATAATAAAATAGGCTTATGACACATAACCAATGGTATGATAAATTTTCTTAAACAAGTAATGAAAAGATATTTAGTTATCTGTGGCTTGACCATACTTTTCGTTTTCCACCCGGTTTATAGTCAGGACGTTACAAAAGTAGGGACAAGTAGCGCAGTCTTTCTGGGCATTGATATTGGCGCTAGGGCTTCTGCAATGGGTGGAACCTTTGTTGCCGTTGCGAACGATATTACAGCAATTTATTGGAACCCAGCCGGTATTGCACGATTGGAAAGCCCGCAACTTGCTATTATACACACCCAATGGATTGTCGACACGAAATTTGACTGGGGAGCTATGTCGATTCCTCTTGGTCGCTTTGGCACCGTCGGTCTTAACGTCACTTCTTTAACCCACGATGATATGGAAATACGGACTATTGAAGAGCCAGAGGGGACGGGGGAGTTCTTCAGTGCTGGAGATTTGTCATTGGGTTTAACTTACGCTATTAATCTTACGGATCGGTTTTCCATTGGATTTAACGGAAAATTTGTGCGCTCCGAGATCTTCAATGAGTCAGCTAACGCTATTGCACTTGATGTAGGAACTCTTTTTGTGACCCAATATAACGGACTGCGCATTGGAGCCGCCATAACGAATTTTGCTCCCAAAATGAGATTGAAGGGAAGAGACCTAATCATTCTTGTTGACCCTGCTCCCGATAAGCTTGGCAGTAACGATAGGATTGTTTCGGAACTTCAGACCGGTAGCTTTGATTTGCCGTTGGCTTTCCGAGCTGGAATTGCTATGGATGTGTTCAAATACAAGAATAGCCAATTGACATTCGCCTTTGAAGCTTTTAACCCCAGCGATAACGCCGAAAGTGTCAATATAGGAATGGAATATCTATTTTCCGATTATGCAGCTTTAAGATTTGGTTATAAATCTCTGTTCAATAACGATTCAGAAGAAGGGTTTACCGGTGGTGGTGGAATCAATTTAAATCTCATTAGTGGAACAACAATGATTTTAGACTATGCTTATTCTGACTTTGGAAGATTAAGATACGTACAGCGATTCTCTATTATTATTGAGTTTTGATGTGTATCTTTTGCTTGAATTTGTGATTAGGTTATGACCCCCGCAAAGCGCTGTGCACAATAACCCAAAACCCATTATTCTCATGCCTTGGCGGGACGAAGGTAAGTTCAAATTATGTCGAGAAGTCTTGATGTTTCAGAAAGGGAACCCAACTTTCCGTTAGCCGGATAGTATGGCAAACTTTAAAAGTCCTGGACGACTAAATAAACGTTCTTGCCCATGACATATTCCATATGCCCTAAGTGTTCCGTTGATGACACAAAGGTATCGGTGAAAAAGACGTTTACCATGATCCTCCTATTTATGTTGGGGTTGACAGGGTGCGGTAGAAGTCCGGAGAAACAGAATGGCAGTATTGTCGTGGAAAGATCCGAAATTCGCATTGTTGTCATCACACATGGACAAGCATCTGATCCCTTCTGGTCCGTAGTAAAAAACGGCGTGGATGCTGCTGCCCGGGACATGAGTATTCGTGTGGAATACCAAGCGCCAATCTCTTTTGACATGGTTGCGATGGCTCAACTTATTGACGCCGCCGTCGCATCGAGACCTCAGGGTCTGGTGGTGTCCATCCCTGATGCAAATGCGCTTCATGATCCTATTGCCAATGCCATAGCTTCTGGAATTCCTGTCATCTCTATAAATTCTGGTAGTGACGTAGCGAAACAGTTGGGCGTCTTGACTCATCTTGGACAAACAGAATACGAGACCGGTTATAAGGCGGGAGAGAAAATGGCATTTGCTGGCGTCAGACAGGCTATCTGCGTAAATCAGGAAGTTGGCAATATGAGCCTTGATCTTCGTTGTCAAGGATTTGCCGATGCGATGAAAATGTTTGGCGGCAATGTTGAGATTCTGTCCGTTGAATTAGCAGATCCCACGGAAACCCAGCAGCGAATTACCACCGTTGTAATAAGAAACCCTGAAGTGAATGGCATACTCACCTTAGGGCCAATGGGTGTTCTTCCGGCGTTAAAAGCATTGGAAGAAATAGGCAAATTAGATCAAATAAAACTTGCCACATTTGATTTAACTCCTGAAGTACTCCTGGCAATAAAGGAAGGACATATAATGTTTGCCATTGACCAGCAGCCGTACCTCCAAGGATATCTACCTATCGTTCTGCTTACCCTCTATATAACGAATCTGAATACCCCGGCCTATGATGTGCTGAGAACCGGTCCGGGATTTATCACCAAAGAAAATGCCGAGCAGATCACTCTTCTGACTCAAAAGGGAACACGTTGATTACACAGAATAATCGCCTTTACCTGCGGTTTCTAACGACAAATGCGCCCAGAGATAAAACAGCACAAGGCGATGCTCTGAAAATAAGGGAATTGTGTTCCAAATCTTGGAGCTTCCGACCGTGATTTTCCTCCGAACTATTCGCGTATGAGACTGTTCACAGGGTCTTGGGGCGTTCCCTTGGTTTCATTAGGCGAACGCACCGAATGAGAGAATCGGCAAAAGAAGTACCGGTGATTAGGAACCTCATGACAGCGCTGCACTATTTATGAAGAAGGGCATGCTTCGCCGCATATTGAATAGACCTGAACTAGGCGCTCTTGGGGGTGCGATCGCCGTGTGGCTTTTTTTTGCTGTCATTGCCGGAGACCAAGGATTCCTTACTCTAAGAGGTACAGCAACGTACCTCAAGGTTGCTTCCCAGCTTGGGATACTCGCGGTGGCTGTCTCACTGTTGATGATTGGAGGCGAATTTGATTTGTCTGTGGGTTCCATGATTGGACTGACAGGAATGACCATGACAATACTAGCGGTAGAATTTGGGATGCCAATTATACTGTCTATGCTGATTGCTCTGGTATTAGCTTTGGTGATTGGCTTTCTGAACGGCTACATAGTGGTTAGGACCGGTCTTCCTTCTTTTATTGTAACCTTGGGGACACTTTTCATTATTCGGGGATTCACGATTGGTACGACGCGTTTGGTGATAGATCGCACTCAGCTTGGTGGTCTCAATGAGGTCCCGGGTTATCGAACGATAGAGCTTCTATTAGCAAGTGATATTACCCTTGGTGGTGTAGGGTTTTCTGTATCGATAGTTTGGTGGTTAGCTACTGCAACTGTCGTTACCTATATTCTCATGTGTACTCGGTTTGGTAACTGGATTTTTGGTGCAGGTGGTTCGTCTGATACCGCACGTATGATCGGTGTCCCGGTCCAACGGGTTAAGATTATACTCTTTATGCTAACAGCTGCCGCAGCCTGGCTTGTTGCTATGATTCAGGCTATTTCTTTTGATGGTTCGGATGTTCTTCGCGGACAACAACGCGAGTTTTTTGCCATTATCGCCGTGGTTATTGGTGGAACATTGCTTACCGGTGGTTACGGTTCGGCTATTGGCGCCGTTTTGGGGGCTCTCATTTTTGGCATGGTTCGGCAGGGAATCGTCTTCGCTGGCGTGGATGCCGACTGGTTCCAACTCTTCATGGGGTCTATGCTGCTTCTTGCGGTTCTCGTAAATAACTTTTTTCGTATGAAGGCATCAGAGGCAAGAAATTGACACATTCCAATTTGCCGCTACTGGAAACATTGGGGATTTACAAATCTTTTGGGAACATCCTGGCCCTAAGAGACATTTCAATCCAAGTTTATAGCGGGGAGGTGCTGTGCCTTCTCGGGGATAATGGAGCGGGCAAATCAACGCTCATAAAGATCCTCTCAGGCGTTTACTCGCAACACAAAGGCAGTTATTTTGTGCAGGGAGAAAAAGCACGATTTAATTCTCCTCGGGATTCCTTAGATCGCGGTATTGCTACAGTCTACCAAGAATTAGCCATCATTTCTCTTATGAGCGTAACTCGCAATTTTTTTCTTGGTTCAGAACCAACAAAAGGGAAAGGTTTGTTTCGCCGGCTGGATATGAAACTTGCCAACCGTGTCACTAAGGAGGAACTGGCAAAAATGGACGTTTATTTAGAAGATGTCGGAAGACCAGCGGGGACTCTTTCTGGCGGGGAACGTCAATGTCTCGCCATTGCCCGTTCCATGTACTCTGGTGCAAAGATTCTGATTCTAGATGAACCCACTTCCGCTTTGGGAGTCAAAGAAGTGGATGTCGTCTTGAATTACATTGGGGAAGCCCGTTCTCGCGGTTTGGGTGTGATTTTAGTCACCCATAATCCCAATCATGCTTATAGCATAGGTGATCGGTTTACGATTCTCACTCAGGGCTGTAGCCATGGCACTTTCCTGAAAGAAAATATTTCTTTTAACGAAATGATTGCCATGATGGGGGGAGAGGGAAAACATTATTCATAAGAAGACAAATAAACTACAGCAATGTGCTAATATACCAATGTTCTCGAGTATGAAATGTTCGAGGACTAATTTACCTAGTGTGAAAGGGGTCGTTCTGGACTTGCAATACACCTGGCGACTGCATAAGTGGAAGCGTTTGGGTTGCTGCCCTGAACAACTTGGAGTATTTTTCCAGTGCTCTGTTCCCCCAATCATAGAACATAGTAAAAAGAGGAAAAACAATGCCTAATCTAATCCGATTCTTTGCGACAGGGAAAGACAAACCTACATTTGATGATAAGGAGAAGATAGACAAGCTATATAAACAGTCTCGATTATCCGTTATACTGGTGATTACCATCGGATATGGGTTTGCTTACCCACTTCGTTTGGTACTATCAGTTATAAAGAAACCATTGATCGACGGAGGGATTTTTACAGCGGACGAATTAGGTATGATCGGGTCTGCCTTTTTTTATGTTTACGCTTTTGGAAAGTTGACCAATGGCTTCTTAGCTGATCATGCCAATATCAAGCGGTTCTTTGCCACAGGAGTGCTTGTTTCAGCTTTAATAAACTTGCTGATGGGTTGGTCCACATTACTTTGGGTTTGGGTTATTCTCTGGGGCCTCAACGGGTGGTTTCAGGGATTTGGCGCTCCTACTGGAGCTGTTGCGCTGTCGAATTGGTTCAGCAATCAAGAGAGAGGTAGGTACTATGGAATATGGAGTACGGCTCACTCCGTCGGGGAAGGGCTAACTTTCCTCGCCGTAGCTCCCTTGGTGAGTTATCTTGGGTGGCAAGCTGGATTCTGGGGACCCGGAATTTTTTGTATCTTTGTTGCTGTTGGTATATATTTTTTCTTGCAAGATCGGCCTCAGACTTTGGGGTTACCTTCAGTGGCGGATTGGAAGAATGATTATCCTAATGTTATTGTGAATAGCAAAGGCGAAGCGGAAAAAACAGGCAAGTTGCAGCTTAGCATTTTTAAACTACCCTCAATTTGGGTCCTTGGTCTAGCGAGTGCTACTATGTATATGACCCGCTACGCGATCAATAGTTGGGGCATTCTGTATTTACAGGAGGTGAAGAACTATTCTCTTATTGAAGCGGGAGGTTTGATAGGGGTCAGCACATTTGCTGCAATTCTGGGTTCAGTGGCTTATGGCTATATCTCCGATAAATTGTTTAATGCCAGACGCCCTCCTGTAACGTTAATTTTTGGTCTGCTCGAAGTATTAGCACTGTTTATTATCTTTTTCTCCCCTTCCGGACAACCAGCGATGTTAACCATTGGATTTATTCTCTATGGTTTCACATTGAGCGGAATTTTAGCTGCTCTCGGTGGCTTGTTTGCTATTGATATAGCCCCCAAAAAAGCTGCCGGTGCCGCAATGGGATTTATCGGAGTCTTCAGCTACATTGGAGCTGCTGTACAAGATCAGATTAGTGGCCTTCTAATTGAGCATGGAACGACGGTCATAGACGGCATACGCCACTACGATTTCAGCAATGTAATAGTTTTGTGGATTGGAAGCTCAATCGTCTCGCTTATTTTAGCCTCTTCATTATGGCGCGTTAAAGTGGGCAATTAAATAAGGAAGATGAAGTAATAAGATGAGGAAAAAGTTGGATATCTATGACATTGTGTTAATAGGTAATTACACAAAGGATACCATAATTTCTGTTTCAGGAACCAGATTCGCTGATGGAGGTGGTATTTACTACGGCGCCAGTGCAGTAGTTGCGATGGGGCTGAAAGTTGCAGTGGTAACTCGATTAGCAAAGGCGGACATTCACGCTGTTCACAATCTTAAAAGAATTGGTGTGGTCGTTTTTCCCGAGTTCACGCCTCAATCGACACAGATGCAGTTGGAATATCCCGCCAACGATCCGCATAATCGGATTCTCTCAACTACATCCACTGCCGGATCGTTTACTTCTGATCAAATTAAAGATCTGCAGGCCAGGATATTTCTAATTACACCGTGTGTCCGAGGTGAAGTGCCATTGAAGGTCATCAATGAATTAAGACAAAAAGATGTTTTACTTGCTGGTGACGTGCAGGGATTCATTCGGGTTGTTGGTTCAGACAAAAGAGTTGCCCATGAAGCGTGGCCAGAAAAAGAAGACATCCTGGCTCAACTGGATATATTAAAGGTAGATGATCAGGAGGCTGAGTTTCTGACAGGGAAAAGAAATATGAGCGAATCAGCAGAGATATTAGCTGGCTTTGGTCCGGATGAAATTGTACTTACACATTCTAAAGGAGTGTTGGTTTACGCTGCAGGTAAAATCTTTGAAGCACCCTATACTCCTCGTTCATTGGAGGGTCGTACGGGTCGAGGGGATACATGTATTTCCGCCTATCTGGCAAGCCGACTGAAATCATTACCTGCAGATTCGTGTAAGTTCGCTGCTGCCGCAACATCCCTAAAACTAGAAAAGGAAGGCCCCTTTAATGGAACATATCAAGATATTCTGGACAAGCTAACCACCGACTACTTGGATGAGAAAGAAACAGTGTGACTAATTTGAAAATTGGTATTATCGGGGCTGGTAACATTGGCGCGACTCACGGAAACTTTTTCAAAAAAACAACAATGTAACATTGGAATCCGTTTATGATATGGATTAAGAGCGGAGTGAGTATCGATGCTCGTCCTTCCATAGTAGAAACACATAGTAGAAACACAAAGTAGAATTGGAGACTGGCCTGTCTATCGGCAGGCAGGGTGGCGAACGCTACCGCTAATCCAGGCTATATTATCCAAATTTATTTCTCTTTAACAAAACAATGTTCTTTGTTCAAAAATTTATTATTATTATTTTTGTATTGTAAAGTAACCTGAAAAAAGATTCCAGACGAATGTCCATATCAGATAATCCCTCAACCAATCCGTGTATTGGCACAAATCTTCTTCAATAATATTTCATATAATATTTACACCAAGTGAGATTCAAAACAGGTTAATGAAAAAAATGGTAACTATTAAGGATAAGGCACCCGTCTACTCCCGACTATTCGGGATACGACGGACAGGCAGGCAAAGGCAAAGAGCGTAGGGCTATCTACCAGTTGGCGGACTGAGGCATTTCAATTAAGTAAATAAAACGTTAGGGTATCAAAGATGAACATAGATTTATTAATAGTGGTCTTTTATTTTGTTATAATATTCATAATTGGAATATATAAAAGTGCAGACCAAACACAGGATGCCACCAGCTATTTTCTCAGCGGTCGAAAACTGCGCTGGCCCACTATTGCGATGTCTACGATTGCCACGAATATACAAGCAGGTCATTTTGTCGGTATGGGGGGAGCTGCCTATGCTTACGGATTGGCTCAGGCAAATTTTGAAATTGGCGCCATTTTTGGCATATTGTTAGCCGCATTCTTTTTTGTCCCGCTCTATTTAAAGTTAAAAGTATTTACCCTGACACAATTTTTTGAAGACCGGTTTGGTCCTTTTCTAGCTACCTGTTATTCGGTTTTTTCCATCATCCTTTTTGGTGTTATCTATCTTGGTGGTGCGCTCTATTGGGGCAGTTTCGCCATTAATGGGATTTTTGGTGATCAATTGAGCATACTCCATCCGGCTCC
>Ga0187833_10002426_pt1 | contig 19984 bp, 23 predicted proteins | sample ETNtaG_37_FD_167968 | JGI IMG/M metagenome (GOLD analysis project Ga0187833, IMG submission 167968) | Marine microbial and viral communities from oxygen minimum zone, Eastern Pacific Ocean - ETNP2014_SV_400_PacBio MetaG (Illumina Assembly) | ecosystem: Environmental > Aquatic > Marine > Hypoxic...
AATATAATTCCTGTTAAATACCCCGACGAGCGTAGCGAGGAGAATGCAATGTGGTCGACTGAGCGTTAGCGAAGGAGAAGTAAATTTGGAGTCCGTCTTTCCAGCAAACACGGTGAGCAATTAAGACACAGAATTAAGGGGCTTTGGTGTTATTTAGCGATAAGAATGTGAGTTGCTGAATCCATTTCTTTACTTTCAAGATTTCTGCAAGAATTATATGAATATATGCTTGTATCTTTTGATTCAATTAGAAGCAACTCATCATATTCTTTATATGAATCTATTTCAGTATCATAATTGTATAGGTATTTGGGTTCAACCAAAATTTTAACTTGTTTTTTGGATTCTGCGGGCAACTCTATACTTTGTTTTGAATTATAGTTATAATCAAAGAATATTTCATCGAATATTGGAGCATTGGAACCTCTTGCATAAGAACCCTCATTGTATTTAACTTGGATATTCTGGATTTCCTTAATTCCCCCTTTATCATTCAAACAAACAATTAATTTTGGAAGTTCATATCTTTTTGACAAAAAAAAATCATTAGTTATAGTTATTGTTTGTATTGGAATGTTATTTTTTGGAGAGTTTTTATCTACAAATAAAGAAGAAAATTGAACAGAAGTAATATCTTGCTTTTCTAAAGAAAATCCAATATTGGCTGTACTCAGAATTACTAAAAACAAAATTAAAGCCAATGGCAAAAATATCCCTAGTGTAAGTTTAATGTTCATTTTCTCATTTCTGGAATTTTTTTGAAAGATAGATTCCTAATCCAATCATTACCAGAGCAGAGAAAGCTAATGTTAAGAGAATTCCATTTTTAGATAATTCAAAAACATCAATAATAAATGCAACAGTGAAAATGTATAATGAAACTGAGATTAAGTACATTATAGGATAAAATTTTCTTTTCATTGCATAAAGGATTATAGACACCACTAATCCAATCCAAAAAATTCCATATCCTAAAAAGGGATACCAAGCCATTTTATACTTCCCTCTCCGCCATAATGTCTGCTACAAAGAAAAAAACAACAGCCAGACAGACTAATATGATTGTTTTAATTATATCTGAAAGATTGAAAAGATATTCATATGAGAAATATGCTACAGTAGCAAATAGAAATATAATCCCTATTATGTAAAAAATGTACTGGGCTTTAACTTCTCCTTTTTTATTCATATTAAATATAAATGAATACAGCCCTATATAAAGTTTTCGAAATCGAGGCTCTGTAGAACAGTTTTGAGTTCTGACACTTAGTTCTGCCTATTGGCTGAATTTAAATTTAATTTTTTTTCAAATTTAACAAAAAAACAAGAAAAAGGAATATTTGCAAAAATATATTTTTGTTAATATTAACTATTCTTTCACAATTACAACAAATAATTCTAAAAAGCAATTCAATTTTCTGATTTGTTAAATCTCTTGCTCTGAGCATAGATCCATAAATACGTTTTAAGATTGATATTACAGTTTCAACTAAGCTCCTTTTACCTTTATTCTTATTCTTACACAAGCGTTTTGCTTTTTTCCTGTATTCTCCTTTAGTTCTCCATCCAGGTATATCTTCACATTTCATATGTATCATTGATTTCCTTCCACTTTCAAATATCAAACCATGTAACCAATTTCCATCATAAGCTTTATCTGCAAACAATTTTTTAAAATCAAATGTTTTAATTTTATTCCAAAGAGTTTTCATATCATGCATATCATGGCGAGACTTCTTTCTCATCTTTACTGCCAATATCAGCATATTCTCCAAATCAAAGAAGAAATTGGCCTTAAGTGAAGACTTCTTTTTATATGGTAAACCTATTCTTTTTTCATAATGTTCACTTGCTCTAGATAACTTAAAAAACGAAGCATCTAAGCCACCATTCTTCATTTTCTTTGGAGCTAAATGCACAAATTGTGCCAGTAATTTTTCCAATTTTTGAATGTTTTGTCTTTGTGCAAATTTCTGCAAAGTTGTAAAATGAGGTATGCGGTTCATTCCAATATATTCTGGAATTATACTAACTTCTAATCCTTCAACAAATCTACGATAATCTTTTCTTTCATAAGCCTTGATTATCAATAATTTGAATAGCTGATGGTTTGTAAATGTCTTTTTAGAATGCTTAGCTGAATACAAAGGCATTTGTACACTTTTGATTAATTCGTCTGCTACGTCCAAAAGAATTATTAACTTCGGTTTGTTTATACTCATTTGATGACACCTCTTGTCTACAATAAAAGGTATGTCATCAAAGTTCTTAAGCCTTACGGCTTAAGGCTTTATTTTTCTGAAGATTTCTACAGAGCCGAAATCGAAAGATTTATTAGTGAAGGAGTTTAAGTATTATGTAATGGCAGAAAATATTGTTGAGTTTGGATTTTGGGATAAGATAAAGTATATTTTTTCAGATCCAAATTTATTTTTTGAAAAAGTAAAATTAGAACAAGGAATTAAAAATTCAATTCTGATGTATGCTATTGTTGGAGCTTTCTTTTCAGTAATCAGTTATGCTTTCTCGTTTGGAATGATGAGTATGATGTCTGGAGGATATGGTGGTCTTGGCGGTTTCGGTTTCTTATACTCGGCATTACCCTTTGTTATGTTAGGTGTTGGACTTATTATGACTTTTGCATATTCAGGATTAATCCACGCTCTTATAATAGCGTTTAAAGGAGAGGGAACATATTCAAGTTCATACAATGTTTATGCTTATAGCATGATTCCGTATTTGATTTTAAGTGTCGTTCCAATGGTTGGATTTTTAGCAATCATCTATTCAATTATTTTAATGATTATTGGGATTTCTAAAGTACATAATATTTCAAAAGGTAAAGCAGCTTTAGCTTGTTTGTTGCCCGCAGTTTTGGTTATTGGGTTATTGATTGGGATTAGCAATTATGATATTTTCTAGAGGTTTCTTCTAGTTAAGCCAAAGCCCCTTTCTATTTTTAGGACTCCAAATTTATTGTATTTAATGTGTGTTAGGCGATATATTTGAGCCGCCGAAAGTCCTAGTTGATGTCGTAATTATTTATTGTATTTAACATCAGCATTTAACGAAGTTTTTTCCCTCGAAAAATTCCCCTCGTGAGCAAAATTGAGGCAACCCACAATTTTGCGATAGAGCTGGGAATTTTTCAGAGATGGAAAAAATTTGGGGAAATTGGGGAAAACGCTTGGCGTTTTAGCGAAAGCGACCCAATTTCCCGTTAAATGCTTGTTATATACTTTGCCAGTTACGAGTGAGGGTATCCAGTTACACATTAAGTTACAAAATTAGGTTCTTTCAAGTTACACAGTTACTTTAAGAATTAATACCCGAACGGAGTTCTGGCAAACTTCGACCGAAGAGTTTTTGAGTTGCCGTAAATTTAGTTGCGTCTGTAGTTTTTTATTATAAACTTATTATACATTTCTGCGAAGCAGACTCTATTTCCGTAGGAATCGGGGGCGTTTAGTCGTTTTATAGTTCTTAGAATCGGGGGCTTTAATTCATGCTATTGTGAGGGGTTCGGGGGCGAAGAATAGCAATAAATTAGTTATTTCTTCTTTTTCTTTAAACCCTTAACTTTTTTCTTTATCAAACCTAAAACTTTCTTTTTCTGTTTGTTTATCTCTTTCTGGACATCTTTTCTGACAACAGCTTTTGCTTTTGCCAATTTACTGCTTATTTTCAGCAATTCCCTGGGGTCATCAGTCGTATTCACAGCAAAAGTCAAATCATTGAAATAATTCTGAATTAATTGAACTGCTTTCGGGATTTTAGAAGCCTCAAAACACTCTTTGCCTACGGCTTTGTAGATGTCATCAAAGAAAAAACTGGTTTCATCAGATTTTAGTGTTGCATTTTTCATTATATTAAAAAAAGAATTATCTACTATCTTTTCTTCATGAAAGTTTTCTTCTGTAGCTTCATTTTCTAATATATTAGTTTCATACCTTGAATTAATATCTGTTTTACATTTAGGGCATTGCAATTTGATTGTTATTTCCATTTTAGATCTTTTTTCTTTAAATAATAAATTCTCTCTCCATATTCTAATTTGTATTCATCATCAAATTCTTTATTCACTCTTAAATATCTTTTTTTGTGTTCTTCTTGCTCTGCTAATTGTAGCTTTCTAAAACCAATAAACACTCCTAAAACCACTAAAATGATAATTAAAATCACTAAACCAGTTTCTAAAGCTGATTTTAATTTAGATTTATCTTCTTTTTCTTCACCAATTTCATTTAAAGGTACGTTTCGATTTGTTATATCTACTGCCATATAGAATACTGAGAATAATCCCAAAAATACCACAACGAAAAAGATGACCCAAATTAATTTTTTTTCTTTATTTTTCATTTTTTAGTACACTCCTTACACACTGTTTCGTAATCTTTTAGTTTTGGATTATAATTTAACCTTGTTCCCCTTGGTACAGCTACTTTTTCCAAGCATTTCAAACAAGTAGCATAACAGCCACAAAGAAAAATAACTTTATTTTTGTTTTTCATTTTTGACAAATCAACTGATAATCCATCTTGCTCATATTTTCAAGCGTCTTTCTAAAGTCATGATGAACTAAATCAGGATTCTCAAAAGTATTCTCACATATATGCATAAAACAGGAATCATTATCTCTTACAATAATGCCGTAAGGAGTTGCGAAATCTGAAAAATTCAGTTCAAAATCCAGGCCAGATTGTGCAATATCCTTAAGGATTCTCCAATTAGCTCTAAGAACTATTCTGCCTTCACCATGGCACTTAACACCATCTTCCCCGTTAACAAAATGTCTTGCCATGAAGAATCTTCTTTTAGGTGTTTCAAAAAGCGGTTCAGAAAAGCCAGCATCATCCCATTTTTCACTAAACAAATCCCTTAGTGCATCCTCGGAATAAGAAGCCACTAAAGCATTATTATCTATTACTTTATGGAAAAAAACAGCTCTGTGCAGGAATCTCCAAATATTTACATAGAACTTCTTAACTTCCCTTGCAGGAATTTCTAGTTTTGCTGTCCATTTTTTTGGAACCTCAGCCATCAACCTCATTGAAAATTGGACTTCTTTTCTGATATCTTCGATGTTATTAGCCTTGGCCTTGTAAAGCCAATTATGATATCCTGTAGATTGTAAATCCTTGACAGTCTGTTCTTCCTTTCTTGTCTTGTTGATGAAGAAAAATTCCCTATCAAAATGAACTTCAACAATATCTTTTTTTCTTACGCTTCTGCAAAATTTTAAAAATAAATCATCATAATCCATACATATATAACTTAGTATAGGAGATGTTATTTTTTTGGTTAAAAAGAATACAGAGCCTTCCCCATCTCCCTTTTCCCTGACAGTTTTTGCAATAAAAAAAGCACCTTTCGGGCTAACTATCATCAGAGGATCAAGCTTTTGAGGGTCAAGTTTCCCAACAGCTAATGTAATCTCCACAAAGGGGGTTATGAAACGCTTAAAAATATCTCCTTTTATTATTATATCAGTTTTCTGACATTCGTCTTGTTTTGATATTGTTTCAAGAATTTGTTCCATTCTATTTCACCTCTTCAATTCATTTTTTAAGGGTTAAAATCAAATTGTAGCTTTGATATAAATTAACCTCAAATCTAAGTCTATTAACTACCAAATAAATCATTTAATGAGCAATTTAGTTGTTTAGATATCCTTGAAAGGAATTTAGTGACATTATCATCTACTAATTCTTTTTTTAATTTTATGAAATTGATCCATCTCCTGCCTTTATTGTTTTTAGACCTTTTCTGCTCTATATCTATTAGCCCTTTAGCATCAAGATAGCTTATCTGCTTTGATATTGTATGCTTATGGTATCTTGTTTTTTGTGATATTTCATTGTAAGTCAATCCTTCCGGATATGCATTCAATAAAAAAATAAGTTTTATCGGTAGTTTTTTCATTTTAATCAGATATTTTAATCCCGATATGGGCCTCCAGCATTTTTTTATTGATTTCATCTTGCTCTGTTCTTGTCCTGTTCCTATACTTGTACAATCTCTTCCTAATCTTTTTTTTAGTTCTCCAATCAAATAACCTCCTCCAAATATGGCCGTTAGAATTATAAAGCGTGTTTGCTGCTTTTGCTAAAATACATTTGTTTAAATTCAATTCATTGCTCAGTTCTTCTACAGTGTACCATTTACCATAATTTGATTCAAGAAAGTTTGCTATTGTTGTTTCGATTTCTGTCTCCATTTTCATTAACCTATATAAGACACATTCTTGCTTGATTTATCTTCTATTGTCCCTTCATTTTCTTCTTCATCATTTCTCATAAACTCTGTTTTTATGTTATCAACGCTTATTATCTCGACCTTTCCTTTCCTTGTAACTCCAATCCTAAACAACACTTCCTTTCCAAAAATCTTTTTTATTTGCCTCAATTTTTTCTGCAGTTCAACCATATTATATTGAATAGTATAACATATATATAAACCTTTCTATGTTTTTTATAGACTATTCCATGAAAAACCGAAATGTTTAAATAGTTGCTTTTTATACTATTTTGATTAGAATGTCAAAAACATTAATCTCAACAATATTTGAAGGAGAGGCAACTGGTGCTGCTATCATCAAATTCTCACCGGACAAGGTTATTTTAGTTGGTGTTGATAAGTCTGATCCTGAAAGGAAATCGAACTTAAAGAAAAACATCGATAAGCTCAAAAATAAATACAAAACAATCAAATTTGAGATTCTGGATACTTCTGTGTATGATATTCCAAAGATTGTGAATGATGTAGGCAAAGCTATAGATAAAGAGTATAAGCTTGGAAATGAAACAACATTGCATATCTCTGAAGGAAGAAAAACACAGTCTCTTGGAACATTATTTGCTAGTTTTATAAAAAAAGAAAAGATAAAAGGTGTTTTTTATTTAATTCAAGAGACTGGAAAAGCATTGCCAATGCCTTTATTGAATTTTAAATTATCTTCAACTAAAACAAAAATTCTTGAGGAGATTGCAAAAGGCAATAAAAAGGTTTCTTCTATAATTGAAAAAACCAAGAAGTCCAAAGCTATGGTCTATACTCATATCAATGAATTGAAACGGAACGGATATATAACCGATAATTTAGAAATAACAGATGCTGGGAGGATTTGTATTTTGTGAAAATGGAGTTAAATTATAAGATTAAGGCTAATTTCTGGAAGAAAAATGGGAATATATATAGGAATAATACTAAACTAATTTTTGATGATAATAAAAATGATTGTATAGGTACTGTTATTATGTTGAATCCTGGTGATGCAAAGCCTCTTGAAGGTTTGGATGTTATTAATGAACATTCTGAAATATATGGAAGTCATAAGGATCCAACATTGGGATTTGTAGCAACATGGGTTATTGAAGCATATAAGGGCAATAAATCTCTCTGTGGATATATTGCCATAGTCAATCTTTGTGATATAAGAGATACAAACTCCAATAATTTACCACAAGAACCAAGTAAAACCTCTTCAATGATTATTGAAGAAATTCCACAAAAAACACCTTGGGTATGGATAGCTTGGGGTGGTGCTGCAAAACAATTTAATAATTTAAGAGAAGATGTTTTAAAATCATGCAAAGATAAATTAATTATTGGTATTGAAAATAAATCTTTTATGCATCCAATAGAAATTTCAACAAAAGGCAAGAAACAAGAAATGATAGAAAAAATAATTAAAGTCTCAAAATGAACCTAACCTTTTACGGCGGAGCCAAGGAAATTGGCGGCAACAAGATTCTATTAGAAGATAAATCTGCAAAAATATACCTGGATTTTGGAGAAAGCTTTAATTTTGGAGAAGATTATTTTTATGAGTATTTAGCTCCAAGAACAGCTAATGGCCTTGAAGTTTATTTTGAGTTTGGTTTAGTTCCTAAGGTTTCTAAGCTTTATTCAAAAGAGGAGTTGAAATTTACTGATTTGAAGTATGAAAAGCCGGATATTGATGGAATTTTCATTTCACATTCGCATGCAGACCATACAGGGCATCTTAGTTTTTTGGATTCCTCTATTCCCATCTATATGGGCCATGGAACTAAAAGAATTTTGGATACTTATGCATTTCTTTATCCGGGATTTGCTAAATACGGAGAGCATGATAATTTATCGACTTTTAAGTCAGGAGATAAGATTAAGGTTAAGCATCTTACTTTTGAGCCAATACACGTAGAACATTCAATTCCCGGGGCTTACGGCTATATTATCAAGACTTCTAAAGGACCTATTGTTTATACTGGAGATTTTCGTTTGCATGGTCCTAAAAAGAAGATGACTGAAGAATTTATCTCTAAAGCAGCTAAATCAAAGCCTTATGCCTTGATAATTGAAGGAACCAGGTTGGAATATGATTCTGAGCACAATTATACTGAAGAAGAAGTAAATAAGAAAGTAGATTCAATTATAAAAAGTTCTAAAGGAACTGTTTTTGCTTATTTTTCAATGTCTAATGTAGATAGGTTTAATTCTATCTACAAGGCAGCTGTTGATAATAATAGAATTATGGTTATTGATACCAGATTGGCTTATATCATGTCAAATATGAAGGATATAGTTGATTTTCCAGACCCTTTGAAAGATCCTAATATTAGGATTTATTATAGATTGGCTAAGAGCTGTTCTTTTATTGAAAAGGATTATTATGTTTGGGAAAGAGATTTTTTTTCTAAAAAGATTACCTATAAGGAAATTAAGAAAAGTCCTAAGAAATATGTAATGTTTCTTGGTTTTTACAAGTTGATAGAATTGATTTATTTGGAGCCTAAGAACGCTGATTTTATCTATTCTTCATCTGAACATTTCTATGAAGGTGAAGAGAATGAAGAAGAAAGAAAGATTTGGGAGAACTGGATGAACCATTTTAAGATTAATTTTCATAAAGCTCATTGCTCTGGACACGCTTCTAAACAGGAATTGCTTGAAGTTGTTAAAAAAATAAATCCAAAAGTTCTGATTCCAGTACATACTGAAAGCCCTGAAGAATATAAGAAAGTTCATGGGAATGTCAAGATTGTTGAAAAAGGTGGAAAGATTGAGGTTTGAAATAAATTTGACTGAATTAAGATGATGTCAATAAACAAAAAGGAAGAACAGACTGTCAAGGATTTACAATTTACAGGACAAAAGCAGGGTCATCTGACAGTAAAAGCTGTACAATGGGTAATAAAAAGAGCAGCAAAAGAAGCAAAAATAAAAAAGAATGTACATCCACACACTTTAAGGCATTCTTTTGCAACGCATTTAGTTGAAAATGGCAATGATGTCTATTCCATCCAGTCTCTATTGGGCCATAACAGCTCAGAAACAACAATGGTTTATGTACACACTGCAAATCCTAAAATGATTGCTGTTCAAAGCCCTCTTGACAGTCTGTAGAATCTAATAAAATCAAAAACACAGCAGAAAAAGAAATTTTTCCAGGGTTTGAAATTTTTCAAATTTCAAAACCTTTAAATATAATCAACATATGGATTTTATCATTATGGAAGAACAAAGCCAGGAACAGGTTGCAGTAGAGCAGCAAAAAGGTACAAAGATCAACAGGATGATGATTAATGGCTTCAAGAGCTTTGCCAAGCATACTGAGATTCTGTTTAATGGAAATTATAACTGCATTATTGGGCCTAATGGTGCTGGGAAAAGCAATGTTCTTGATGCATTATGCTTTGTTTTGGGAAAGTCTTCATCAAAATCATTAAGGGCAGAAAAAGCAGCAAACTTGATCTATAATGGTGGTAAATTAAAAAAGCCAGCCAAGCACGGGGAAGTCTCTATTTTCTTCGACAACAGCAAAAAAACATTTCCAACAGAAGATAGTGAAGTCAAGATTACCAGGATTGTAAGGCAAAGCGGACAGTCAGTTTATAAGATAAATGATGAAACAAGAACCAGGCAGGAAATTCTTGATTTATTGTCAATTGCAAAAATAAATCCGGATGGCTATAATATAATGCTGCAGGGAGATATAGTAAAATTTGTTGAGATGCATCCAGACCAAAGGCGCGAGTTAATTGGAGAGATTGCAGGAATCTCTGTCTATGAGGAAAAAAAGCACAAAGCTTTGCTGGAACTGCAAAAGGTTGATGAAAAGCTGAAAGAAACAGAGATAGTGCTTGCAGAAAGGAATACTTACCTTAAAGAATTAAAGAAAGACAGAGATCAGGCATTAAAGTATAAAGATATGAATGACAGGATAAAGCAAAACAAGGCCTCTTATTTAAAGATCCAGATTGACAAGAAGGAAAAGGAAAAAACTGAACAGCAAAAAAGATTAGACGAGACAAATCAGGAGCTAGATAAAATAAAGCAAAAAATTGGAAATCTAAATCAGCTTAATCAGGAAAAACGCAGCCAGATAGAGCAGATAACAAAAGAAATAGAGGAAAAAGGAGAGACAGAGCAGGTAAATCTAACCAAAGATGTAGAAACATTAAAGATAGACATCACAAAGCAAAATTCCAGGATGGATACGATAAAAAATGAGTTAACTAAGATAAGTAAAAGGAAAGATGAGCTTCAAAATACCATCAAAGAAACAGAAGATAAGATAAAAGAGCTTGAGGCAGAAAAAGAAAGCATGCAGAAAGAGATTGAAGATAAGAAAAAAGAAAGAGACACTATTCTTAAAAAAATCCATGATTTCAGGGAAAAGAACAAGCTTGACAATATAGGCGAAATAGAGAAAGAAGTTGAAGAGATTGACAGGAAATCAGAAGATCTGCAAAAGGAAGTGCAGACAACAAGGGAGCAGCAGCATGATCTGATAAGAGAAAACGACAGGATAATGCATGAAATCAGCACCATAGATTCCCAGATAAATAAGGTTTTGGATATAGAAAAAGAAAATAAGGAAAAGATTGGGGAAGTAAAAAACAAAAGAAGTGAATTTAAGGAATTGACCTTAGATCTTAACAAAAAGCTTGAAGAAGACTCTTCTTTGGCTGCTAAACTTTCAGATACAAGAAAGAAAATATATAATGCAGATGAAGAACTTGCAAAATTAAAAGTCAGGCAGCTAAGCACCAAAGAATTAAGCTATGGTGAGGTTGCGATTAAAAGAATTCTTGCGCTGAAAAAACCTGGCATTTACGGGACAGTTGCAGAGCTTGGAAATGTGCAGTCAAAAAATGCCCTTGCTTTAGAAATTGCCGCAGGGCAAAGACTTAAGAGTGTTATTGTGGAAGACGATAAAACAGCATCAGAATGCATCAAATACCTTAAGGACAATAAGTTAGGAGTTGTAACTTTCCTGCCATTGAATAAAATCAAGCCAACTCCTATGAGTTCTGAGATTAAAAAAATCTCCAAATCAAAAGGAAGCGAAGGGTTGGCTATAGACCTTGTGTCATTTGACAATAAATTCAAAAAAATCTTTGAATATGTTTTTTCTGATACTATTGTAGTGGATAATATAGATGTTGCACGCCGTCTTGGTATTGGAAATGCAAAATATGTCACTTTAGACGGTGATTTAGCGGAAAAAAGAGGGGCAATGCACGGAGGCTTTAGATTAAAAAGAAAGCACAGCATGGGCTTCAAAGAACAGGATATTGTTAAGGAAGTTGAAAAATATGAGCAGGAGATTAAAGAATTAAAAAATACCATAGATGTCTTGGAAAAAACACGAATAGAAAACGAGGAACTGATAGCAGGATTAAGGACAAAAAAAGCAGGCCTTGAAGGAGAGGCAATAAAAATGGAAAAATCACTGCATCTTGAGGCAACTGATTTAGAGGCTTCAAAAGAGAAAAAAACTAATCTGCAAAAACAGGAAAAAGAGGCTGTTGAGAAAATAAAACTTGTCCAGGAAAAGGTAAACATATTGAATAAAGAGCTGGCAACAATAAAAACAGAAAAGCAGAGACTAAGAATGAGCATATCCCAATTAAGCAATCCTACACTAATTGCAGAGCTGAACGCATTCGAGGAAAAGCTAAAAGAACTCGATGAAGATCTTATAAGGGTTGATTCTGAAATAAATATCAGGGACACACAGGCAGAGGATATCTATAAAAAAGAGCTGGAAAAAACAGGGAAAATAATTAAACAGATTGAGAAAGAAGATGAAGAATTCAATAAGGAATTAAAAAGTTTGGCACAAGCTGTAAAAGTGAAAAACGACGAGTTAAAGAAAAAGGAAGAGGCTGCCCAGGAGTTCAATGCAAAATTTAGGGGCCTTTTCCATAAACAATCTGAAATTGACAAGGACATACAAAAAAACCAGGCTACAATGAACAACAGGCAGGATGACAGCAGGCGCGTTGAGGTCAAGGCAAATACATTATCGTTAAAGCTGGCAGAAATAGTGTCTATTCTTTCCGGATTAAACCTGGATTTTCAGCAGTATGAAGGCATTAAATTGGATTTAAACAAAAACGAAGACCAGCTTAAATATGAAATAAAGAAATTTGAGAATATGAGAGAGCAGATAGGCTCTGTGAATATGAGGGCTCTGGAAATCTATGAAGAAGTTGAAAAGCAGTACAATGAGCTTGTTGAAAAGAAAGATATGCTGGGCAAAGAAAAAGAAGATGTGCTTAAGATGATGAATGAAATAGAAGGCAAGAAAAAGGATTTATTTATGAAAGTATTTGATGTTGTTAATGAAACCTTCAAGAAATTCTTTTCAATGCTTACAACAAAAGGGGAAGCAAATTTAATTATTGAAAATGAAGAAAACCCTTTTGAGGCCGGAGTAAGGATCAATGTCAAGATAACCGGAAGCAAGTTTTTAGACATAAGAAGCTTATCCGGAGGAGAAAAAACATTGACAGCTTTAGCCTTTATTTTTTCTATCCAGGAGCATGAGCCAGCTTCATTCTATGTTTTGGATGAGGTGGATGCTGCCCTTGACAAACATAACTCTGAGAAATTTGCAAAATTAATAAGGCAATATTCTGAAAATGCCCAATATCTGATAATGAGCCATAATGATTCAGTAATATCAGAAGCAGATAGCCTTTATGGAATTTCTATGAATGAGCATGGAATTTCTCAGGTGGTCAGTTTGAAGGTCTAATATTCATATTTCCCATAATAATTTTTCTTTAACAATCTTAGGAAGCCGGCTAAAAACATTAGTTTTGTCTGTTTAAATCTTCCAAGCCTGTAAGCCATTCTGATTGACAGCTCAACATGAACCGGTAAAATGTCGTTTTTTGTTTCTTTAGGCAGGTTATTTGAAAAAGCCAGATCAATTAGCCATGGGATTTTTTCGTCAAAGCATCCGACCTTGAAAAAAAATTCCCTTTTTATAAAAAAACAAAAACTCGGAATAAACGGGCTTATTCTTTTAATAGAAAAATAATAAAGGTTAGAAAGCATATGGGTTATTTCATCAATTATTTTTGCATTTCTTGGCTTTATGTAGCAGGAGGCAACATCCAAATTTTTTCCCCTGAATACAGTAAGATTTTTTTTGAGAAATCCTTTAGGCAGGGATGCGTCTGCATCAAGAATCAGCAATATATTATTTTCTGCAACTTTAGCTGCATTGTTTATTCCTATTGATTGCAGGCCCCCTTTAATGATTCTGCAGCTGAATTTCTTTGCAATTTGCCTTGTATTATCCTTGGAGTTGTTATCAGCAACTATAATCTCATAATCCTTAAAATCCTGATCCTTTATACTTTCCAATAATGTTGGCAAATACTTCTCTTCATTATAAGTTGGAATGATGATACTCAGCATATTCTTTAGAAAAAAACGATTGTTTATAAAATTAATTAAAATGCGTCGGTGTTATAAGCAAACCACTGGACATTGCTCATATTGCACTGGACATTCACGCGTGAGGTTTATAAATAAGTTACTCTACTAATTCTCCAAAAAGAGAACATGCAAAACTACCAAATCATACTTCTCGGTCAAAACGACACGAAAAGCAATTATGCAGTTTCGCTTAACATTCTCTTTTCTTATGCTCCAAAGTTTTAGAGAAAATAAAAAACTTTAGAGGTGATTTAGATGGTCATGTTAAATAAAAAAGAAATTGAAAAAATTATCGAATTTACCAAAGAAGGTGTATCTCTAAATAAAATAGCAAAAATATTAAGAAAAAGCAAGACAACAGTTTACTATCATTTTAGAAAAATTAAGGGAAAAACTTATTATCCAATAAATTTAAATTTGAAAGACGAAGAATTAATAGGAGAATTCATAGGACTGTTTGCTGGAGATGGTTGCCAATATAAAACTAAGAGCTATGTTTACCGTACATACCTTTTCTTTAATACTGCCGAAAGAATTTATGTTATGGAATTGAAGAAAGTATTATATAAATTATTTAATAAGCAACTTTCACAAATTAATGTAAAAAATGTAATTGCTTTGGTATATTATTCAAAAAATGTTTATGATTTTGTTCGTAGTTACCTTAAATGGGATATTCATAAAAGAAAAAGTCATTCTGTACGACTAAAAAATTGTAGTGATAGTAAAAAATTTAAGATTGGTTTTTTGCGAGGGTGCATTGATAGTGATGGCTATCTTTCTGACAAAAAAATTAATTTTGCCACAACATCGAGGAAATTAGCAGAAAATATTAAAAATTTTTTATCGGATTTGAATGTTAATTACCATTATCATGTATACAAAGAAAAAAGATCAAATAGAGTAGATATTCACCATATAAATATCAATATGAAAGAACGAGAACGCTTTATGAAAATTATATCACCTAGAGAAATTAAAAATTTAAATGCGTCGGCGGGGATTCGAAATTCGGAAACCAAATGGAAATTTGGCTTTCCCCGATAGGCGGCTTGGAAGGCCACAGTCATAGCCATTAGACCACCGACGCAATAAAAGAATAAAAGTACTATTACATTTATAAATTTAGTTATTTTATAGACTGTTAAATAAACGAGGGTATAACTCTCATTCTTATTGTCCAAAAAACCTTGATTTAAGAGGAGGGTTTATAAATAAAAATCCATTACTGAGGCGTAAACAACCCCCAATCAGAGATTGGGGGCATTTCGTCTTTAGGAGGCAAAGCTGCTTAGCATAGTCTGATCCTTGCCAATGCCCTTTTCTCCGTACTTCTGCTTTTTGATGTAGTTTATTGTGTTCTCAAAGTTTCTGGGACTTCCTATGTAATAGCTTGGATTCCACAAGCCGCTGTCCCAGAACTTTCCGCCTTCATGCTTCTGCCTTTTCAGCTCTGAGAAATGTTCAAAGAATTTCTTTGCTGTAGGTCCTCGAAGCAGTTTTGCAACCTCTTCACGCTTATACATGCCAATATCTGCCATAAAATGCACATGGTTGCTGTCAAACACCATAACGCCAAGAGGTATTTCAGCTTCATAAGCTGCTTCAAAAAGAAGTGTTCTCATGCCTTCTCTGTAAAGTTCATCGTCAAAGATGTTATGGCAGTATTTTATCTTAAACTCGCAGTGCATCCAAGCTCCTCCTACTGCAGAACTGTATCTAGTTGGGTTTTCTTTTCTCATTCTTAACACCTCATAGAAAGTTTTTTATTGTTGCTCTGCACAGCTAACGCTATGCAGAAATACTATGGGTAGTGCGTAATTCAACGCCTACCTTTTCTTTCTTTATTTTTGTCGAAGAAATAGTTTTTGCTTTGCTTTACCCACTAGTCATAGACTAGTGGAACTGACGATTAGAAGTTTAGGAAGATTTATTTCTACTGTTGGATGTATCGAAATTGTGATAAAGAACTTGAAATGACCTATATTAATATGATGTTCAAAATTATCCATTTGAAATCTCTCACAGAATTATCATTTATATTTCTTTCTACTTTAAAGGTATAAATATAAAAAAATTAATTAATATCTTGCGACTTAATCCATTAAACAATTATCTGTTTTTTTATTTCTTACTATATACCCCACCCTCTTCCTAGGACTTTATGGACAGAATAAGGGATTTATGGACAAGATGGGTAGGTTAGTGTGCAAAGTCGATTTTACTTTCGGAAATACTGAAAACACCGAAATCCTTAAATATAATTAATACTCATGGTCTAATATAGGGGGTGAATTTATGGACTTTGAAAGTCCTGTTTATAAGAATCTAATTTCTCATATTGATATTGATAGAGGCATTAATTCAATCCGATATGTAAATTTCAGGGATATAAGCAGTGAAATTGAATTTAAGGAATTTCTTAACGATATAAATTCAAATAATGACACTATTGAACTAAATCTGATAAACAATAAAGCATACAAAGAAGCAGTTATAATGTCATTAAACAAGAACATAAGGGAAAATGAAATTCTATTAACAATGATAAGAGATGAGCAGAAAACATTTGGCGGCAGCAAGCTGTTTTATCTGAATACTGCATTAGACAAGCTTCTTGTCATTTCGGTGCCTAGAAGCTTAGAAGGCAAACTTAACATGGTAATAAATAGATTAAATAAGGTGAATGAGAAAATAAGCAGGCTTAATTCCAGAATAAAAAAAGAAAATTTAGAAACTTATATGAAAAGGCAAAACCTTAAAGACAAAAAGGATATTGTAGCAAATATGATAAATGAGAAGCTGAAGGTTTAAGCAATATTTTCTTTCATTCTTTTGATAAACTCCTTAAAATCAGTTTCTTTTACATTTGCTCCGCATGCAAACTCATGGCCACCGCCATAGCCTTCTAAACCCGATAATGATTTTTCCAAAATTGGTGGAATTAAAGTATTTTTGCTCCTTATGCTCATCCTTACATCTTCATTCTTTTTTCTTCCTACAATCACTATTTTTTTTGGATATTTATCTAATAGCTCATTTGCCAAGTCACCGGTAAAACTCATCTTATCTTCTGAATAAGTGTAAATAAGAAATTTATCTTTAGATGCTTGAGCCAGTGCATCCTTAAGAAGCCCATCATACAGGTTTTTTATTTTTTCGTATCTTTGGAATATAAATCTGCCTCTTGAAGTTTCCTGGTTAAGGATCTCATAAGGGCTCTTTATCCTGGTCAGAATTTTCATGTTCTTCACTACATCACTTGTTTGTCCCTTGAGGCAGAAAGAAAAAATCTTGATTAAAATTCCAACTTTGCTCTTAAAATACAAATCTCCAACAGTTTTTTGATTGTCTGTCAAATCAGGATATTTTTTTTTGAATTCGTCAAAAAAATCAGGCATGTAATAATCAGCAATGCAGCCAACCATTGCAATCCACAAATCCTGTTTAACAGCTTTATAGCACAGGTATGTTGTAGGTATATTTGCGTTTTTTTTATTTATTCTGGGGTTGAAGTATTTTACATTGTGCCTATCATAAGGCCCGTGATGGTCTATCCATATTACAGGAACCTTGCTTGCGTCTATAAACTCCTGGTCAAGGTTTGCAACATCCAGAACAAAGACTTTGTCAGCATCATACTGCTCTATCTTTGGTGCAGACCTAACATCCAGTTTTGGGTGTGTTTTTACAACAAAGCCATGTCCTTCTTTTATATATCTGTATAATAAAAGAAATGCGCAAAGCCCATCGGGATCATCATCATAGAAGAATAATGGGTTTTGGGAATTATCCAGCTCTTCTTTAATTTGTTGATATTGTTTTTGTGTTAGCATTTTATATTGTATTTTTAGGTTATATTTAAAGGTGGTGTTGAGAATTTTTGAATTCATATGAAGAACCTTACAAAAAGAGTATAATTTTAAATATAGCAATTAATCCAATATAGTATAATTATCCAAAATGGATTCAATCGATGATGTTGTGGATTCAGAAGAAATACCATTTAGTGGCTTATCATTAGATCAATTTCTTTTTTTAATGGAGAAAATGAAAGATTCTCCATACTCCAACGATACGTTTAGAGAATTACATGGAATCTGTATGAATATATTAGAAAGTGGCGGAATACCATCAAAAAATCTACATAATAAAATTGGGACTGAATATACCTTTAAATCAACAGAAGCAAATATAGAAATTAATTTAAGATACTCGAAATGGTTTCTGAATGATGAATTAGAGATAAGATACAAAGAATCCAATATGCCAGATTTGGACGAATCTGTTAGTTATTTAAACTTAATAAGAAAAAGACCCGCAATTTCAATGCCTTCTTCAGATCAAGATTATTTAAATGTTGCCCAAAGAACAAAAAGAAAAACAGGAAATATATTTTCTGGATTGTTCCAATATAATCCAATAGGAGTAAACATAAATAATCCAATAGGAGTAATCATGAATTTTTGGTGGACATATGATTACAGAACGCTAGCTATCGATGAAGAGGAGAGGAAAGAATATCTTACTATAGTAGACCAATTCCGAGATGATCCAACCTTTCTGGAATACTTCACAAGGTTATTTAAAGCATCTGTAGATATAGTTTCTGAAAAAGGCAAATCTGAGCCAGGAAAAGGAATTTTAGATACTATTCTTAGCAATATTTTTGGAAGATTTTCTATTCCTGATAAAGAATATAGGCATATTTTTGGAAAATCTGAAGTGGGAATCAAATTCCGTAATGGGTTCATTTCCGATCAGAATGTCGAAATAGATTTAAAGCGAGAAGATGGAAGCTATTCATACATATAGTTACATATAGATGGATTAACAAAAATGCGTTCATTCTCTCTGTTTGAAAGAGACCCACTAGGTAGACAACTTAACTATGATCGGGTTCATTTAGGATGATGATTGTTCTAAATTAAAAACCTTTAAATTAATCAATTTCTTTACATAAATTATGCACCTTCCAAAATCATCTGCAAAACATCCTTTGTTTAACTGCGGTAATTTTAACTGTCCTGTCTGCGCAAAGGCCTATTCCCAGATTAAGGTTAAAAAAAGGATTGTAAAAGAAAACTTTACAACAGAAGGTGTTGCTCCGTTTGTCGGAAGATATGGTTATCCATCAATAAACATTGGAATTCTTGCACCACCAGAAGAAAAAGAGGATTCGTGGCTCTATGATGCTCCTAAGTATTGGGCTGTCAATAATTTTCAGATACCAAAAATAATTGATTTTAGGTCTTCATTAATAAATTCCAGGCATCAAATTAATATCAAAGAAAAAAATAAATTTCTAGAGTTGAATCAGGAAGTAAGCATGTCGTCCAAGCCAGTAGATGTTGATATCAATCTCAAAGAAAAGCCCCATTTCAGGATCAGTTATGATAACTATATGGCTCCTACCGGGCCTTATGCAGAATTAAAAAAAGCAAAGCTAACTGAAAATCCTAAAATACATACAAAAGTCCAGAAAGTCCATTATGACAGTGATTTAAAGGCAAATGATGCTTTGGTTTATTTGTATGAAAACAAATTTGATGAAAACTTTTTATCCGGAATTTTAAGTGTTGGCAATGTCGGTATTGGAAAGAACAGAAAATTAGTTCCGACAAGATGGAGTATAACTGCAACCGATGATACATTAGGCAAACATTTAACTAAAGAAATAAAAAAATTTAATGAATTAAATAACTATTCTGCTTTTTTTAATAGTTATTTGGGAAATTATTATTTGATTCTATGTTTTCCAGAAGTCTGGAGCTATGAATTGTTTGAAATGCATGTTTCTAATCCTGAAAATTTTATGACAGATTATGAGCCTTATGAGGGAAGGAAATATTATGCAGAAGAAACTGCCGGTGGCTATTATACTGTAAGGCTTGCTGCATTGGAGAAATTAAATGAGATTAAAAGACAGGGAAGTGTTTTGGCTTTAAGGTTTGTTAGCGGCGATTATACTTTGCCTTTAGGTGTATGGGTTACAAGAGAGGCAGCAAGAAAATCAATGCAATCAAAACACATTGAATTCTCATCTAAAGAATTGATGATGGATTATGCAAAGAAATTGGTTAAGAAAAAATTTAATTTTGATTTAGGACCAATATTAAAAAACAGCACCATTTTGAAAAACATTAAGCAACAATCTAAATTAATAAAATTCATATAAAATAAAGATTCAAATAAAAACATTTAAATACAAGCCCCAATTTTAATATAAATTGTAAAAATGGCTAACACAAATAAAAAATTA
>Ga0187833_10002427_pt1 | contig 19983 bp, 6 predicted proteins | sample ETNtaG_37_FD_167968 | JGI IMG/M metagenome (GOLD analysis project Ga0187833, IMG submission 167968) | Marine microbial and viral communities from oxygen minimum zone, Eastern Pacific Ocean - ETNP2014_SV_400_PacBio MetaG (Illumina Assembly) | ecosystem: Environmental > Aquatic > Marine > Hypoxic...
GAATTTAGTTCGCCAGATTATCAATATGAAAGAACAGGAACAACAACTAACACAACAATAGCAATACCAGACACACTAGCAGCAGACCAGGTATTTTATTGGAGAGTGATTGCGTATGATGAAGGAGCTTCATCAACAATATCAACGAATTTATTTGTGTATATAACAGATAATACAGACCCTCAAGCATTTAGCTTAACATTACCTATTAATGATACAGTAAGCACTGATACAACACCTTATTTATTATGGGAGACTGCCACTGAAACATATTTCTTAAACTACACAATAATAATAGCAAACAATACAGACTTCAATAATTGGACTTATATGTATATCATTTTAAACGATTCAACCAATACTTCCTTTACTATTCTTGATGAATTAGATTCAGATAAACAATATTACTGGAAAGTGATTGCATTTGACATAGCTGAAAATAGAAATGAATCAAATGATTTCTTTTATTATAGAACAGATAATACCGTACCTAGAATTGACCTAAATTATCCTATCAATAACTCATATTCAAACATAAACTGGACTTTGTTGAATACAACAATAAATGACACAAACAAAATATTAAGGGTAAGTATCTACGTTGCAAATGACACAAGTAAATTAACAGATGCATATGGTTTAATTTACAGAGATATTTGGACTGATAGCCAAACGATTATTTACAATTTGACATCAGTACCATATCCAGAAGACAATTCAATGGTACTTTGGATGCACTTTGATAATGCAAGTGGTAAAGAAAGGTATAATGAGAGTAGTGCAAGTAACATATATGATTGGTCTGGAAATAATAATAATGGTACTGCTTATAATGGAACGTTATTCAACCAAAGTGGAGGTAAATTTGCAGGTGCGTTTGAGTTTGATGGAGTGGATGATTATGTCACCCTATCAACAATAGATCCAGATAGTGTAACTGTTGCAGCATGGGTTCGTGGTGATACAACGGGAGGGGGTTCCCGTGAAATCATAAATAACCAACAAGATACTTGGTCTTTACGTTGGCATGATACCAGTATGAGTGGTCCACAGTTTACTGTTAAAGTTGGAGATTCTTATTATTTAGCTTATGACACAACCGATTTAACAGCAGGAACTTGGCACTTTCTTGTTGGGACATATGATGGAGAGACAGCACGTTTGTATATAGATGGTGTAGAGGATGGAACCAATACACCAAATACGGATCCAAGTGGAAATCTAGATGCTGTAACGGGTAATGTTCATATTGGAATTCATGCAAATGGTGCTTCCAATCCTTTCAAAGGCACAATTGATGAAGTAGCTATCTGGAACCGTTCATTATCAGCAGATGAAATAGGTGATATGTACAGGTTATCTCAAGGAAGATATTATTGGAGTGTAAATGTTACAGACATAGTAGAAAACACAAACACTTCAAACCAGCAGTTTGTAGTAGATGAAAGCAATCCAGAAATTGCAATAGTTGCACCTACACAAGCCAATGGAACAATAAATGACTTTGATAGCACAGGAATTAATATAACAACCATAGACACATATAGTACAGAAACAAGCACCTTAGTTGATTGGAATAGAACATTAGTATTATACTATAATTTTGAGAAAGATTACAGAAATGCTACTCATGTATTAGATTATAGTTCAAGAGGTAATGACGGTAATGTTTCTGGAGCAATAGTAAGTGAGAATGGTAAATATGGAGATGCTATGGAATTTGATGGTACTGATGATTATATTGAAGTACCTACTATTAATTCATTATCAGAATATCAAACAATAGAAATGTGGATTAAGAATTCAACAGATAATGTTTTCCATCATGTTGTTAATGCTTCGGGAATCCAATATGTTGATGGTGTAAAAACAACTCAAAAAATAATTCCAATTGAAAATTCAGGTGGAAATATAATTATTGGTAAATATGATAGTACAACATATTTCAATGGGTTAATAGATGAAATAAGATTATACACAAGAACTTTAAATGAAACAGAAATAAATGCATCTTTTGACTCAACAAAATATAGATATGAAAACAATTTTACAGGATTAGCAGACGGAACTTATGAATGGTATGCATACGCAATTGACCAAGCAGGTAATTACAATAGAACAAATACAACTCTCATTAAAATAGACACAACAGCTGCAACAGCATTTGATTTAATATCACCAAATAATTACACAATAACAACTAACAGAACACCAACATTAGTATGGGAAGCAACAAGTGATGCTAGCTTCGAGAATTATACAATAGAACTTGATACAACAGCCGAATTCAGCTCAATTGATTATCAATACGGAATTACATCAGGAATAGATAACACAACATTCGCAATACCAGATACATTAGATAGTGACAGAGTATATTATTGGAGAGTAATTGCATTTGATCAATTAGGAAAAAGAACAAATTCAACAAACTTCTTTGTATATATTACAGATAACACTCCGCCAAGTGTATTTGATTTAACAAATCCATTGAATAATACATTTAGCACAAATATAACTCCTACATTAACTTGGGAAACGCCAACAGAAGTATATTTCCTAAACTACACAATAATAATTGCAAACAATACAGATTTCCTGAACTGGGCTTATATGTATGCTGCTTATAATGATTCAGACAATACAACATTCCCATTACCAGATTCATTAGACAGTGATTTGCAATATTATTGGAAAGTAATTGCATATGATAAAGCAAGTAATTCAAGAGAATCGACAAATTTCTATTATTATAAAACAGATAATACAACACCAACTGCATTTAATTTAAGCACACCTGTAAACTTCACAGTATCAACAGATACAACACCAACATTAGTATGGTTTAACACAACAGAACTAAACTTTGAAAATTATACTTTACAAATAGATGATACATCAGATTTTAGCTCAATTGTATTTAATTATAGTTTGACAGGAAATGTAACAAACACAACACTAGACTTAACAGGAATATTCACATTAGAGTCAGATCAATTATATTATTGGAGAGTAATCGCATTTGACAAAGCAGGAAACAATATAATATCAAATAATTATACTGAAAGTAGTTTCTTCTGGTATGTTACTGACAACTCAGCACCTCAAATTGCTTTAATAACTCCTTTAAATACAAGCTGGACTAATAGTAAACAAGTCACATTTACATTTACACCAACAGATAGTAGTTTAGAGACTTGTGTATTGTATACAAATATAACCGGAACTTTCACAGAAAATGAAAGTACTTATGTGGGTCCATTGCAATCTGGCCAAGAGATAACAATTACTTCAACATTAAATGATTCAACAAATATCCTATGGAATATATGGTGTAATGATAGTCTAGGAAATTCAGCATTTAATACTTCATATAATTACACACTAAATATTGATACAGTTATTCCTTCTTGTGTTGAAGCAGAATTACCTACACTCAATGATACATACTCAAACGATACAAGACCAACATTCAATTGGAGCCAGGTAAATGAATCAAATTTTGCAAACTATACCTTAGAAATAGATAATGATAGTGATTTCAATTCAATCAATTATACATTATCAGTTGAATCTGTAGTAAGTGATTCAAATTATACAATAGGTAATCCTGCACTTGGAAATGATACTATGTGGTGGTGGAGAATAACAACAAAAGACTTAGCAGGAAATCAAGTAACTTGTGATCAATGGTTATATACAACAGACAATACAAAACCAACCGCATTTGATCTAACAAGTCCGGCACATGATATAACTTCAACAGATACAAATCCTACTTTCACATGGGAAGAAACAACAGAGACAAACTTTGAGAATTATACTATTTTCATAGATGATAACATAGACTTCTCATCAATTGATTTCATGGATTCAACTACAAGTGTGACATCAAATACATCTATAAACACCATTACGTTAGATGAGAATGTAATTTATTATTGGTATATAAGAGCATACGATAAAGTAGGAAATTATGTGAATTCAACAAGTGTATTTACTTACACTACCGATGTTGCAGCGCCAATAGTCGTGCTACTATGGCCTAAAAACAATTCTTATGTGTTCCCTCAAGATGAAAGTAGCGATAACATTGCTAGTTTCACATTCTTATTCAAAGCAACTGATGGTAATCTAGATACTTGTGTATTATATAATAATGAAACAGGTGTATTCCAAGCAAACGCAACAAATTCAACAAGCACTGGATTGGTTAGTGGTCAAACAAGTTCATTTGTAGTTAAATTAAATGCTACTCTTTTAAACATGACTTCAAGAACATTGTGGAATGTATGGTGTAATGATACTGCAGGACTATCATCATTTAACACAAGTAATTTTACATTTAATATTGATAAAAGTGCACCAACTGTATTTAATCTTAGTTTACCATTAGATACTACAGTAAGTTCTGATCTTACTCCTACTTTTGTATGGTTTAATACAACAGATATAAGTTTTATGAACTATACTTTAGAAATAGATAATAATAATGATTTTGGACCAATACAATTTGTATATGGGATATACGGGAATATAAGTAATACAACTTTTGCGATGTCTGATAATTTAGATGACGATACAACATATTATTGGAGAGTAATAGCTTATGATCAAGCAGGTTTTTCAACAACATCAACTAACACATTCACATATATTACAGATAATACAGCACCAATTGTGGCTTTGATTCGACCAAATGGAACTTGGGATAATGATGGAGAAGTAGGTTTTGAATTTAAGGTAAGTGATACTTATATTGATACTTGTATATTATACCATAATGCATCTGGAAGTTTCGTAGCAAATAAGACAGTCAAAATATCTGGTTTTACAAATACAGTTAGTGAAACATGGCTTGGTCAAGAAAATTGTGACTTAAGTAATATAAATAGTTCATTTAACGTATTTGATATGCCTGGATTAGTAGGAACTACTCATCCAGATATAAACAATATCAATGGAGATAATGCTGAAACTGGACAAGCATGGTATATAGAAAATAGAACATCTGTTGCTGTTACAAACATAAGCGATGGATGGATTAATTTAGATCAACAAGATGCAACAGATAATCAAACAGTACTATATATAAACACAAGCTCATGGGTAAATAGTTGTATCCAGTTCAATTATACACAATTATCAGGGAATGGATATACTTACTTTAAATTTTATAACGAAAGTATAAATGGAACACTTGGTATGTCTATAAGAAGAGATAATGAAACAGGAAACTTATTACAATTCTTAGGTTTAGGTGGAACTTATTATAATTTCACAGTATTAAATTCATTAACTGAAGATGAAAATTTATTGATTAAAATATGTAAAGAAGATAGTCCATCAGCAATTGGCCTATTTAATTTCTCAATTAAAAATACAGCAATAGGTGATACTGATTGGAATCAAACTTGTACTAATTGTTATTATATTAATACTATTTCATACAGTAACACATTTGCATTCGTAATTGAGGATAGTAGTTATATACAGTTCAAAGATTTTGCATGGTTCAATATAACTCAAGATTATGGAACTTCATGTAAAACAACAGCGTTTGGTTCAGAACCAATAAACATAACAATTAAATTAAAAGATTCCACTAATATATTATGGAATGTGCAATGTAATGATACTTCAGGAAATTATGCATTTAATACAAGTTATAACTATACAGTAAATGTAGATACTATAATTCCAACTGTATTTAATTTAACTCTACAAGAAAACAAAACAATATCAGTTAATAGAACCCCTACATTTGTATGGACTAACACTACAGATTTGAATTTTGACAATTATACATTTGAAATAAGTACATCAACTGATTTCAGCACATTGACTTTCAGTTATGGATTAACAGGTAATGTAACTAATACAACTTTAGCATTAGAAGGATTATTCACTTTAAATGCAAGTCAACAATATTATTGGAGAGTAATAGCATATGATAAAGCAAGCAATGGAAGAATTTCAAATAACTATACTGAAAGTAGTTTCTTCTGGTATGAAACAGATAACAGTTTACCTCAAGTTGCATTAATCAGACCAAATGACACATGGGATAATGATGGACAAGTAACATTTGAGTTCTGGGCGAATGATGGAGATTTAGATACTTGTATATTGTATCATAATGAATCAGGAACATTTGTAGCAAATGCAACAAACTCAACAGCAACAGGACTTGTTGCAGATCAAAATAATAGTATAACAATACTACTAGATGATTCAACAAATATTTTATGGAATATATGGTGTAATGATTCAGCAGGAAATGGTGTCTTTAATATATCATACAATTATACTATTAATGTAGATACAATAACACCTGAAATAGGATTAGATGCACCTAATGACACATGGGACAATGACGGAGAAGTTACATTCACGTTCTTACCGACAGATGCAAATATACATACATGTGTACTTTATCATAATGCATCAGGAACATTTGTAGCAAATGAAACAAATTCAACAATAACTTCTGGACAGAATTCAAGCGTAACTGCATTACTAAAAGATTCAAACAAAATAATATGGAATATATGGTGTAATGATTCGGCAGGAAATTATGTATTTAATGCAACATATAATTACACAGTAAAAGTAGACACAACAGCACCAACAGCATTCAATTTAAGTGAACCGATTAATAGCACGTTATCAACAAACATAACACCTACTTTTGTATGGTTCAATACAACAGAACTCAACTTTGAGAATTATACAATACAGATAGACGATTCTATTGACTTCAGTTCAATTGTATTTAATTATAGCATGACTGGAAATATAAGCAACAGAACATTAAGTCTACAAAACTTATTCACATTAGATGGTGATCAACAATATTATTGGAGAGTGATTGCGTATGATCAAGCAGGAAATAGTAAAACTTCAAATGATTATGCAGCAAATGAATTCTTCTGGTACAAGACAGATAATACACCTCCTGAAATAGCATTGATAAGACCGAATGACACATGGGATACAGACGGAGAAGTAACGTTTGAATTCTGGATGAATGAAACAAACACAGTAGATACTTGTATATTATACCATAACGCATCAGGAACATTTGTAGCAAACCAAACTAACTCAACAGCAACAGGTCTTGTTGCAAATCAGAACAATAGCATAACTGCATTGTTAAAAGATTCAAACAAAATAATGTGGAATATATGGTGTAATGATACATTAGGTAACTCGGCATTCAATGCAACATACAATTACACAGTAAAAGTAGATACAACTCCTCCTACAGTATTTAACTTAAGTCTACCTAAGAATTATACAATATCAACAAACACAACTCCTACTTTTGTATGGTTTAATACAACAGAACTCAACTTTGAAAATTATACTTTACAGATAAGTAAACAGACTGATTTTAGCTCACTTGAATTTAGTTATGGATTAACGATAAATGTAACAAATACAACATTAGCGTTAGAAGCATTATTCACATTAGATGACAATGCACAATATTATTGGAGAGTAATTGCGTATGATCAAGCAGATAACAGCAGGATATCAAATAACTATACAGAAAATAGTTTCTTCTTGTACAAAACAGATAAGAGTGTACCTATAGTCGCATTAATACGGCCAAATGATACATGGGATAATGATGGAGAAGTAACGTTTGAATTCTGGGTTAATGACACAGATTTAGATACATGTGAACTATGGCATAATGCATCAGGAACATTTGTAGTAAACCAAACTAACTCAACAGCAACAGGATTAATAGCTGAACAGAATAATAGTATAACTGTATTACTAAAAGATCTAACAAATATCCTATGGAATGTTAAATGTAATGATTCAGCAGGAAATGAAGTATTTAATTTATCTTATAATTATACAGTAAATGTAGACACAATTATTCCTCAAATTGGGTTAGATGCACCAAACGACACATGGGATAATGACGGAGAAGTAACATTCACGTTCTTGCCGACAGATGCAAATATACATACATGTGTAGTGTATCACAATGGATCAGGAACATTTACGGCAAATGAGACAAATTCAAGCATAACTGGATTAAATTCAGGACAAAATTCAAGCATAACTGCACTATTAAAAGAATCAAATGAAATTGTGTGGAATGTATGGTGTAATGATTCAGCAGGTAATTCAGCATTCAACGTAACATACAACTATACAGTAAAAGTAGATACAACAGTACCAGATGCATTTAATTTAAGTCAACCTGCAAACGGTACAATATCAATAAATAGAACACCTACTTTTATATGGTTCAACACAACAGATCTTAACTTCGAAAATTATACCTTATTTATTAGCACTGATAAAGATTTTATTTCGCCTGTTTTCAGTTATAGTCTAACAGAAAACATAACAAACACAACTCTGAGTATTGAAGGATTATTTACATTAAATACAGATCTTCAATATTATTGGAAAGTAATTGCTTATGATAAAGCATGGAATAGTAGAACAGGTTCTGATGCATACGGAGAATTTTTCTGGTATAAAACAGATAATACTCCACCTAAGATAGCACTTATTGTTCCAAATGATACATGGGATAATGATGGACAAGTAACATTTGAATTCTGGATAAATGAAACAAACACAGTAGATACTTGTATATTATATCACAATGGATCAGGAACATTTGTAGCGAACAATACTAACTTAACGACAACTGGATTAGTCAATTCAGCAAACAACAGTATAACTGCACTGTTAAAAGATTCAAGTAAAATAATTTGGAACATTTGGTGTAATGATACATTAGGTAACTTAGCATTCAATGAATCATATAATTACACAGTAAAAGTAGATACAACAGCACCAACAGCATTCAATTTAAGTGAACCGATTAATTACACGCTATCAACAAACATAACACCTACTTTTGTATGGTTCAATACAACAGAACTCAACTTTGAGAATTATACAATACAGATTGATGACACAATTGATTTCAGTTCAATTGTATTTAATTATAGTCTAACAGGAAATGTAAGCAACACAACATTAAGTATACAAAACTTATTCACATTAGATGCAGATCAACAATATTATTGGAGAGTGATTGCATATGACCAAGCAGATAACAGTATAATATCAAATAATTATACAGAAAGTAGTTTCTATTGGTACAAAACAGATAATACTCCTCCAGAAATAGCATTGATAAGACCAAATGATACATGGGATAATGACGGAGAAGTAACATTTGAGTTTTGGATGAATGAAACAAACACAGTAGATACTTGTATATTATACCATAACGCATCAGGAACATTTGTAGCAAACCAAACTAACTCAACAGCAACAGGTCTTGTTGCAAATCAGAACAACAGCATAACTGCATTATTAAAAGATTCAAATAAAATAATATGGAATATATGGTGTAATGATACATTAGGTAACTCGGCATTCAATGCAACATACAATTACACAGTAAAAGTAGATACAATACCCCCTGAAATTGGATTAGTAAGACCAAATGACACATGGGATAATGATAGGGAAGTGACATTTGAATTTGTACCAACTGACTTGAATATTAATACATGTATATTATATCATAATGCATCAGGAATATTTGTAGCAAATGAAACAAACTTAACAATAAGTTCTGGACAAAATTCAAGTGTAACTGCTCTATTAAATGATTCAAATAAAATAATATGGAATATACAATGTAATGATTCGGCAGGAAACTATGCATTTAATACAACATATAATTATACGATAAAAGTAGATACAATACCTCCTGCAGTTTTCAACTTAAGCGAACCGGAAAATAATACAGAAACTAAAAATCAAACACCCACTTTTGTATGGTTCAATACAACAGACCTTAACTTCGAAAATTATACAATACAGATAAGTACACTAACTGACTTCAGCACATTAACATTCAATTATAGCTTAACAGGAAATTCAAGTAATAGGACATTAAGTTTAGAAGGATTATTTACACTTGATACAGACCAACAATATTATTGGAGAGTGATTGCATATGATCAGGCAGGAAATAGTAGAATATCAAACAATTATACTGAAAGTAGTTTCTATTGGTATGAAACAGATAATACGCCTCCAGAAATAGCTCTTGTAGCTCCTTTGAATAACACATGGGTATTAGGAGCTGTTACGTTTACTTTTGTACCTAATGATATTAATTTAGAAACATGTATATTATGGATAAGTAATAGTAGTGGATCATTTATTGCAAATGAAACAAATTCAACAAGCACAGGATTGAATTCAGGAAATAATAATAGTATAGTCATTGCATTAAATGATTCAGATGATACCATATGGAATATACAATGTAATGATACTGCTGGTAATTATGCATTTAATACAACTTTTAATTATACAGTAAAAGTAGATACCTTACTTCCAAGAATAAATTTAATAAGTCCATCTAATGCATCACATATAAAATATGGCACTATAATTAATTTTACTGTAACAGATGCTTTCTTAGATACTGTATGGTATTCTACAGATGCAGGAATAACAAATACTACATTAGACAGTCCTTATGAAATAGATACAAGCACATGGGGTCTTGGATTATTTAATGTAACAGTTTGGGCTAATGATTCAGCAAGCAGTTCAAACCAAAGCTTATTCACTTTCACGTTTATTGCAATGAATTTAACAGTTAATCTTAATCCACAAATCGTTAATACATTAGAGAATGTAAATATAACAGGAGTACTTAACTTTACAAATGGAACTATAATTAATACCAATGTAAGTATTTTCATAAGTGATGTATGGTATTTCTATAATGAAACACTTAACTTGCTTGTAAATTATACAACATCAAATGCAACAAAAACTTATGATGGGATATATAATTACACATTCAATTCTTCAGATACAGAAGGAGCATATGTTGTAATAATTAATGCTTCATTAAATGGATTTACAACAAGCATCAATATTTCATTATATATTAATAATGATAATATCCCTCCAAATATAACTTGGGTAATACCAAATGCTGCAAATTCATCTATATTTAATACAAATTTCAATCAAAATATTACATTTAATGATACTAATTTATTCATGTTCAACTGCACTATTTATAGTGATATTGCACAAACACAAGCAAAATGGTCTATAGAAAGAGATTTAACAGGAAATGTTACTTTCACAAAAGATGATTTAGTAGATATATCTACATTCGAAGATGCAATATACTATGAAAATTGTACAGTATATGATAAATTAATAACTTAAAATTAATTATATAAAGAGAAAAATATGATGATGATTAATTAGATAAAAAGAAATAAAATAAAAAAGTAATAAATAAAGAGAAATATTTATAAAAAGTAAATATAATAATTAAAGAAAAGAGGCTGATAAATATTTTAACTGAAAAAAGAGAGATTTACTTTAGTCAAGAAGATGTCTTAAGAAGTTACTTAAGTCATGAAGAAGAAATAGTTTTACCAGTCTCTATATTCAGAAATTCTTTAAGTACTCTAGAAATAATTTCAAAATATTTGAAAGAAAATACTTCTTTAACAACAAAAAATGTTGCTTCATTAATTAATAGAAATATAAAAACAATATATGGAGCTCATTATAGATCATTTAAAAAAAATGTAGAAATTAATGTGAAAAATTCAATAATTAGAATACCTCTATCCATTTTTAAAAACAGAAAGTTGTCCCTTCTTGAAAATCTAATACATTTTCTTAAAGAAGATTATAATCTAAAGAATAATCAAATTGCATTATTATTAAACTTAAATCAATCAACAATAAGTTGTATCAAATACAATATTAAAAAAAAAAATGAGATTTAATAAAATAATAAAATTAAGTGTAATAATGTTTATGGTTTTATTAGGATTGTATATGGTTAGTGCAGCATTGATTGGAAAAAATGTCACAAGTGAATTAAAGTCGTTCATAATAGACACAACACCTCCTTATTTTCTTGAGGGTGCTAATATTACATTAGAAGTTGCTTATACAACTGATAATCTTACATGTACAGTTAAAGTGAATGATAGTACTTTTATTAAAGCAAATATGAGTTGGTATGTTAATGGTCTTCCTGTACTTAATGATACGTTAAATAATTTAACAAATAATGTAACATTCATCTTTGAAAATTTAACTTATACTAATTTTTCAAAAGGTTATTTAATCAGTTGTAATATAACTGTCTATGATGCTGTAATGAATTTTAACACAAGTAGTGAATCATTAATAATACAAAATACACTTCCTGATAACGCTACATTATACAAACCAAACGAAAGTGATACAAACAGAAGACCATTATTTAATTGGAGTGAAAGTACTGATCCAGATGGAGATGTATTAACTTATTTCCTTGAGATTGATAACAGTTCTGATTTTAGTTCACTAGATTTTAATATAAGTAATTTAACTGATACAAACTATACTCTTGAAATAAATTTAAATCTGGATCAAATGTATTATTGGAGAGTTAGAGTTTATGATCAGGAAGAATTTAGTGGTTATGGTGAAATATGGAATTATACTGCTGATTCTTTTCTTTCAATAACTGTTGCAGGAAATATTGATTTTGGTTCTGGTTATGTCTATGAAAATAATGCTACTGCTGAATTAAATAGTAGAGAAGGAACAAGTATAAATGGATCATGGTCCTTTGCATCACAGAATATTTCAATACAAAATCATGGTAACTCTTACATTAATCTTGTAGCGACTGCACCTAATGCATCTTACTGGATAGATCCTGGTGCAACAACAAATATAATTGGTATTGATAATATAACAAATGATGGATGTGTTGATATATATTCATGGAATACACTTAACGAAAGCCCTTCCACAATATGTGCAAGCTTAAACTTTACTAATTATACAGATGTTGTTGGAAGTGCTTTAATGATAACTATACCTGAAAATGCTACAACCGGAGCAAAGAATATGCAGATCACATTTACTGCGACTGTTACTTAATCTAAAAAAATAAAATTTATATACAAAGATTTAAAAAGAGATAGTCATTACTTTTTACTAAAATGGACTATGAAAAATTGCTAAAAAAAGCAAAGAAAGAGCTTCCTGAAGAAGTGTCAAAGAGTGATAGATTTGATATTCCTAAAGTAAGAGGTCATATTCAAGGTAATAAAACAGTTATCAGTAATTTTTCTGCAATAGTAAGTATAATAGGAAGAGAACAAGAACATATCTTAAAGTATATATTAAAGACACTTGCAACACCCGGAGAATTTAAAGGAAATCTATTACTTCTTGGAAGAAAGATTCCAGCATCAAACATAAATGAAAAAATAAATCAGTATGTAAAAGAATTTGTATTATGTAAAGAGTGCGGAAAAGGAGACACAAAAATAACTAAAGAAGGAAGATTCACATTCATAAAATGTACTGCTTGTGGTGCAAAACATTCTATTAAATCAAAGATATAATATATATAAGCTATGATTGTCAAAAAGCATCTTAATGAAGGAAGACTTGTTCTTGCTATATGTGATAATAATTTAATTGGTAAAAAAATAGAGGAAGGTAAACTACAATTAGATTTGACTTCTGAATTCTACAAAGGAGAAGATATGAGTGAAGAAGAATTAAAAACAATAATTAAAAAAGCATATATGATTAATGTTGTAGGAAAAAAGATAATTGATTTTCTAATAAAAAATAAAAATATTGATATAGATGATATTATTTTTATAAAAAAAGTACCTCATGCACAAGTAGTCATGATTGAAACTAAAGATTAATTGTATTAACCAAACCAAGAACCAAGTCCTGATTGTTTTTCTTTATCTTTTCCAAACACACTTTCAGTCATCCTTTTAAGAAGAACTAGTGTCTGTTGAAGATAATCTGAAACTTGATAATTTTCTGCAAGTGAAATAGATGGTTCAAGATATTTCAAGACAGACCCTTGAGATATAGTAAATATAATTTTACCATCACATTTAGTACATCTTCCAATTAAAGGTGGTCTTCTGAATTTCTCACTACATTTCACACATCTGAATTTTTGCATAGAAAATTTCCTTAGGTTTCCTTTTATATCTTTAAGAAAATGTTTATCAATGACAAGCCTTGCAACATCTGAGGTATCAACAGCTCTTATTTTTGCTGCAACATCCATTTGTCCTTTAAGTTTAAGTTCCATTGAAGGTATTGTTTTGTAAGCAGAACATCTTACACCTAAATTAATATTAGATATATTATGTGTGAATCCAAAATCCTCATATTGTTTTTCAGTCCCAAGCCTTGATTTCAATTGATCTAGTTTAATTGACCATGGTTCTTTGTATTCCATACATGCCTGATAAAATTCTAATGGGTATTTCCACATTAAGTCCATATCAAAAACCATATCATCTACTTCTGAAGGTATTAATCTTGAGGTCAATACCAAACAAGTATCTTGTGTTGATCCTCTATGTGCAGGTAAAAACTGACGAGAAAAATTAAGTAATGCATCCATAAGCAATATTACACATGCTTCATCTCCATCGCAGTCTCTTCGTGTGGCTGCATGAAACATAGGATTTGCGTAAAAAGCTTGTGTTTTAGAAAAACCAACAATCCTTCCAACAATTGGTGCTGATGTATGAGGTGCTAGCCCTAACACAAGATGCCCAACTAAATCTTTCTCAGATTTTAAATTATAATAGCTGTTAATACCATAAAAATTTTCAAGTAAATCATCTATAAATTTAGAGACTCTAAATAGTACCGCGTCAGCAGGTTCTTCAGGACTTTGATCACATGCAGGTAAAATTAAATCTTGAGGTTTGAGTTCTAATAATTGTGTATCATTTACCAATTCATTTCCGTAAATATCTTTCTTATATCCTATCTCTTTTAATTTTTCAACAGAGGTTCCAATTTCTATAGGTATAAAATGAGTGAGAGCAAGTTGACTCATATCATACCTTGTAGTACCATCTTTATTCACATAAATATCATGTTTAGCCCTAAGAATTCCTTTCGCGACATCTTCAATTATATGATTTTTATTTGAAGTTCCTCTTACTCCTTTTATTAGGTCAGGATAAGTCTTCATGTTTAATTTAAGTAAAGCTTTGCTAAAAATAGTTCTTATATCAACAGACATCTCTTTATACCCAAAAGATCTATGTTTTTCACATTCTTTTTCAAGAATACCACACTCATTACAAAGATATACTTTCTTGGTTTTTTTTCCACAAGTTTCGCAAAGAGTAAAAATTGTTTCTTTATCACATTTAAGACATCTATATATAGAAAATTCTGCAGTGACTTTGCCATTCTCAAGGGCTGATTGAAAGGATCTTAATCTTTCACCTTCATCACCTATAGGGAAAAGTGCATGAGGACTGCCTGTTAATTTTCTTTGTTTAGCTTTTTCAGGCCTGCCCATTCTTGAACCTATAAATACACCTGATTTGTCTCTTATTTCAAATTGTGTTAGTTTATTGATGGTTTCCAAAGGGTCTTTTGAATCATTCAAAGTTTTTATGATATGCTCTGAATCATAATTATCAAGACTAAATATTTTATTTAATATGATTGCATGATCTTTTTCAAAAACAATATGTTCTTTATTAACATACAAATGAAATAGACCAATTCTCTCTATGATATCTTTTGGTTTTTCATCAAAAGGCAATATTAGTTTTTGAATTTCATTTTCTTCTATGATAAGATTTGATTTATTTAACCATTGTAAAAATACTTTAAATTCTTCATTGTTTATTAGTTTCCAATGATAAGAATAAAGAGGATGTAATGGAATATTTAATTTCAAAGATATTTTTAATGAATCACTTGCACTTGGCTTATAAGTTATATTTTTAAGTAATTGTTTTAATACGTCAACATCAACTTTAGTAAAATTAGATAATTTAGCTAAATCTATTGAACCAAATAAATCTTTAACAGCTTTTTCCAGCTCCCTTATATACCATTCTTCACAATAACCAGGAGGTACAAGCAAATGAGATCTATTAAAAAAATCTCCATAATTCATCAAGATATCTCCTAAAAATAATATAGTTTCAACGTCCTTAGATATTTTTTTTGCTTCAATTTCAGAACTTATAAGTTTAACAGAACCATCCTTTAGTTTAACAATAGGACCTTCAAGGGTATCACACACAGAAAGTGCAGTTGCTTTACCAGGCCGCTCTATCTTAAGCTGAGTACCTATTGCAATATAATCATTAAGAAGATGCATAGTAGCCGGATGGATACAATATGAAGAATAACCTGAATTTCTTGATCTTCCGTATCTTAATCTAAAGCCTCCTTCTCTCATAGGATGTGTCAGAACAGCCCTTCCTGCAACCATATCTTTGATAAATGTATAATCAGGTGAAATTTTTAGTTTTTCTTCAGTTTCGTCACCTTTTGACTTAGCTTTTATCTTTTTTTGTAATGAAATAAATTCTTCTAAAAAATCCCAATGTCCTAAACCAAAATCTTTTCCCCATTTAGATAATTGTTTCCACAATTTAGGTGCTTTCTGAGCTATTCCTTCACCTATTACTAAACAAACACCATTTCTCAAACAATTTGTTTCAATTCTATCAAGATCTTTATGATTAGAAACCTCAATTTTTTCGCTTGGATCACCATCTATCTGTAAGGGAAGATGCTTTACTAAGAATTCTATCTCTTCATGGCTTGGAAGATACTGTAGATTAGTTATTCGTTCATGATAATCATAAAGTTCAGCAACCATCCTTTTGATTTCTTTATCAGTAGGATCATACACCTCATAACCCATTTTTTTCCTAAGATAATCAGTTATTAATGCTGATACAGAAGCTCCTGTACCGCCTGCTGCCCTTATAGGTCCTGAATAAAATACAGCTACATATTCTTTCCCATCTTTCCTTTTCCTAAATTTAAGTTCCACAAAGCCTTCAAGTGGAGCAGAAACAGTACCCATTGTATGATAAGCAAATCCTACTCTAATGCCTATTTCCATAGCTTCTTTCTTATCTTTAAATTTACAGAATTTTTCATTTGCTATCTCCTCAGCAATGATTAATGAAATTCTCCAATCTAATGATCCATACTTTTCTTCAAGTTCTTTTATTCTTTCAGAAACACCAGAACCGATTATTTGAGGAGCGACAGCTGAGATAAGCCCTTCGACTCTTTCAGCCATGTTTTTTGCAAGGGGAATGTCTACTTTATCTTCAGGGTCAAAACCTTTTTTTCTTGCTTTGGTGGCGACATCATAAGCTTTCTTTATTTCTTTATCTATTCTTTTGAAATAGTCTTCAATTTCATTACTAAATTTTGCCATTTTATATCAACAAATCAATTAAATTTTAATTAAAAATTTACAAAGTTAAAAAAAAGAATTTAGTTTATAAGGATTATTATTGTTTAAAATATATAATTTATCTTAAAAATAATAATTTAAAATCTTAATATCTTAAGTTCTCTTGTCTGAAGATTTACAATAGGAACTCTGCAAGGCTCAGGGTTATGACCCACTTTCTCTTGAAAAGCTGTTTTTGATTGCCAGCATGAACCACATATAAGAGTCACATTCTTATAATTTGATACAGATGTCTTATGAATATGTCCTGTTACAAAAAAATCAGGAACATCATCTATTACTAAAGGATCTTCTTCATTGTCAGGAATGTATAATGTTGAAGTATGAGTAGGTGCAAGATGTCTTCTTTGTAATAAAAATTTCATGACAAGATCTGCTCTGTCATATCCACCATTATTTCTTATACTATCAACATTTGCAATATAATAATCAAAACTATATCCATGGTATAAAAGTACATCAAAACCAGAAAATTCTTCTGAGGATTCTATATTAATAATAGAAGGATTACTTACCATTATTACATTAGGTATTTCCCATAATGGTTTTGAAAAATCTTTATAAAGTTCTGGTTGTGGTTCAGCAAGTCTCATTGCATCATGATTTCCAGGACAAATGATAATATTTATTCTTTCAGGAATATTTTTAAGTAATCTTGCACATTCTTCATATTGATCAAATATATCTTTAATTAATAATTCAGAATCCTGTCCAGGATATATACCTATGCCATCAACTAAATCTCCTGCAATAAATATATATTTGATAAGGCTTACTATTTTTTTTTGTTCATTGCTTCCAATTTCGCCATTTATCCATTTAATAAATTTATTGAATTCTTTTTCCTGAAAATTATTTGAACCTACATGTATATCAGATAAGAATAAAACATAAGATTCATTAGGTGCTTTTTTCAATTCATTCTGTAAAGGTACATCTGGCCATAAAATATTGTTAACATATACTAAATCTCCATTATTGGATCCAGTAATACCTAATATTTCATCCAAAACAATATCTTTAGCCTGTTCATATAAATTATTATTTTTATTAATCAAAATTTTAATATCAGATGTAAGATCTTCTAAAGTTAATATAAAATTATTATTTTTAGTTGTTTGTTTATCAGTTACAATACCTATAAAAGAAACTGTTTCTTTCTCCTTTTTTGCTTTAATCCTACTTATTGATGTAAGATTTTGTAATTCTCTCCTACTTTGAAACATTTTTTCAATGCGTTTAAATCGATTATTGAATAATTTAACAAAATCTTGTATTTCTCTTTTTTTAGGTTCTTTTGAATAAGAATGGACTACTTTAACTTTACCAGATGTTTTTGATAATTTAATCTCTTCTTTTTGTTCTTCATTTTCATTAAATGATTCTGATTTTTCAGGGATTAAAACTTTTTCTTTATTATTTCCTATAAACTCCATGAATTTATTATATATTCTTTCGTCTTTTTCTTTTTCTTTAAGTACTTTTGATTTATCTAGTTCTTTCCAATTAAGATCTAATGATTCTTTTTTGTTAATTATACTATTAAATAAATCATTACTTATTACTAAAAATTTATCAGATGGAATTTTTTGTTTGAATAAATCATAAAATTCATCTGATTTAAACTCTTCATTAATATTATTTATAAAATTAGGTCCAACTAAAACTTCTTTTTCTAGAAAAAAATTTATAATTTTGTTTTTCTCAATATTTTGTAACATTCTCAAGAATAATTATTGTTTTAAATCTAAGGAATCATCAAGAATTTTTTTGATTTTGTCTTCAGTTGATAAAGGTAATGCTAAAGAAATTTCTCTTGTCCTTCCATATCTTCCTTTTGAGATTACTTTTACATTAATAATACCTAACATATCAAATTCGCCAATTATATCTGACACACGCCTCTGTGTTAAAGGTCTTAAACCTGTTTTATTACACACACTTTTATAGACCTCATAAACTTCTCCGGTTGAAATAATATTATTATTTGAATAAACTGAAATAATTGAATAAAGAGTAGCCTGATGTTGTTTAGGTTGAGTTATAACTATATCCATTACTCTGTCTCTTTCAATCTTATCTTCAGCTTCATCTAAATTTTTAATTTCAACCTTTTCAAGTCCTTTTCTTTCAGCAATCTCACCTGCTACTCTGATTAATTCTAGCGCACGTCGCGCATCACCATGTTCTCTTGCTGCATATGCTGCACATTTTTCAATTAGACCTTCTTCTAAAATATTTTTTTTAAATGCAATTTCTGTCCTTTTCTTTAATATATCTTGTAATTGTAATGCATTATAAGGTGGAAATACTATTTCTTCTTCAGATAAAGAACTTTTTATTCTAGGATCTAATCTATCAACAAAAGTAAGATCATTAGATATTCCAATCACTGAAATCTGGCTTTTCTTAAGTTCCGAATTTATTCTTGTGAATGTATATAATATTTCATCTCCTGCTTTCTTAACTAATTGGTCAATTTCATCAAGAAGTATTATTATTAATTTTTCTTTATCATCAATAATATTAAAAAATATTTTATAAACTTCATCAGTTGGTAATCCAGTAGGAGGTATTTCTTTACCAAATTCTTTTGATAATTTTACAAGTAACCTATATTCAGTATCAGCAACCTTATTCAA
>Ga0187833_10002430_pt1 | contig 19963 bp, 20 predicted proteins | sample ETNtaG_37_FD_167968 | JGI IMG/M metagenome (GOLD analysis project Ga0187833, IMG submission 167968) | Marine microbial and viral communities from oxygen minimum zone, Eastern Pacific Ocean - ETNP2014_SV_400_PacBio MetaG (Illumina Assembly) | ecosystem: Environmental > Aquatic > Marine > Hypoxic...
CGTAAGGAGAACACCGGCAAGGCTGGCGTCGTTTGGGAAAATCATCGGGCCAAGAAAAATTCCAATCGTCGAGATACAGGCTCCGAGTATGAAGCCGTAGAGTGGATTCCTTTCAACCCACTCGGGACGTATTATGTTTTCAATGACCATAGGCGCTGTAGGGAGGGAGAGTATAAAAGTTATATAGGTCGAAGGCAACTAAGACCTTAACAAAAGTAATTGCGGAGGTGGCAGAACCCGGTTAATGCGCGCGCCTGCAAAGCGTGTTTTTGTGAGTTCAAATCTCACCCTCCGCTTCGTTTTTGGAATTTAATCAGATTCTTCCCAGATTAGATGTGACATTTTTCGAGGATATTCAGTATAGCTAGTCTCTGTATTCTCTCCCCTGAAATTCTGGATATAGCAATAATCACCAGGCCACTTTATGTGAGTCCATTCAAGTTTTTCGAGGAAAAATTTTAGTCTTTCAACAAAATTCAATTTAGGAAAACGCTTGAATTTCAACTGATTAAGAAAATCAGGATAATTTATTTTGTCAAGAGAATCGAGTTCGATGGCTTTCCCGTATGAATTCTTGACATCATCCACAAACCACTGTCTTCCGCTTATGTAGTCATCAAGAACCACCTTTTTGAAGCCACATGCTTTTGCATACGTTATAATGGCAGACATAACACTCTCCATAGTTCCTGTGCGATAAGGAAATTGGGGAGATATTTCAACAGAATCTATCAAGAGGACCGGCTTCTTCTTTTCAAACATTGCATTCAGATAAATAATTCCAACTGGTTTCAGTTTGTTGCCTAGGTGCATCAAAAGTCTGCAATGTCCTGCGTCCAGATTATGAGAAAGTGCAGTAACAAAATGAGCTCCGCCCTCCGCACTAAGACAATCCTCAACGCAGTCACTCAGAAAGAGATTAGCCGGAAGTTTTCTCTGCCATATCCTGAAACGCAGGTCAACTTTCTCATACTCTCCTGAGCCAATAATTTTCAGGTTTTGAAGTTCTTTTATGCGGCGTTTATAGAATCCTTCAAGAATTTTACTTCTACCATATCTATCTGGATCACCATAATATTCCAGCATTACAGAATGGGATTTAGAAAGAGCTCCTAAATCAGCTCGGCGAACCATACCTTCTACATACAAAGAGGACTCCCCAAGGTAGCCTTTTCTGCCATTAATGAAGCTCCCGCGATAATATACATCAACAATATTTCTCATTTTTGAGAGATGTCCCTTCAACCTTGAAACATAATCATAGAAAGGTCCTTGTATATTTCCGAGATCTTCTACAGATACGCCATAAGCAGAAGAAAGTTGTTCGTCGAAGTTTTTTTTCCACTTCCTCCTCTCTGCAGGTCTCAATCTCCTTTCAGAGCCATTTTCAGAAATTGTTTTTGGGGCAGTTGGACTTATGAGACCTTCATCTATCAAAAGTTCAACCGACTCACTGACAGCTTTTGAAATAAGTTGCAAATATATTGGAGGACTTTTGTTTGCAACATCAAGCTCCTGTATTTTTGCCTTAACTTTTGCAAATGTACCATCAGGAGCAAGAAGACGTCTTCTCGACTGAATAGATACAGACGGAGGAAGCTCAGAAAGCTCATCCACTATATTTTCAAGATCCATTTGCCTTTTTATTACCTGAAAGCGACCGTAAAGTGTGGGTTTGTTTATAGATTCTGTAGGATAAAAATCACCCATAGTGGAAAGAAGTCGTTCCTTTTTACTTACTCTTCTTCCCCTGAAATTAACTTTTGCATCACTGAGTTCAGAACGGGGCATCCCAAGAAGATGTGACTGAAATTCACTGTTAAACTCCTTTGGCTTGTAGTGGAAATTATCCCAGATATCAAGATCTATTCCTATCTTTTCGAGTTTTTCATTAGTTTTTGCTGTGGCAGGATTTTTTGAAACGGCATTATTGAATGATTTTTCCTTTGTATAGCCTGAACGAACAAGAAACTCATAGAGCAATATACCATAGACACTGGCATTTTCTATTGCCTCTCTTTGCTCCTTTGAATTTAATATTGAACATCGTGCAAAAACAGCTGTCAAAAGTTCCACATGAATATCAAGGTTCTTATCATTAGAAGAAAGAATGTAATCCAGACCCTCTGTAATGTGAGATTTGAGTTTCTTAGCTCTTTTTGGATTCAAATGGTCAACCAAGAATTCTGCTGCCTTTGTAAGATATATCAATTTGTCACTGTCTTTGAAAGTTTTTTCCCGAGTAGATGCGGCAAGATATCGCTTCCCAGCAAGAAATTCATTTCCAGCCTCTGCGGCCTCTTCAGCAGACTTGGCCAACTCTTCAGGACTTTTAACCATACTAGACAGTGGTTCCTGTTGAATAAAAATGTTTGGAAGCTGGAAAATCTCTTAACTAAAAAAAATTACGAACAGGAACACTCACTTGGTTCGAGCTCCTCTAAAAGAACGCCTTTCCTGTATTTTTTCAGTTCCTTTGAGACCTCCTTGAAGGGGTCTTTGGAGCTCTTTGACTTCTTGTCTCCCTTTTTTTTCTTTGAGTTTTCAGCCATGTAAAAAGGGATTCTACTTTTCCAGCTATAAACTTATCTAAACGCAATATAGTTATATTACTCAGAATTAGGAACACTATGGAAGCCAAGACTGTAGAAGAGATTACTGCAATTGCTTTGTCGCTTGTGGTTTTTATCCACGTAATTCGGGCAATAATGGGAATACCAGTAAGCATTGGAAGCGTAGAAATTCCAATCTGGGCAAGTATAGCCGCAGCAGGCACAGTAGGATATCTAGCCTACCTTAACTGGAACGCCTACAAACACGAATAAGACATCAAGAGACAATAGCGATGAGACAGAGAATATACAATACATTAAGTGGCAAGAAAGAGGATTTCAAGCCTCGGAAACGGGGGAAGGTTCACATGTATGTCTGCGGACCGACAGTGTACGATTACTCACATCTCGGACATGCCCGCGCCTATGTCGCATTTGATGTAATAAGGCGTTATCTTGAGCACAGTGGAAATGAAGTAATTTATGTCAATAATCTGACGGACGTAAATGACAAGATAATCAAAAGGGCTGAAGAAACTATGGACACACCAGAGTCAGTAGCAGAAAGGTTTTCAGATGAATTTTTTATTGACATGGACGCCCTTGGTGTGAAAAGGGCAGATTTTTACCCGAAAGTCAGCGAGCATATGCAGGAAATAATTGGAATGGTGGCAGGACTCATTGAGAAGGGCTATGCCTATGAATCAGCAGGAGATGTGTATTTTGACACTAGCAAAGCAAAGGATTACGGAAAACTTTCCAGACAGAAGATGGGAAAAATACTTGCAGGCGCAAGAGTCAAGCCGAATAAAAAGAAGAAAACTCAAGCAGATTTTGCACTGTGGAAAAACGCAGGAGAGAATGAACAAAAATGGAAAAGCCCATGGGGACAGGGAAGGCCCGGCTGGCATATTGAGTGCAGCGCAATGGCGATGAAATATTTTGGGGAGAATCTTGATATACACGCAGGAGGACAGGACTTGGTTTTTCCGCACCACGAGAATGAGATAGCGCAGAGCGAAGCATACAGCGGAACGCAATTTGCAAAGTACTGGATGCACAACGGCTTCGTAACAGTCGACAGGGAGAAGATGGGAAAATCATTAGGGAATTTTTTTACTGTAAGAGAAATACTGAAAAAGCACAGGCCAGAAGTTGTTCGCTACTTCCTCCTTTCGACTCAGTACAGAAAACCCATAGACTTTACAGATAAGTCTCTGGCAGAGGCAAAATCATCTTTAGAAGGAATAGAGAACTCTCTCGCAAACCTGAAGCACGCAATCACAGTAAAAGAAGGAACAGAAAAAACAAAAGATGACAAAGAGGTTCTGAAGAAAATAGACTACTATAGAACACAGTTCTTTGCGGCGATGGATGACGATTTTAACACACGTGAGGCAATAAGCTCGGTCCACCAGATGTGCACAGTCCTCAATTCATATATCGTAGAAAATCCAAATAATGAAGTCCTTCGGGAAGCACTAGACAATTTTGAAGAATTCAGCCAGATACTGAACCTTTTCGAGGAGAAAGATATAGATCAGGATGAGGAAATAATTGCACACTTGAGAAAATTGATGAGGGAGTTAGAAGTCAAAAAGCTAAAGGACGATTATACTGTTTCCGGTCTGATGAGACTGGTCCTTTTGGAGCGCGAGAAAGCGAGAAAGGAAAATAATTACGAAAGCTCAGATAAAATAAGAGAAAGCCTCAGCCACATGGGAATAGTGATTGAAGATACAGAAGAAGGACCACGCTGGCAGTTCAGACGAAGTTAAGACCAGAAAAGTTAAGCAAGGTTTATATAGCTAGGAGGAGAACAGAGGCAGCATGGCTAAGGGAGACAAGACAATTACATTGAAATTCAAGGAGGCAACTTTGTGGAAAGTTGCAACAGCGGTTCTCGCAATAATATTACTCTTTTCATTCCAAGGTGGCGAAGTTGAAGTGCAGGAAGAAGGAAGTGTTGCCGCAGCGACAATAAAAACAATTGACCTCAGCATCGATGACGACCCAGTTCTGGGGAATGATAATGCAGAAATAACTGTAATAGAATTTTCTGATTTCCAGTGCCAATTCTGTAACAGACTGTGGGCAGATGCAGTAAATGGAATAAAAACGAATTTTGTTGAGGACGGAACTGTGAAATTCGTATATCGTGATTTCCCGCTTAATTTCCACCCAAGCGCTGCAAAAGCAGCAACAGCTGCCAACTGTGCAGAGGAACAAGGACAGTACTGGGAAATGCACGACAAACTCTTTGAAAACCAGCAAAGTGACTGGGGATATTACGTACAGGAAGAGCGAAAATATCTCGCTCTTGAAGATGCCATGCCTTTCTTCAGGCAATACGCTTCTGAGCTTGGACTGGACACAGACAAGTTTAATGACTGCCTTGACTCTGACAAGTATGACAGCGAGATAAGCAAGGACCTTGTTGATGGCCAGACCGCAGGAGTTACCGGAACTCCATCAGTATTTGTTATGATGAGCAAGAAGAAGGCTCCAAAAGCAGAGCTTCAGGCTCTTGATGACGGAAGCAACATATTCTACTTTGAAACTTCAGACGGCAAGTACGCAGGTATACAGGTGGCAGGTGCTTTGCCATATGGAGCCTTTGAGCAAATTATAAACATAATGCTTACATAATAATTATCATGTCTGATAAAGAAATTGAAATCCAGGTTGATAAGCAGAGTCTAAAAAGTGGAATTTTTGGAGGTTTAATAGCATCTATGTGCTGTATCAGTCCTCTAGTTATAGTCATGTTCAGTCTCGGAAGCGTGACTTTTGCCCTGGCGATTGCGACGTATAAAATATGGTTTATTGTTGCAGGAGCTCTGTTTTCAGGAACTGTCATTTTGTACCAGCTTCAGAAAAGAAATAGCTGCAATATAAAAGGAATCAAACGAAATAAGTCACTAATAATAACAGCATTTTTGACTTTCGCAGTGGTGTATTCAATTTCCATTTATGGTATTGTACCTGTTGTCGCTCCACTTGTTTTTGAATCAGGAGGAGTTGAATTAGATAAAGAAAGTGGTGAGCTCTATGAGATGACATTCACAGTAGGAGAACTGAATTGTGCAAGTTGTGAGTCAGGAATCAAGTGGTATCTTGAAAATCAAGTGGATGGAGTCTTCAGTGCAGAAGTGACACCTTCAGGAGCAGTTAAGGTAATCTATGATTCAGAGACAATTGATGCAGAAGGAATAATTGAATCTGAAGTCTTTGACAATTACCCGCCAATGGAAATAAATGAAAACAAAAGACTATAGTGGAACAGAAAGGCAGTGGCTTGTTTTAGCTGCTATTTTTTCTTTATCTGTTTTTTCTCTTCATTTTTTTACCGGAGTTCCGTCCTCCTTTGAAGCAGAATCCATAGATGATGCTCTTTTTGTGAGCGAAAACTGCCCAGCTTATGAAAGGTTTTTCTATGAGAAGAACGATATAGAGAGGCAGGAAAGTGAAACCAACAACATACCGCAAGTCTCGTGAAGAGTATAAGATAGAGAAATTCTTTGATACTCTGGAGAGATATGAAAATGATACACATCTTCTTCCAATTGGGGAAAGAATAGAAAATCTTCAGGAACTCAGTAGAGTTGGAAGCGTCTCGCTTGAAGTTCTCAAAGGAGAAAAAAACTGGAAAGGATATTTACGAGAAACACGAGGAAGAGGAAGGAAATATTACAAACATTTCCCGCGGATAAAAAGATTTTTGAATATAGAAAAAGTTACATACAGGCTTGAAAAATTTCTCTTGGAAATAGAAGAGGAACTCAAGCTAGCAAACGAGATTCTGGAGGATATGGAGCGTATTTTTTTGAAATATGGAGCAAGACTTAAGAAACGGAAAATAGAAGAAATAACTGTTCCGCCTTCTCTCAGGCCGGTAAAACTTCCTATAGGAAAACACCTGCCACAGAGCGAATTGGTAAAGAGGAACATACTGTGCCTTTCCAGTAAAGATACCGATGAGTGGTACGAGAAGGTTATAAAAAAGTTTGAGACGAATATGAGGAAAACTCATGGGAGATTTTCACTTTCTTCTTCAAAGATTCCACTGACAGATATTGAGCATAGACACGTTAAAGAACACAAGGCCTTCGCATTCACACAATACGGAATTGCCAAAAAACTTATGACTGTAGATTATATTCAGCTTGTAATATATTACTTAAAGGGAGTAAAACCGTCAAATACAGGGTACCTTTACGCTGGCTCAAGATCACCAAGAAAAGCGAATATTCACAAAGCAGAGTTATTGCTTCTGTATCATTTATTAAAAATTGCTGAGGAAGGCAAAGTAAAGGAAATTAAAATAAGCCTGCATACAAGAAGAGAAGGGCAGGGGGAAGGAATTTTTCCTGTGTACGAGGAAGTAAAAACAGCCGCTACAGAGATAGAGGGAAATTGGGTAATTTTTAGGACCTGAGCAAAGCATTATAAATTATATCACTTTAGTCCAGATATGACAGGAAAGCATTATGTCTGCGAAGACTGTGAATATCAAGGAGACGGTCCCGGAGATTGTGCAAAATGTGGAAAGTCCCTGCAAGAAAAGAAAGGGGAAATCTGCGAATTTTGCTGAAGGAGCTTCACTAAAGCCAAATAAAGGCTATTCTTAATTTAAGGCGTAATTAATATAAAACTCAAATTCTTAGTGGATTTATGGAAGAAACTGAAAAAGTAACTGAGCCGACAATGTTTGTCGAGGTAGAAGTAAAGTGCAAGAACTGTAATCATCTCGACAAGGTTCACGTGCCAGTAGTTTGTGGAGTCGATAAAACAAGTAGTGACAAAACTCTGTACTGTGATTTAGCCGGAGATTTGAAAGACTATGCACCTAAGTGCACAGAATGTGGCAAAAGGGATTACGCAGTAGAGAAAGAACCTATATTTATCGGAGCAGGCGGCTCCTAATCCCGAACTATAAGAGTTCCACTCATTCCGCCGTGACCAGAGCCACAGAATACTGAGCAACGGAATGTGAACTCCCCAGATTTGTCAGCGATAAATTCGACACTTAGTGTTTCTCCGGAAGGAATTTGCTCATTTACACCAAAATCGGGCAGACTGAAACCGTGTGTTGTGTCCTCACTTGTTATTGTGAGACGAACTGTATCTCCTTTCTTGATGGTTATTTCTCCGGGGGTGAAACTAAACTTCTTTGCAGTCAGTGAAAACTCTTTTACTTCTCCTTGGAAAGTTGCTTCTTCAGACGGTGAATCTGAAACAGGCGCAACTTCTTGTATATTTTGAGTACTTTGTGACTCCGTCGAAGAGCCAGTACATCCGCTTACAATAAGTACAATAGAAAGAATAAGAACCATTAATATTTTATTTGCCATAAATTTTGAAATACAGCATAGGTTTAGATAATTAACTACTTGTTCCCGCGCTTCTTTGGCCTTAATTGCTTTCTCTTGCATTCCCTGCACTTTGCCTTTCCAAGCCTGAAGCGTCTTATATCAACACGGTTAGTTGCATTGCAATTCATGCATATGTAGACATTGTCAAAAAGGGCTTTCATAGCCTCTGGGAACTTTGCCATAACTCTATTTTACTGTAAGAGGAGCCTTTTAAAGCTTTCTGACTTACAGCGACAATCCCTCCAATCTCTTTACGCGCTCACTAAGAGGAGGATGTGTGCTGAAAAGGCCTGCAAGACTCTGTGCCTTGAAGGGATTGAGAATAAACATATGAGCACTTGCCTGATTACCAAGCCTCATAGGATGGCGGCTTCCTGCAGAGGAAATTTTAGTGAGGGCACTAATAAGAAATTTTGGCTTCTTTGTTAAACTGGCTCCGAAAATATCGGCTCCATATTCCCGGTCCCTTGAGATTGCAAGCTGAACAATCATTGCCGCAACTGGAGCAAGAATCATAGTCAATAGAAAACCTGCTGCGTTTCCGCCCTGTCTGCTGTTCCTTCCCAAAGACATATACCAGGCAAGTCGCCCAAGCATCATTATTGCACCGGCGATAGTAGCAGAAATTGTACTAACAAGAATATCACGATTTCCTATATGCCCCATTTCGTGTGCGAAAACTGCCTCAAGTTCATTATTGTCCAGCAAATCTAGAATCCCTGTTGTTGCGCATACAGTTGCATTCTTCTTGTTTCTGCCGGTTGCAAAAGCATTCGGATTTGCGCTTTTCATAATTGCGACTTGTGGCATTGGTAATTTCGCCTTCTTTGCAAGTTTCTCAACAACATTGTAGAGTCTTGGAGAATCTTTTTTACTTACAATTTTGGCACGATATATTGACAAAACGATTTTATCTGAATACCAGTAGCTTGCAAAGTTTAAAACTAGGGCGAAAACAAGGGCAGTAAGCATCCCGAAAGTTCCCCATAGAGAACCTACTGCGAGAAAGATTCCAAGAAGAAGTGAAAATAGAATAAAAGTCCTCATTTTATTTTTCGTCCGAGACAGGCCTTTACAAAGCCAATAAACGGAGGGCTCGGAGTCTCCATTCTTGATAAGAACTCAGGATGGAACTGTGTTCCTAGGAAAAATGGATGTCCAGGTAATTCAACTATTTCCATTACAGGTCGGTCCGGAGATTTTCCAGAAAATTTCAGACCATTCTTTTCAAGAATGTCTATGTAATCAGGGTTTAACTCATATCTGTGCCTGTGCCTCTCAGTGATGAGCTCTTTCCCATAAACCTTATGAGCAAGACTTCCTTTTTCTATCTTGCAAGGCCAGCCACCAAGACGCATGGTCGCACCCATATCAGTGATTTGATGCTGTTCTGGAAGTATGCAAATAACAGGATGTTTTGTTTTTTCATCACTTTCAGTTGTGTGTGCTCCTTTAAGATTGCATTTTTCTCTGGCAAAGCCGACAGTTGCGAGTTGGAATCCATAACAAAGGCCAAGGAAGGGAATATTGTTATTCCTTGCATAGTCAATAGCAGCGATTTTTCCTTCCACACCACGAGAGCCGAAACCCCCAGGAACTATTAGACCGTGGACTTTGTCAAGAGCCTCTAGCTTCTTTTCGTCTTTTTCGAAATCTGATGTCTCGAGCCAGAGAACATCAACCTTGCATCCACTTTCCATTGCCGCATGCTTGAGAGCTTCAAGAACGCTGACATAGGAATCATTAAGAGATGTGTATTTTCCTGCAAGAGCGACAGTTATGCGCCCCTCAGCATTCATTTTCTTGTCTACAAGTTTCTTCCATTTTGAAAGTGGGCCTCCTTTTTTAAGTCCAAGTTTTTTTGTGACCTTCTCTCCAAGTTTCTCCTTCTCCATGAGAAGAGGAACTTCATAAATAGAACTCGCGTCAGGGTCGGAAACTATATCGTCAACATGTGTATTGCAGAAGCGTGCAATTTTCTCTTTTGTGTTTTTATGAAGAACTGAAGTGGAACGCGCAATGATTATATCAGGCTGTATTCCTGATTCAAGAAGTCTTTTTACGCTGTGTTGAGTTGGTTTTGTTTTTTGTTCACCGACGACACTCATTGTAGGAACAAGAGTAAGGTGTAGAAAGAGGACATTTTCAGAACCCTCTTCAAAATGAAGCTGACGGACAGCCTCTAAGAAGGGCATGCTTTCTATGTCGCCAACTGTGCCACCGACTTCGACAACTACGATGTCCTTGCCTTTTCCAACTTCCTTGATATGATTCTTGATTGCATCTGTGATGTGTGGTATTATCTGAACCGTTTTTCCGAGATAATCTCCTTTGCGCTCCTTGTCAATAACTGTCTTGTATGCTTTTCCAGTCGTTATGTTGTGGATTCTGGAAAGATTCTGATTCAGAAAGCGTTCATAGGTTCCCAAATCCATATCAACTTCCCCGCCGTCGTCGAGAACAAAGACCTCTCCGTGTTCAAAGGGATTCATTGTTCCTGCGTCTATGTTCACATATGGATCTATCTTAACATTTGTAACATCATAGCCGTAAACCTGAAGAATTTTTGCAATTGAGGCTGAAACAAGACCTTTCCCAAGGCCACTTATTACTCCACCGGTTGTTATTATGTACTTAGTCATGGCTGGCGCCACCCCACTCTATAAGATGCCTACAAACAAAACTACCACTCCCACGCATATAATTAAGAGTTCAGAGAGCTATTTAAGTTTAGTGGCTTTTCTGTTGAAAGGAAGTGACATTATAGATTTGAAAAGGTCTTTTTCCTTCCTGTTAAAAACACCGATTACATATGCTGAAGCCCCAAACACTGCACAGCCAAGTAAGATTGTCAGAAGTTTTGAAACTACATTAACAGGGTGTATGAAAGCGATAGATAGTGCCATTATTCCTGCAGAAACAAGTATGTGTGGAATTTTCATATACTTATAGTCAAATCTTACCAAGGTCCTCGAAGGATAAAAGACCAAGACCGCTATTACGAAATAGCTGATTACTGTCGCAATCGCAGCACCATGCATTCCGTAGAGAGGTATCAGAAACAAGTTAAATGCTATATTGAGAAGAGCTCCAAAGGTATATGCAAGACCTATAAATTTCGTCCTGCCATTTATCATCAAAACATTGGTTCCGATTGCTCCGATAAGAGCGAATAGAGGGAAGACCATCAGACTTGCAACAAGCGGTACAGAGGCGAGGAAGGCTTTTCCGGAAAGAAGTGTTATAAGTTCAGAACCGAGTAGGTAAGCTCCGACAGTTCCAGGAACGAGAACGAGAAGTCCATATTTCAGCGCAGCACTTACATAGAGGGCATATTTTTTCCCATTTGTAACTCTACTCTCAGAAAAATAAGGGAGAAGAACATTATTGGGAGCATTTCCGAGATTGAATATCAGACTGAAAAGCGCATAAGGAACTGCATAGAGTCCGACGAGCTCAACTGAGCCAAGATAATTCAGTATGTATCTGTCACTCGTCATTATGACCCAGGTCATAACAGACATCAGTATCAGAGGCATACCGAAAAGGAAACCTTGTTTTGCAGCGCCAAAATTAATTCCACCATCTCCGATAAATAAAGCAATATCTGAACGGCTTTCCCATATAAAGATAAAAAGTACAGCCAGATTAGAGAAGAGCCATATCATAAGGACATCTGTCAAAGAAATAGACCTGTATACGGCAAAGAAAGCCAAGAGGAAAACAACCCATCCTTTTCCTCGCATAAAACCCAGAAAATTTGAGAAATTTATTCTTTGTTTTGCCTTGAAATAGAATTCATATACAACAATAAGAGTTGCAGTGAAGGTGATGAAAAGACTGAGTGAGAATAGTTCGGAATGCCCGCTCAGTTTGTTAAATTCAAGGAACCAGGACCGGAGAGGAGTAAAATAGAAGACCAGCAGAACCGAAGATAGGAAAAGAAGTTCAAACGCCAGAATTGAATGAAAAACCTGTGACCACTTCTTTTTTGGCAGTTCCGGAAGACGCGCGACAAGATATTGAGACAATCCCGGCTGAAGCAAAAGAGAAAGCAGGGAAATTAGAGCAACAAGGAGCATGAAAACTCCATAGAGCTCAACCCCAAGTGTCCTTGTTAAAAGGATTATTAAAATTGGACTTAGAACAAGATTGAGAGCTATGATAAAATAGGAAAAGGCAACTTCTCCGCTTATTTTTTGGGATTTACTCATCGCAAATTGTTAAGGAAGCGTAGTATAAAAATGATAGGATACCGTAGCCTCGCGGGATTTCGTTTAAAATATTTAGGATGCCACATATCAATATGAAGCTAGTGTTATTGTTGCTACTCGCCATTGTTGCAGTCAGTGGCTGTATATCTTATTCAGAAGATATTGAAAATGCAGAGCAAGAAATTGCCTTAGTCCTTGAAGAAATTGACATCAGTATAGATGTAGGTTCTTGTTGGAAAACAGAGGAAAGTTTGGAAGTAAGTTATTTTGGAAAGTACGCAATTATTGAAGAGGAAATAAACCTATATTTTAAAGGAGAGCCTGCGAACAACAATTATATTGATATTCTTGAAAAGGAGGAGAGATTGGAAAATATACTGCTCAAAGAGATAGCAAAGAAGGGATTTTTTGGATTGGGGCTAAAAAAAGACTATGAGATATATGGAAAGACTGAACATTATATTGACCTGGAACAGGGGAAATTTGTAACAAAGTCAGGAGAATTTTTAGAAAATAGCCCAAAGAAAGGTGAATTAGGAAAGGAAGATTGGAGACCTATGTTCTCCCTACTTCTTGGATGTTATGATCTTTCAGAATGTTCTCCGAAAAGAAACGCAAGGTGCGTAGATGCACTTTTGAATGATAGTTTCTTTGTAAACAAACTTGAAATTATTGAGCCAAATTATAAAAAAATATTAAATAAGCCATTTGGATGTTGGACAGATGACGAATGCAAAGGAGGAGAGACCTGCATAAGCAGGGCAGATTCTATGTGGCTTTATGGAAAGTGTAAGGAAATAAAAAAACAAAGAGGAATAAGAAATCCTGTTAAAGGTCAGAGTAAAATTGAAGAATGGATATACAGCACCGGAGAGCTCACAGCAAACAGTATGCCTTTGCTTGAACTCTATGTAGATGACAGAGATATAATTGAATGTGACTCACTTGAAAATCAGACTTCGGCAGAAAGGCTTTATTGTGGAATTGCCCGCTTTGCAGGAGTATACGACGTACTTGGAACCACCCTATCTGTCCTTACACTTGGGCACAGCACAGGTCCTGTCGAACTCATCGACGGACTCCTATCTAAAATAAAGATATTTACAAAACAACGCGCTAAGCAGAGCAGAAGTCATCAGAATCAAACTAAGAGCAATCATAACTTTCAGAATTATCGAAAAACCCTGCAATTTCATAATGTGTAGAGAAGTCGCACCCTTCCTTAATACATCTGTAAATTGAGAACATATCATTTGTAGTTGGATCCAGCTGTAGCCAGTATCCATCTATATTTACAGACACCCATGCATGACTGTAATCATCGATTTCATTTCCATAAACAACATAAGATTCGAAACCTGCTCCCTTAAGAAGGGAAACAAGAGCAACTGATTTGTCAGCACAGTCTCCATCCATAGACTTTAAAATATCCTCTGTTTCTCTCCACTCTGAATATCGTACGTAGGGCATGTTTGAAATATAGTCAAACATACCTTCCACATTCTCCATCTGAGAGCCTGTTGATAGTTCAGATGCGACCATTAATGCAGTTGGTCCTGAAAGATGGATATTTTTTGTTCTTGAGCGGAATATGCCGCCAGACTCACAGTCCTCTGTCTGTTCAAGATAAAGTGAACTAAAGGCCTCTTTGTTTGCAGACCATTCATATTCCGCTTCTGATACTGAATTTGTAATTGGTGCTATAGCTGCCGATTTCTCCACAGAAATTCCAAAAAACAACATAGGAGCTACCAATAAAGCGACGATTAACAGTATATTCTTCATTTGTTACTACTCCAGAGTGATTAATACCTTATAAGCATTTCTATAAAGGAAAAATAGAAGAAAATTATTCCAAAAACTCAAGAGAATCCACAGTTCCGTCGGAGTCGGCATCTATGCCCTCTACGACTTTTGCGAAAATTTTCGGCTTTGAGGCATTGCCTTTTTCTATTGTTTCAAGATGCTCAACAAGTGCAATAGTTGCGGCTCTTGTTCCAGAATATCGCTTTCCTGCAAGAACAAGAACATGCTTATCTTTCTTATAGGGGTTGGGAAAACGGACTATCAGACCTGTTTCATCTGCAGAATATTTTTTCTTTGTTATTGATGAATAGATATCCTTTGTCTTGAAATCGAATCTTATTGGCATTTTTGCATTGAAACGCTCCGTTATTTTATTGACTACAGGACCTCCAAGGAGAATAAGATTTTTCCGCAAATCCTCTGACCGAAGTTCAGTATCCAGACGGACATTTGTCTTGCTGGCATAATTAAGGAAGGTCCCCAAAAAGAGAGCCACATCTATTCCGTAAAAACCGTCTCGGCTCCGTGACCTTTCAGGACCGTGTGCGTGTGGGCTACCGATTATTATATTGGCATTTAGAGAACCATCTTTGATGAAGGGTTCGAGAAATTCGCTTTTGCGTTCTTCTGAAAGCTTTCCAGTCCGAACTGGATCCTTGAAGCGAACAAAAAAGGAAGGGCGAGATAGAGTATAGTACTTTGCAGTTGCACCCTGACGAGATTCTTCACCACTTACATCAACAACTCCATTTTTAAGAAAATTCTTTATATGGTAGTAAACTTTTTGCTCGTGAACGCCAAGGCGCTCCGCTATTTCCTTTGGATAACTGGAACCTTCAGAGAGAAGGTTTAATATTTTAGACGCTAGAGGGGAGCCCATTACCTTCAGATTTTCACAACTGAGCTCCTTTGCAGGAAGCGTATAAAGGCCCCCATCTTTCTTTTCTACAAGGTACATGAAGGCTATATTTCAGAAGTAGTATATAAATTTTTTAGTGGTGTTATAAATTTTTTAATAATGCTTATAAGGAGCCCCAGAGTAAGCTAAGAATATGTGCGGAATAATAGGCTATATTGGAAAGAGGAAGGCTTCAGAATTGCTTCTGAAAGCTCTGGAGCGCCTGGAATACCGCGGTTATGATTCCATAGGGATTGCAGTGGTGGGAGAGGGCTTGGAAATACTTAAAGACCGAGGAGAAGTCTCAGAGGTTTCCAAGACCCTCAATTTCACCACATTAGAAGGTAATTCAGGGATAGGTCATACAAGGTGGGCCACACATGGAGCACCGACACAGGAAAACGCACACCCACTAACAGACTGCAATGAAAAAATTGCAGTAGTTCATAATGGGATTATAGAGAATTACTCTGAATTGAGAAAAGAACTTGAAGATAATGGTCACAAATTTAAATCAGAAACAGACACGGAAGTAATTGCGCACCTTCTTGAAAATAAGAACTTGCCAGAAGTTCTCGATATGTTAAAAGGTTCTTATGCAATCGTTGCAATTAAGAAAGATGAGCCCGATAAACTTCTTTTCGCAAGAAACAGGTCACCCTTAATAATAGGCTTAGGAGCTGGAGAAAATTTCATCGCCTCAGACATACCAGCTTTTCTGAAGGAAACTAATAAAGTAGTGGTACTCGAAAATGGTGACTATGGATATGTCAAGAAAGAGTCCTATGAAATAAATAATGTAGAAGGTTCAGCAGACAGGAAAGTTCAGGAAATAAACTGGAATTCGGAAGCTGCAGAGAAGGAGGGGTATGAGTATTTTGCCCTCAAGGAAATTCACGAAATACCGAGAACTACTGAAAACACTATGAAAGCACTGGAGGATTTGAAACCATATGCTGAAGAAATACGAAAATACAGCAGAATTATGTTTACTGCATGTGGAACTTCCTACCACACGGCTCTTTATGGAAAATATCTTTTCAACAGTATTGGAATCAGGACGGAAGCAGTCATAGGTTCTGAATTTTCTTCTGTGACGATTGGAAAAGATGACCTAGTTATAGCAATATCACAATCAGGAGAAACCGCAGATACACTGTCTGCAGTTGAAAAGGCAAAACAGAGAGGCGCCAAAATTTTGTCCATATCTAATGTTCTTGGAAGTTCTCTTGAGCGAGAGGCAGATTTTTCAATACATACTCTTGCAGGTCCGGAAATAGCAGTTATAGCAACGAAGACTTTCTCTGCACAGATGCTTAGTCTATACTTACTCTATAAAATGATAAAGGGAGAAAAACCTGAAACAGGACTTGAAAAAATGCAGAGAACTGTTCTGAAACTCGACGCTGAAATCAAGAAAATTGCAGAGAAAATACAGAAAAAAGAAAATGCATATTTCATAGGCAGGGGAATTGGTTATCCACTCGCTATGGAAGGTGCGCTTAAACTAAAAGAAATCAGCTATATGCATGCGGAAGGAATGCCGGCAGGAGAACTGAAACATGGGACGCTTTCCCTCATAGAAAAGGGAACACCTGTAATTGTCCCACTTCTCCCCGAAATGTATGACAAAACGATTTCAAATATGGAAGAAGTTAAGGCACGAGGAGGACTTATAATAGCACTCTCCTGGGAAGGGGATGAAAGAGTAGGAGATGTGGCCTCAGAAGTTCTCAGAGTTCCCAAAACAGGGAACGAAGCATATCCGCTTCTTTATATTCTGATTCTGCAACTGCTTGCATACCACGTAACTGTCTTGAGAGAGCTGTCGCCGGACAAACCAAGAAATCTTGCCAAATGTGTGACAGTGGAATAAGACAAGTTATTTAACATAAACGAGTTTATGCAATTTTATGGCAACCGACCTACTGCTAGCGGTAACTTATTTCGCAACCCTTCTTGGATTTGGAGTATTTGTCATGGGATATGCAGAACGCTGGAAAATACCTCCTGCCTTTTTTCTGCTTCTTGTGGGACTGTTTTTTGGACCGACAATTCTGAATCTTGTCAGCGTCCCGAAGATGGGAGATGTACCTGACTTTCTGAGAATTCTTTCCTTGGTAATAATAGTCTTTGCTGGAAGCTTCCATCTTAAATTGAGCACTTTTAAAAAAGTGTCCAGAATGGCAATAAAATTGGCATTTGTAGGATTTGTAGTATCTGCAATATCTCTTGGAGCTGCCGCGCACTGGATATTTGATATGAGCTGGGCGTCCAGCCTCATTTTGGCTTCAATAGTAGGAGGAACCTCATCCGCTGCTATATTTACATTTAAGAAGGCACTTGGGGGTTCTGAAGCACTTTCCATACTAACGGTTGAATCCATATTCACAGACCCACTTACAGTTCTTGTTCCTGTACTTCTAATGAATGCATTTATGTCAGGTGCAATACAGAGCTCGACACAATTCCTTGGCAGTTTCTGGCAGATGATTTCAGCAGGAATTGGAACAGGAATAATTATTGGTTTCCTTGCAGCAGAGCTCTTCAAGCGAGAGGAGCGGGAGCTTTCACCAATATTGAGCTTCGCTATAGCAATGATAACTTATTCTCTGGCAAGAAATGTTGGAGGCTCAGGAATACTTGCTGTCGCAATATGTGCAATAATACTCGGTAACAGGAATATACCATTCAAAAAGGACATACTGAAATTTGAAGACTCTATGTCTACAATACTGACAATATCTGTATTCACCTTACTTGGAGCTCAGATAGACCTGATTTTAGAGAGTGCTATTTTACTGAAGAGCCTTCTGTTCATAATTATAACAATATTCGTAGTCAGACCAATTATGACCTATACAATACTTTACAAAGACAAAGTTCCGAAACGAGATCTTTTCCTGATAGCATTTACAGGTCCAAGAGGAGCGGCTTCAGCGGCCGTCGCTGCAATGCCAATAGCATATGCAGCCCAGTATGGAGCAGAGGCTTTTGTAACTGAAGCCCAGACCATATTACTTGTGACCTTCCTTGTGATACTGGCGACACTATTTTCAAGCACAGTGGTTGATTATGTTTATTCAAAAATTTTCGGACACAGGACTAAGCCCTAAGTAATGATTTAGCTTTTTCAACAAGCTCTTCTGCGCGTGACTTTTTAAGACCGGTCTTTTTACTTAGAGAGTCCGGTCTGCAGGAAGCAAGCTCTTTGACAAGAAGTATATTATTAGCCATTATGAGCTTGCGCTCTTTTGCACTCATAGAAATAATATTTGCAGGATAAGCCTGTGTTTTTTCAATTAGTTCGGGAAGAGAGCCACCTTTAGGAAAATTCCAGCCAATTAATTTCATTTTCTTAGCGGCAGAATATTTTTTTGCGTGATTTGAAAATTTTGTATTGTTAACAAGCCAGATGTTGTTGTAAGGATTTGGACCTTTTCGAATGTCGTCGAGAACTGCCCAGGTAGTCAGAACAGTTCCGAGACCGGTAAGACGGTGGGGATTTATGTGATGTTTACACTCTATCAGAAGTTTTCGCCCGTCCTTTTCAAGAAGAGAATCTATCTGATGCTCAATAACTTCCCCCTGAACAATTACATTCCATCGAGTTTTATAGCCGAGCTCTCTGAAAAGATGTGTAACAAATCGTTCAAACTGACTGTGTTCAGGATCGAGTTCTGCTATTGCCTGCTTCAAATTATATTTGTATTTATGTTGTTTAGATTCGTGCTTGTCAATAAGAGTCAGTGTATTTTTCAGAATTTCTCTGGTTCGCATCCCCTCATAAACACCACGAGCAACTTCATCCGCGATTTTGACTGCTACATCTTTTGAAAGACCTGAACGAAGGCAGGTCCCGACGATTTTGCTTTTTTTGAAAACTGCGCGATTTCCATCCGCCTTTGTAATCTGAACCATACTAGCCATAGGAAATTGAACTTAAAAGCTTTAGTGCAGAAACGTTTTATAGGGATATTGCAATAAGATAGCCACAACGTGGGACTGTAGCTCAGCCTGGGAGAGCACCAGACTGAAGATCTGGGTGTCGCTGGTTCAAATCCGGCCAGTCCCACTTTTATTCACAGAAGCAAAGCTTATATATCAAAATTATCACTGCAAAGTAGTGAATATGAAAGGCATTAAAATCGTGGGAATGGTGGTCTTGTTTTTTGCACTTATAGCAGCGCCTGCTCACGCTTTTGTTGATATAGAAATTACTTCCTTATCTATCAATAACTCTGAAATACGCTCAGGTGAGCCTCTTGAGGTTCAGACAACGCTGAAAAACCTTGGAAATGAGACAGTTGGAAATATCAGTGTTTATTTCAATATAGTAAATTCAAATTCATCAGTAAACTGGACAAAAACTGATGACAATAACGGTTTTTCAGCAGGAGAAAGCAGAACATACTCACAGAGCTGGACAGCCGGAATCCCCGGAGATTACACTTTTACAGCATCCTACAATATTAATGATACTGGCAACAGCATAAATGACACTAATCTAAGCAACAATGAGCTTCAGATGAATTTTTCGGTACTCAAGGACCTTGAATTTGTAAACCTTGACATATATCCACGAAATATTACATTCGGAGCAGACAGTAAGGCAGAACAGAGCATTTCAATAACCGGATATTTGAAAGAGAACGGAACGGGGGCGAATTACAGTATTCTTGTATATCTAAACGAGGCTTTGAAAGAATACTTGATTCCAGATACCAATGACAGCGGAAGATTTACAGCAACTCTTACACCGGACGAGCTCGGTTTCCTTCAGGAGGGCAATTACACCCTAAGCCTGAATGTCACAGAGGGGGGCACGGTTCTTCTTAATCACAGTGAAACCATCAAAGTTGAAAGCTCCTATCTTTATCAGGTTGATACAGCAGGTGCAGGTTCTGCGAACTATGACGACATAGAACTAAGAAACCCTTCTGTTGATTCTGATAAAACACGCAGTACAATGGGAGAAGAAATGTTATTTTCAGTAGATGTGTACTTCAGAGATTTTCAGAACGACTATCCTACAAATGCTAAAGTTTATCTTAATATAAATGGTGAAAGAGCTGCAGAGCAAAATGTCACATTGGTAAGCGGTAAAACCAAGAAACT
>Ga0187833_10002431_pt1 | contig 19959 bp, 18 predicted proteins | sample ETNtaG_37_FD_167968 | JGI IMG/M metagenome (GOLD analysis project Ga0187833, IMG submission 167968) | Marine microbial and viral communities from oxygen minimum zone, Eastern Pacific Ocean - ETNP2014_SV_400_PacBio MetaG (Illumina Assembly) | ecosystem: Environmental > Aquatic > Marine > Hypoxic...
ATTTTGACCAAGCATCACATTTTCAAAAAAGAAAAAAGAAGACTGTCCCTATCAGAAATTTTTTCTTATGGCGTAGCATATGCTTTTGAAACAAAAACTTTTGAACAAAAGGGAGTTGAACTTGTTGAGAATACTCCTGAAGAAATAAAAGATATAGTGATAGAGATGGCTGAAAATTTAGAATTTAAGAGAAAATTAAATCCTGAAGATGAAAAATTGCAAAAAACTTTTAGAAATTTATATGCTGTTAATATTAAACGTCATGATTATCAAAAAGAGTCAAAAAATCTCAAAGGCTCGATTATTCATGGTCAAATCAGGTCGCGATTTGGTACTAAATTTCTTAAAGACAACAGGAGTTGGTTAAAATAATATTTTGATTGTAAATTTCTACCAATTGCCCCATCAATGTTACATTATGTCAATCTTTGAACCATATTAATTTCTATTTATTTTAGTATAATATCATTATAATATTTTATTAATTATGTCTTTAAGAGCATTACTTATTGTTTACGATAATGGTTCGTATGATCACATTTTTCCAATGGGTCTTGGTGCAATTGCAGCAATTCTCAAAAGGGATGGTCATGAAATTACAGTATGGAATCAAGATAAACATCATTGGCCAGACGATTATTTAAGAACTTATCTTGATCAAAATAAGTTTGATGTTGTTGTTCTAAGCCTAATTGCTGGATATTACCAATATCAAAAAATGAAAAATCTATCTAAAGCAATAAATAATTCTAAGAATCGTCCGTTTTATGTTATGGGTGGATATGGTCCAACTCCAGAACCAGAATTTTTTCTAAAAAAATCAGGATGTGATGCTGTTTGCTTGGGGGAAGGTGAAGTTACAGTTTCAAAATTAATGGAAGTAATTGAAAATAAGACATCTCTCAAAAATGTTCCTGGATTAGCTTGGTTGGAAGATGGCAAGTTTCAGCAAACTCCTAGAGCAACTTTAGTTCACGATTTAGATTCATTACCTCCAGTACCTTATGAACTGTTTCCTATGCACTATTATAGAATGCTTAGAATGCCTAAAACTAAGCCTACGGATTTTGTATTTTCGTTGATGTCGGCTCGAGGCTGTTCCTTTAAATGTACTTTCTGTTACCGTATGGATCCTGGATACAGGATGAGACTTCCGGAACCTTTGTTAGATGAGATTGAGATGTTGCATAAAGATTATGGAGTTACATACATCACTTTTCAAGACGATCTATTAATGTCATCTGTTGAACATACAGAATCTGTTTGTTTAGAGTTTCTTAAACGTCGTTTACCGGTTAGATGGTGTTGTAATGGCAGGCTAAATTACTGTAGCGAAGAATTATTGCAGCTTATGAAAGATGCGGGTTGTACTTTCATTAATTATGGAATTGAAAGTATGGATCAAAAAGTTTTAAACAACATGAAAAAAGGATTGAGACCAGAAATGATTATCAGAGGTATTGAGGATACTTTAAAAGTAGGTATAAGTCCTGGTCTGAACTTTATTTTTGGAAACAAGGGGGACAATAAAAAAACAATAAAATCAACAGTAGACTTCATGTTAAAATATGATGACTTTGCACAAAAAAGAACAATAAGACCCGTAACTCCTTATCCTGGATCTCCCCTTTATTATGACGCAATTAAGATGGGTCTATTAGATAAAAATAATCCTGCTGAAGATTTTTATGAAAAAAAACATCTAAATTCAGATTTAATTTGTTGTAACTTTACAGAGCTAAGTGATGAGGAATTTTATGAATGTTTGCGTTGGGCTAATTCAACGTTAATGAAAAATTATTATGACAAAGAAAAAACTAGCACTTTAGCTCAAATCGATCACCTTTATAAAAATAAAGATGCTACATTCAGAGGATTTCGACATAGCGCCGGTCAATTATCGGGCACTGGAGATAAATCAATTACGGAAACTAAAACCACAGCTGCTCAAGGAAACGAAGTAATGGATGGTTTAGTTAATTGGGAAAATTCTTCTACAGATGCTGAAAGATTTTCTCAAAATGTAAATCATACTAATGGGAATAAAACTACAGAAAGTTTTGATATATATTTAAAAAGAAAAGAAGCTAGAGTCCTCGCAAGAATGGCGATTAAAGAAAAAGTTGCTAATCAAAAGGAAAAAACATCAAAAAAAGAATTATTGATAACCTAATTAATTTTTTTTGATTAATAATTTAAAAAAAGTATAGATACTTAATTAAGTATTTTTTTAGTCCTTAACTTTACAAATATGCTATTGTTTAAAAAAGCTTGGTTGCTTTTAGATTATAAACAAAAGAAATATGCAATTTTCATATTTATATTGATGTTTCTTGCAATGATCTTAGAAATTCTGAGTGTTGGAATTGCAATTCCTTTACTTTCTATTTTTCTGAAGGGTAATGTCGAATCGAGTATTTTTTCTTACTTTTTTATTTTTTCGAAGCCAACAGGAAAAAATTTAATTTATGTTGGATTATTAATAACTTTAGTTATTTTTTTGTTAAAAAATCTTCTTCTAACATTTAATCTTTGGCATCAAAATAAATTTTTACAGCAAACTAATTTAGAATTTACTAATAGACTTTTTAAGTATTATTTAAAAAATGATTATATGTTTTTTGTTCAGAAGAATTCGGCTCAATTATATAGAAATCTCACAAATATAATTTCAACATTTGTTTCCTATATTAATAATTATATGATTTTATTCAATGAAATTATAATTTTCATAGGTATTGCTTTATTATTATTTTATGTAAACTTTTTAGGAACAATAATTGTTATACTTTCAGTAAGTATTGTTACTTCAATAATTTATATGCTAACGAGGAAAAGAATAATTTCACTGGGGGAAGAAAGAACTGTTGTTGGTGCTGAACTAAATAAACATTTACTTCAAGGGATGGCATCTGCAAAGGATGTTAAGATTTTGGATAGAGAAGAAGATCTTATTTATCAGGTAGATAAAAATTTATCAAAAATGAGTAAACTCAATTTTATAATTGAATTTATTAGAGGGCTTCCTAGATTTTCTTTTGAAATGCTAATAGTTTGCGTTTTTTTGGCTCTTGTGCTTTTTATGTTAAGTCTAAAAAGAGAAATGGCAGATATTGTTTTATATTTAGGTATATTTTCGGTTGCTTCTTTTAGAATTATTCCAAGCGCATCAAGAATGTTGTCTTCTTTTCAACTAATAACACATGTTGAGCCAGCGGTCAGGATTTTATTAAAAGAATTTGATTCAAATAGCAATTCTTATATAAAAAGAAATTATAAACAAAAAGATTTGGACCCGCATTTAAAATTTCAAAAAGAAATTAATTTAAAGAATCTATCTTTTTCATATCCAATAAGAAAAGAATTTTCATTATCAAAAGTATCAATGACTATAAAGAAAGGAGATTTTGTTGGCATTGTTGGTGAAACTGGTAGTGGAAAAAGTACATTGATAAATTTACTTATTGGACTTTTAAGACCTTCTGAAGGAAAAATAGAAGTTGATAAAATAAATATTAATGGCAATTTGCCGGCATGGTATAAAAAAATTGGTTATGTGCCCCAATCAATATATCTGACAGACGATAGCATTAAGAAAAATATCGCCTTTGGTTTGAGAGAGGATAATATTGATGATGATTTAATAAAAAAAGCTGTAGAAAAAGCAAACTTGGATAAATTCATAAATAGTCTTTCTGACGGATTAGAAACAATAGTTGGAGAAAAGGGGATAAGACTTTCAGGAGGACAACAGCAGAGAGTAGGTATTGCTAGAGCTCTTTATCGTGATCCAGAAATTTTGATATTAGATGAAGCAACAAGTTCAGTGGATCAAAAAACAGAAAAAAAAATTATGGATTGTATACAGTTATTAAAAAGGAAAAAAACATTGATAATAATTACTCATCGACTAATTACAGTAAAAAACTGTGATAAAATATTTATTGTTGATAAAGGTAAAGTCATAAAATATGAACATCCAAAAAAAACACTTAATAATATTTAAAAATTAAATATGGTTGCCTGAAAAAATAATAATGAATATTCAAATTGCTAAAGATTTGATTTTAGATTTGGTGAAAAAAGCACTTGATGATGATTGTAAAAAGCCAATGAATAGCGAAGAGATAAGAGTTTTAGAAAATATGCCTTTAGTTGGTAGTGAGAGTGTCTTGGATTCTATGAAGTTAGTAAGATTGTGTTTGGCTCTAGAAGATAAAGCTCTCGATAGTGGATTTAAGTTTGATTGGACCTCTGATACTGCAATGTCAACGTCTCGTAGCATGTTTCGATCGGTCAAATCTTTAGCCGAAGAGTATATAAATCAATATAAAGCGCAAAAATGATTATTGTTACTGGGGCCAGTAAAGGATTGGGAGCTGCAATTTGTGATAGGTTAATTGATAAAGGATATAGTGTTTATGGGCTTGCAAGAAATGTGAGTAAGCTAAAATTTGATGGAAAAGCATGTGACGTTTCCTCTTATGAACAAGTGAAATCAATTGCTCAGATTCTAAAGAGAAATAAGATGGAAGTGACTGGCATTGTTAATGCGGCTGGTATTTCTTCTATGAATCTTGCAGTTACTACGCCACCAAACATTACACAAAAAATCATCCAAACAAATTTAGTTGGAACTATTTATTGTTGTCAACTGTTTGCTCCATTAATGCTACGAAACAAAGGGGGAATCATCATTAATTTTTCCACAATTGCTGTAGCACTTGGACTAAAAGGCGAATCCGTTTATGCTGCATCTAAGGCTGGCGTAGAAGTCTTTTCCCGTTCTTTTGCGAGAGAGATGGCAGATTTCAATGTGCGTGTGAACTGTATTGCACCAGGTCCAATTAATACCGATCTATTGAAAGGAGTTACGTCTGCACAGATCAATCGTATCGTTGCTCAACAAGTAATTACCAAGCAGTTTCTGCCCTCAGACGTATGTGATCTTGTAGAGATGTTGCTTAGTGAGAAATCTAGTTCCTTGTCAGGTCAAGTGTTTAGTGTTGGCGGTTCATGATGGATTTAATTTCAAAACTATCTTCCATATGGAAAGAAATTGATTATCCTTTTCTGATACATGAGGGAGTTGCGCTTAAATTTAACGATATTGTAGAACAATCTCCGATCAATTTACGTGAAATAAGAAAAGGTGATGTTGTCGCCTTGATTGGAGATTTTGATCCATCTTCGATACTTACATTGTTAAGACTCATTGATATCGGTACAATTATTGTTACGCTTACACAGCATACAAAAAAACATCACGAGTGTTTCTTTAAGTCCGCGCTCGTTGATATTGTAATCAAAAATGGAACTGTTAAACGTCGAGCTCACACAAATAAACACAAACTTATCAATTTCTTAAGAGAGAAGGGGCATGCTGGTTTAGTATTGTTTTCAACAGGCACCACCGGAAAGCCCAAGGCTATTTTGCATGATCTTAGTCTCTTTCTTAAACGTTTTGAAACTCCACGCCCAACATTGTGTACATTGAATTTTTTACTGTTTGATCATATAGGTGGACTAAATACATTATTCCACACCTTGTTTAACAAAGGTGTTGTAATTGCACCGAAGACTCGAACCGTAGAATCTATATTGGAAATATGCACAAAACATAAGGTTGAATTGTTGCCAACTACACCTACATTTTTACGCATGATGCTGATAAGTGATGCTATTCCTTCGAAAGTGCCATCTTCGTTAAAGATTATCACATATGGAACAGAACGCATGGATCAACCAACATTAGATGAATTATGCCGATTGCTTCCCAACGTTGACTTCCGTCAAACTTTCGGAATGTCTGAACTTGGAATTGTTCGTGCCAAATCGAAAGCGAGAAACAGTCTTTATATGAAAATTGGAGGCGAAGGAATAGAAACAAGAATTATCAATGGTGTGCTCCAAATACGCTCCAAGTATCGTATGCTTGGCTATCTTAATGATCGATCACCATTCGATGTCGAAAATTGGTATGACACTAAAGACGTTGTTGAAGAGCATGATGGTTTTTACAAGATTACTGGACGCATTGATGATATGATCAACGTTGGTGGTTTAAAGTTTATGACATCAGAAGTTGAATCTATCGCACTTCAATTCCCTAATGTGTCTCGCGTGAAAGCAGACAGAAAAAGTAACCCAATAACGGGACAGCATGTTGAACTTACAGTTCAGCCCGTAGCAAAGGGCTTGGTTGATAAAAATTCACTAATGTTCTATCTAAAATCAAAACTTCAACCACACATGGTTCCTAATCGTATTTGCATAAAAGAAGTTAGAGTTGGACCTAGATTAAAAAAAGCTTAGATGAAAAATATTCTAGTTGTCGGTACCGGTGGATTGGCGCATGAATTTACATCATGGTTTTCAGACTATTATAAAATTGTTGGATATTTGGGTATAGACCATTCTGAACATTCCCCTTCTAATTTACCTGGTGTACTTTATAAGGATCCGGTTACGCCAAATTTAGTTGGAACTGATCTTGTTGTTGTAGCTATCGGAATTCCGTCTGTTAAAGTTAGAATTTATGACAAATTTACAAATTTAGGTTTCAAATTTCCTTCAATCATTCATCCGTCAAGCACTGTCTCTGATAATTCGGCCGTACAGGAAGGGGTTGTCATTTCTCCCAATTGTGTAGTATCACCGAACGTCACGCTTAATAAACTTTCATATCTTAATTTTTGTTGCGGCATCGGACATGACGCTGTGATTGGCAGTTTTGTTCAAATCAATCCAGGTAGTCAATTGGGTGGATTTTCAAATATAGGTGAGGGTACTTTAGTTGGCTCGGGTTCAACGGTTTTACAAGGTGTAAGAGTTGGCGAGAAGGCGACAATAGGATCTGGTTCTGTTGTTTTTTCTAAAGTTGATGAAGGAATAACCGTTATGGGAAATCCTGCAAAACGAGTACGTGCTTTTGAAAGCTAAATTTTAAAAACTAAATAATATTTAAAAAAAATGAAAAAAATATTAATTACGGGAGCAACAGGTTTTGTGGGTTCGCATCTAACCGAACTGTGTGTAGAAAAAGGTTATAAAGTTGTTGCTTTTGATAGATATAATCCAAATTATAATCTTGGTTGGTTAGAAAAATCAAAATATAAAAAAGACATTAATTTTATATTTGGAGATATCAGAGATTATGACTCTGTTCTAAAAACTATGAAAGGTTGTAAAATAGTTTTTCATTTGGCTGCTCTTGTGGGAATTCCCTATTCATACTTATCACCACAAGCATATTTGAAAACAAATGTTGAGGGGACATATAATATATTAGAATCATCAAAATACCTGGATACTGAAGAAACTATAATAACTTCAACGAGCGAAGTATACGGATCAGCGCAATACATACCTATTGACGAAAAACATCCTATTTCAGCTCAATCACCATATTCAGCATCAAAGATATCAGCAGATCATTTAGCGCTTAGTTATTGGAATTCTTTTCATCTTCCAATTAAAATTATAAGGCCCTTTAATATCTATGGTCCGAGACAATCAAGTCGGGCAGTTATACCATCAGTAATAATTCAAGCTCTTTATTCTAAAAGCGAAATAAAACTAGGCAACGTTGAGCCTAGTAGAGATTTTACTTATGTTACGGATGTGTGTGAAGCATTTTTATCTATTCTAAAAGTAAAAAATTTTTTTGGCAAAACATTAAATGTAGGATCAAAAAATGAATATACAGTTGAGAATATTGCTAAAAAAATCTTAGCAAAATTTAATTCTAAAGCAAATATTAAGAAGGAAGAGAGACGAGTAAGACCATTAAAAAGCGAAGTGATAAGGCTAGTGTGTGATAATACAAAGGTCTTAAAACAAACGAATTGGAAACCAAAGATAGATATTGAAAAGGGACTCGATCTAACAATTAATTGGTTTAAAGAAAATAAGGATTTTTTTAAACACGATATTTATCATATTTAAATATAAATAAATTTCTAAATTTGAAAATTTATAAACTAATTATTACTGAGAAAAAACACCAGATTACAAAAAAGAGCAAATGAGATTTGATAAATGATTAGTTTTTTTATTCCAATTAGAAAAGGAAGCAAAAGAATAAAAAATAAAAATATTAAACCAATTAAAAATTTCAAATTGGGTTTGACAGAAATTAAGATTTTACAATTAAGAAAACTTAAAAATGCAATTAACAAATTAAATTTAAAAAAATTTTCACCGATAGAGTTTGTTGTCTCAACGGATTGTGCTAAAGTTAAAAAATTTGTTAAACCGTTAAAATGGATTAAAATTCATCATAGAAACAAATACCTTTCATCTGACGATTGTTTAGAAGATTTGATTCAAGAAGTCCCAAAGATATGTTTTGGCAAATATATATTTTGGACACATGTGACAAGTCCTTGTTTTAATGAAAAAGACTACTTAGATTTTTTAATAAAGTTTTTCAGACAATCCAATAACTTTGATAGTGCTTTTAGCGCTAATTTAGTAGGCACTTATATCTTAAATGAAGATAATAAATGGGTCTCTCACAATTTTAAGTAAAAAAAATGGCCCAGAACACAGGATTTAAAAAAATGTTTTACTATAAATAATGCTGCATTTATAGCAAAACGAAAAGTTTATACTGACTTGTGTGATAGATTGGATAAAAAACCTTTGCCAATAATATCCAGAATCGGATCCTCCTTTGACATCGATACGAATGAAGATTTTTACTATTACAGAAAAAATTTATTAGGCTTAAAATAAATTAAATACCAAAAAATTTCTGATATGATTAAATTACACGAACCTTTGCTATGTGGAAATGAGTGGGAATATATAAAAAACTGTTTGGACGGAGGATGGGTTTCTTCTGTAGGAAAGTATGTTGATCTCTTTGAAAAAAAAATAGCAAAATATACTGGTGCAAAATATGCTGTAGCCTGCATAAATGGAACTTCAGCTTTGCAAATTTCCTTAAAGTTGGCTGGAGTAGAAATAGATGATGAGGTCATTGTTCCGTCGTTGACCTTTATAGCGCCAGTTAATGCGATTAATTACAATAATGCAAAACCTATTTTTATGGATAACGATGATTATTATACAATTGACGTTAATAAAACTATTGAGTTTCTAAATAAAAAAACACGAACAGTTATAAGAAAAAAATTACCAATTACTATAAATAAAAAAACTGGAAATCGTATTATTGCATTAATTGTGGTTCATCTTTTTGGCAATGCAGTAAAATTAGACAGATTATTTGATCTATGTAAAAAAAAAAATATTGTATTAATTGAAGATGCCGCTGAAAGTGTTGGTACCTTTTATAAATCAGGTAGGTTTAAAAATAAACACACTGGCACAGTAGGAAAAATCGGATGCCTTTCTTTCAACGGTAACAAAATAATTACAGCGGGTGGGGGCGGAATGATTTTAACTAATGATTTAAATTTTGCAAAAAAAGCAAAATATCTTACAACACAAGCAAAGGATGATCCGATTAATTACGTTCATAATGATATTGGCTATAATTTCCGTCTTTCTAATATCCAGGCCGCTTTAGGACTTGCTCAACTAGAATCTTTAGCCTCGCATATAAAAAAGAAAAAAATCATACATAAAATATATAAAAGCAAAATAGATAAGATAAAGAGATTGAAAATATCCAGGACATCGCATTCTGATAAATGCAATCACTGGTTAAATATAATTGAAATTAATAAAAAGTTTTCAAAAAAAGATTTTTCTAAAATTATCCGGCGTCTTGCCAATGATGGTATAGAAGTAAGACCGCTATGCTATCCAAATCATTTACAAAAAAAATATAATAAATGCCAAACGTATAAATTGAATAATGTAAAAAAAATTTATCGAAATAGATTATGTCTTCCAAGCAGTCCGCAATTAACAAAGAAACAACAAAATTTTATTTGCAAGAAATTAGATAATATTTTTTAATAAATGAGCAGGGTAATTATAATTGCAGAAGCGTGCCAAAATCATAATGGCCAATTAAAAATGGCTTATAAACTAGTAGATGTTGCGAAGAAATGTGGAGCTGATTTTGTTAAATTTCAAACTTCAGTACCAAAATTACATATTTCAAAATTTGCCAAGAAAGCAAATTATCAAATTAAGAATCGTAAAAAAAAAGAAAGTCAATTACAAATGATACAAAAACTTTCTTTATCTTATAATGATTTTAGAAAGATAAAAAAATATTGTAAAAAAAAGAAAATAGAATTTTTATCAACCCCATTTGATTTGAGGTCTATCGACTTTCTTAAAAGTCTAAACATGAAGTATTTTAAAATTCCTTCAGGTGAAATAACGAATTTGCCCTATTTGATGAAAGTGGCTAAGCTAAAGAAAAAAGTAATATTATCAACAGGTATGGCGAATTTGATAGAAATTAGAGAAGCTCTTAGGATTTTAACTTCTTATGGTACTAAAAAAGAAAATATTACTGTTTTACAGTGTAATACTGAATATCCAACACCGTTAAGAGATGCAAACATTAAAGCAATGCTCACTATTAAAAAAATTTTTAAAGTTAATATTGGTTATTCTGATCATACAGAGGGCATCGAGTCGTCATTAGCCGCAGCAGCACTTGGGGCTAAAATAATAGAAAAACATATTACTCTAAACAAAAAATTATTAGGGCCGGATCACAAAGCTAGTATTAATCCAGAAGAATTAAAAAAAATGATTGAAGGAGTAAGAAAAATCACTGTTGCACTAGGCAATGGAATTAAGAAAGCTTCATTAAGTGAAAAAAAGAATATCAAAATTGTAAGAACTTCTATAGTTGCCTTAAAGTCAATTAAAAAGGGTGAAAAATTTACAAATAAAAATCTAACAACAAAAAGGCCAGGTAATGGCATTTCTCCCATGAAATTATTTAGGATTATTGGAAAAATTGCAAAAAAAAACTTCTTCGAGGACGAATTAATAAAATTATGAAAAAATATATTTATATAGTCACAGGTTCTAGAGCAGACTACGGTCTTATGAAAATTTTAATTAATAAATTTCATAAAGATAAAGATGTTAAGCTAAAAATTTTTGCTACAGGCATGCACCTATCATCTGAATTTGGTAATACTTATAAAGAAATTCTTAAAGATGGCTTTAAAATAGAAAAAAAAATTCATATATTAAGTTCTGGCGATACACCAACAGCTATTTCTAAGTCTACTGGTTTAGGAATTATGAAATTTGCAAAATTATTTGATAACGACAAACCAGATTTATTAATCGTTTTAGGAGATAGATACGAAATATTATCTGCAGTGATAGCAGCTAATTTTCATCAAATCCTCGTTGTTCACATAGGCGGAGGATATACAACTTTGGGTGTATTTGATGAATGGATAAGACATTCAATTACAAAAATGTCTTGGCTTCATTTTGTCTCTAACTTCTCATGTAAAAAAAGAGTTATTCAGCTTGGTGAAAATCCTAAAAGAGTATTTGTTACTGGCAGTTTAGGTGTAGATAGATTAAGGCATACAAAATTATTAAGCAAAAAGTTTATTGAAAAAAAAATGAAATTTAAATTTAATAAAAGGAATATACTTATAACTTATCATCCGGTAACGCTTGAGAAAAATACTTCAGCTTCTCAATTTAAAGAAATATTATCAGCCGTTTCTAAACTAAAAAATACAAAATTAATATTTACTTATCCCAATAGTGATACGTTTGGTAGAATAGTTATTAATATGATTAAAAAATTTGTATCCTCGAAGAAATGTGATTCTATACAATTTTCTTCTATGGGCCATGTAAATTATTTGTCAGTACTTAACAATGTGGATTGTATTTTGGGAAATTCATCGAGCGGAATCATTGAGGCTCCATCGCTCAAAATTCCCACCATAAACATAGGCGATAGACAAAATGGAAGATTAAAAGCAAACAGTGTTATAGACAGTAAACCCAAAAAAAAATTAATACTTAAATCTATTGACAAAATTTACACTAATAAATTTAGGAACAATTTAAAATACACTCATAATGTTTATGAATATAGAGGTTCTTCAAATAAAATTTATAAAATTATTAAAAATATGGTTATTCCTTTAGAATTAAAAAAATCTTTTTATAATATATGAGAAGTTTATTAATTAAACCAAACGTAAATTTGAAAAATGCTCTTAAGCAGTTAAGCAAAACAGGTGAAAAGTGTTTAGTTGTTGTTGATAAAAAAAATAGGTTGCTAGGATCGCTCAGCGATGGAGATGTAAGAAAAGCTATATTAAAAGGCAAATTTCATAAAGATAAAATTAATGAATTTTACCAAAAAAGACCTACCTTTTTAAGAAAGGAAAATTATTCCCTTAAACAAGCAAAAAATTTATTTTTAAAAAAAAGAATTGATGTTATTCCAGTTGTGGATAAATCAAAAAAAATTATTGATGTACTAACTTTTAAAAATATCTTTAGTAAAAGTAAAAAAAGCCAACATTCTCAAAACTTTTCTAAAACCGTTGTTATTATGGCCGGAGGCAAAGGAACAAGACTAGAGCCATTTACGAATATTTTACCTAAACCTTTGATACCAATTAATGAAAAACCTGTTATTGAGCATATTATTGAGAAGTTTGTTGAAAATAAAGTTTCCAATTTTTTTATTACTATAAACTATAAAAGTAAAATTCTTAAAGCTTTTTTTCAAGAGATGAGGCCTGAATTCAAATTATCTTTTATTGATGAACCTAAGCCACTTGGGACTGCAGGAGGATTAAGTTTGCTGGTAGATAAAATAAAGAAACCTTTTTTAGTTACTAATTGTGACACAATAATAAATATTAATCTTGATGATTTAATGCATTTTCACATTACTAATGGTAACGATATAACTTTAGTAGCTTCATCTAAAGAACATATAATTCCATATGGTACTTGCAAAATTAACAAGAAAGGAAATCTTCAAAGGCTTATAGAAAAACCTAAATTTGATTTTTTTGTTAACGTCGGACTTTATGTATTAAATCCCAAAGTGATAAAATTAATACCAAAAAATAAAACTTACAACATAACTAATTTAATTCAATCAGCAAAAAGTAAAAAAAAACAAATAGGAATATATCCTATTGATGATGAGTCTTGGATAGATGTTGGTCAATGGTCAGAGTATCATAAAGCTATAGATCGTTTAGTGTGAATAAATCGGTACTAATTTCGGGTTACGGATCCATTGGAAGAAGGCACGCAAATATTTTATCTGGATTAGTTAAAAGAAAAAATGTAACTATTTTAACAAATCAGAAAATCTCAAATTTTCATACAATTAAAACACTGAAAGCTTTAAATGAAATAAATCCTTATTATATAGTTATATGTAATCCAACAAGTGACCACATAAACAAAATAAGATTTATCGAAAAACATTGTAAAAATAAACTTGTTTTAGTAGAAAAACCATTATTTTCTAAATTGAGTAAAATTACCATTAAAAAAAACAAATATTATATTGGATACAATATGAGATTTAATCCGATTATAAATTTTATAAAAAAAAAAATAAGGACGAAAAAAATTTGGAATGTAAATATTTTTAACGGGTCTTACCTGCCAAATTGGAGAAGCAATATCGATTATAGAAAGTCATCAAGTGCAAAAAAGAAACTTGGTGGTGGCGTATTATTAGATTTAAGTCATGAACTCGACTACATTCAGTGGTTGTTTGGAAAAATTAAAATTGAATATTGTAAATCAAAAAAACTTTCAAATTTAGATATTGGAACAGATGATTTTTTAAGTTTGATTGGAAAAACAAAAAAAGTACCATATATTCAAATAACTTCAAATTATTTTACACGCGAACCTACACGACAAATATATATTGATGGTAAAAATATAAGCATTCAGGCGGATTTAGTAAAACAAAATATAATTTATTATGATGGCAATAAAAAAAGAATTTATAACTTTCAAAATTTCAATAGAAATATCGAATATAAAAAACAACATTTAGCTATACTAAAAAAAAAATATACCAACAAACTTTGTACATACAAAGAAGGCGAACAGCTTTTATATTTAATTAATCAAATAAGATCTAAATCGAGAAAATAATGAAAAAAGTATTTTGGTGCAAGAAATGTGTAGTTATGTCAACGCGGCCAAGAGTTACTTTTAATGATGAAGGTGTCTGTTCTGCTTGTCAATGGGCAGAAGAAAAGAAAACAATCAATTGGGAAGAAAGACAAAACAATCTTAATAAATTATTAGACGAACAAAAATTTAATCCACATTTTCAATGCATAAATGCTGTTAGTGGAGGTAAAGATGGTTCGTACGTTTCATATAGTCTTAAACATAAAAAAAAAGTTAACTCATTAGCAGTTACTGTTAGACCTCCACTTGAACAAAATACTGGCAAAAGAAATATAATTAACTTTGTTAGAAGTGGCTACGAACATGTTCATGTAACTCCTGATGAGGAAGCAATGAGAAAATTAAATAAGCTAGGTTTTACAGAATTAGGTTATCCTTACTATGGTTGGCAAATTGCCATACATACAGCTGTTATAAGAATTGCTATGGCATTTAATATTCCATTAATTTTTTATTCAGAAGATGGTGATTGTGAGTATGGTGGTGATGCCAAACACAAATATGACGGCATATATGGTGTTGATTATCAAATAACAAATTATGTCGAAGGTGATTATTTTAAAATTCTAAAAAAATGTAGTTTAAATAAAAATCAATTATACTGGTTTACATATCCTTCAAAAGACGAAGATTTTATAAAAAAATTAAAAATAACACATTGGGGTTTTTATGAAAATTGGGATCCTTATAGAAATTATGAGACTGCAAAAAAGCACTGTAATTTGGAGGAAAATGAAACTTTAAATGCAGGCACCTATACAAATTTTGGTCAAACTGATCAAAAATTTTATTTATTACATGTTTATTTAATGTTTTTAAAATATGGATTTGGAAGAACAAACATGGATGCCGGAATTGATGTAAGAAGAGGTGCCATGACTAGAGAACAAGCTGTTCAGCTTGTTAAAATGTACGACGCTCAACCTCCAGAAGAACATTATGATGAGTTTTGTGAATATTATAAAATGAAAAAAATAGATTTTTTAGAAACCATTGATAAATGGGCTAATAAAGATTTATTTGAAAAAAAAAATAGATGGACACTTAAATTTGAAATCAAATGATTATAAAAAAAACTAAAATTTGTATAGTTGATTATGGTTTTGGAAATATTGCTTCAATAGAAAATGCTTTAAATTATTTAAAGTTTGAATATAGATCTTTAAAGACTCCAAAAAATATAAATAATTTTTCACATCTAATTTTACCTGGCGTTGGTTCATTTGAAGCGGGCATAAGCAGGTTAAAGGAATTGGGATGGGAGACAGAAATAAAAGATTTTGTACAAAGCGGAGGTTATTTGTTTGGAATTTGTTTAGGAATGCAGTTACTTTTTAGATATGGAGCAAATGAAAAAACAAATCAGGTAATTGAGGGACTGGGCTTTTTTGAAGGTAAATGTAAAAAATTTTTTCAAAACAACCAAACTAATAAACTACCTCTCCCACACGTTGGTTTTAATGAAGTTGATCATAAAAACACCAAGATATGGAGTGGAATTAATAATCCATCTTACTTCTATTTTATTCACTCATACAGAATAAATTCTTCAGAAGGTTTATATGACTGCGCTAAAACAACTTATGGGGAAGAATTTATTTCTTTTATAGAAAAGTCTAAAATTTTCGGATCTCAATTTCATCCTGAAAAAAGCCATTTAATTGGATTAAATCTTATAAATAATTTTTGTAAATTACAGTGAGACTTTTAAAGAGAATCATTTTTTGCCTTTATTATAAGGAAGGTTTTTTTTATCTTAGTCGCAATTTTAGACTCCAAAAAGTTGGAGATGTAGACTGGTTAATAGCAAATTTTGGCTTTGGTAAAGCAACAAATTATATTGATGAAATAATCATTATTCTGGTGAAAAAAGACCCATTAGAATCTGATTTTAATAATTTTTTCAAAGATGTTTTAAAATTAAGAAAAAATCTTTTTATACCTATTACGCTGGGCGGTGGAATAAGAGATTTAAAAATTTCAAAAAGGTTTTTTGATAATGGTGCTGATAAAATTTTAATTAACACATTAACTTATAAAGATAAAGATATCATTGAAAAAATGTCAAGTTATTATGGATCTCAAGCTATTTGTATAATGATGGATCATAGAAAAATTAACAATAAAATAAAATTATATTCTTATTGCGGTACAAAATTAGAAAAAATAACTTTTAAAAAACATCTTGAAAATATAAATTCCTTAAGTTGCGGTGAGATAATTCTTAATTCCATTGATAATGATGGCAATGCAGCTGGTATTGATTTAACCATTCTAGACAATGTAGAAAAAAACATAGATAAACCTATACTCATTATGGGTGGAGCAGGAAAACCAGAGCACCTGTCTTCAGTTTTAGCTTTAAAAAGAATATCAGGCGTTATTACCGCCAATCTTTTTAATTTTCTTGGTGATGGCCTTAAAGTAGCAAGAAATTTTGCACTAGAAAAGAATATTCGTCTTGCAAGATTTTAAAAATATTATCAGAACGTTTAGTATGAAAAAAACAGTTTTATGTACTATCTGCATGAGAAAAGGATCTCAGGGAGTGAAAAACAAAAATATTAAATTGATTAACGGTAAACCATTAATGTATTTTACAATTAAACAAGCAATTAAATCAAAAATTTTTAATCATATAGTGGTATCAACCGATTCAAAAAAAATATTGAAATATGCCAAAAACTACGGAGCAGAAGGATGGTTTATGCGTCCAAAAAAATTATCTACCAACTCAAGTTCGAAAATTAAGGCGATCAAACATGCTTTAATAGAAGCTGAAAAATATTATGGTATGAAATTTAAGTGTATAGTAGATTTGGATGTTACTTCTCCTCTGAGGAAAGTTGAAGATATAATTAATGCATATAAATTATTTCTTAAAAAAAATCCCGATGTTTTGATAAGTGGAGCTAAATCAAAAAAAAACCCATATTTTAACGTAGTCGAAATAATAAACAAAAAGGTAAAAAAAGTAAAAAGTTTAAAAAAAGGAATATTTAGAAGGCAAGACGCTCCTAAGACTTACGATATTAATGCATCAATTTATATATGGAATAGAAATGCTTTAATTAATTCAAATTCAGCAGTTCAAGGTTTAGAAAAAAAATCAACCGGTAAAGCCATTCTATATGAAATGCCAGAATCAAGATCTATAGATATAGACAATAAGTTGGATTTTGAATTGGTGGAATTCTTATTAAAAAAAAGAAAATTTATCTTATAAACTTCACTTAAAAAAAATAAATTTTTATATACATGCACATTATTTTTGGAAATGTAGGTATTTGGCAAATGTTTTTAATGAGATTGCTTAAATATTTTAACTTTAAAGTATTTTATCTTTTTATTGAATCAAAATCGATATTTCAAGAAAGTGAAATCGCGACCAATTTAAAAAAGAAAAATATAATTCCATTACCCATAGAGTTTGGAAAAAATATTTCGTTAAAAGCATATTCTTTATATGCCGAAGATACTGAAGAAAGTGCATATAAGAAAAATATTAAAATGGTATCTAACAAAATTTTATTAAAATATAGCAATTTATTTTTAATTAACGAAAAAAAAGTAAAAAAACTTAGATTATTACTACAGGATGTTATAGCCTCAGAGCAAAAAATTTTATCAGCACCAATTAGCATATGGGCAAATTTGCATCCTTCTGAAAAAATTATATTAATAAGTTTTAAATTCAAAAATTTTTTTGCTCCAAATATAGATTCCAATGTCACCAAAATAATTATACCCCTCGATATTTTTTACTATTTTATGAAATCTTTTTTAAAAAATTTTTTATTTTTTTTAAGATTTAATAATAGGAAAAACAAAAATCAAAAAGATAAAATTTTAGATAGTCATAATTTTAAAGATCTAGCTGAAAAAAAAGTAGCATATGTAGTGCACAAGGGACTTACATACGGAAGAAAAAATAGTCCGCTCTTTTACAAATCTCTTTATTATTCTGATGACAAAAATTCACCTTTAAACAAACATAATATTTTACACTTGGATTACTCTAACTATTCCAAGCCAGAAAATGATATCTATTGGATATGTCTTAAAAAAATGAAAGTTTCAACTACAAAAATCTTTTTTAAAAACGTATTAGCTTCTATAAAAACTTTTTATTTAATTAGAAACTGGTCAACATTTCTTGTGTGGGTGTTATTTAATCAACAATATAAAACTTTTTTAGAATATGATGAGATTATTAAAAAGTTCAAAAATCTTAAAATAGCTATAATTGATTATGATTGTTTGTGTCCAAAAACATTAATATTTGTTTTTAACAAAAATAATATTGAAACTGTGGCGACACAAGAGCGCTTTATAACAAGCTTTTTTACCTCTTATCAGAACGTGATACTCGATACGTATTATGCAATGAGCGAGTACGCTGCAAAAATTATTAATAATTCAAAATATCATGAGGTAAAAAATATTGTACCGATTGGTCAATACAGAAGCGATTATATTTCATTATATAAAAACGAAACTGTTCCAAGAGAAATTTCTAATGCAAAGAATAGTGGTAAAAAAATATTAGTTGTTTTTGGCAATAATTCAGCAGATTATTGGTTTGGCTCATATCCCGATCCATTGACAAATTGGACAGCACAATTAAATTTTTTGGAAGATTGTTTTAGACTTTCGCAGAATTTAAAAAATACTTTTGTAGTGTTAAGGTATAAATTTTTAGAATGGTCAGAAAATGAATATTTTGAAAAATTTTTATATAAAATGCATAATAATGAAAATATAATCATATCTAATAACTACGAGGAATATTTTTATTCATATAAATTGAGCGCTCATGCTGATTTAGTAATAGCCAAACACACTTCCATAGCGGACGAATGTTTAGTAAACGAAATACCAGTTTTATTTCACGAATATTCTCACAATATGAAAAAAAATGCTATAATAGATATTCCGAATTACTTACCCGATAATTTAATATGTCGTAATATTGAAGAATTATTAGCAAAGAGCAAATCTTTGTTATTCAACGAAGCGAGCGATCTAAAAGATGAAATATCAAAACTTAGTAAAACAATTTATTACATTAGAAAAAAAGGTAACATAAAAAATAAAATAATATCTGATTGTATGAGAATCATAGGTAATAGATAAACAGTTTATTATCACCGCAAGCATATTTGAAAACAAATGTATAGGGAACATATAATATTTTAGAATCCTCAAAATATTCTTCGCTAGCATCAGTAAAGTTTTAATATATAATTAATCAAATTATATTTATGTCCAATCTATTTGATATTGAAAATAAAATTTTTATAATTGTGGGAGCCTCAAGTGGCGTAGGAAAAAAATTATCCGAAGTATTACCTAAATATGGTGCAAAAGTTTATGGATTTGCAAGAAGAAAGTTAAAAACTGATAATTTTGTATATTCGCGAAATGGTCCCGCAAATCCAAAAAAATTTGAAGAAGAAATTAAAAAAATTTATCTTAAAGAAAAAAAAATATCTGTGCTCGTAAATTGTGGGGCTATAACTCACCGGGATAATTTAAATAACAGTATAAAAAAATTTGATAACATAATTAACACGAATTTAAAACTACCTCTTGTTGCGTCTACAATAGTTTCGAAATTTATGAAAAGAGATAGTTCAATTATAAATATTTGTAGTATAGCGAGCTATTTAGGTTTTTCAAACAATCCATGTTATGTAGCTTCAAAAGGAGGTTTAAAACAACTTTCAAAAGCTTTAGCATTAGATTTATCAATAAAAAAAATTAGAGTTAACAACATAATTCCTGGCTATATCAAAACACCCATGACAATTAAAAGCTATAAAAATAAAAAAAGAAATCAATTGATTAAAAGTA
>Ga0187833_10002433_pt1 | contig 19947 bp, 17 predicted proteins | sample ETNtaG_37_FD_167968 | JGI IMG/M metagenome (GOLD analysis project Ga0187833, IMG submission 167968) | Marine microbial and viral communities from oxygen minimum zone, Eastern Pacific Ocean - ETNP2014_SV_400_PacBio MetaG (Illumina Assembly) | ecosystem: Environmental > Aquatic > Marine > Hypoxic...
GCTCGCGAACGCGAACAAGGCACAGATAGGTTTCTCTTGAACCAGTAAAATCAACCGGCCGCGGTTTCCGCGGCCGGTTTTTTTACGCCGCAGGGAAACTGCTCTCCGCGCTCAAGACGAGAGATCAGAATCTCTCGACCTCGGGGCGTTAGACGGGCATTCTTGTGAACGTTCATTCGGTCCTCCTCGGTTAACTTCTGTATTTGCAAACTTCAGCTTCTCAAAGTTGGATCGAATGAACAACCTGTTGAGACATCACAACTAGAGCCAGTCCGGGCTCTCACTCTACCGCGATCAGGGCGGCGGCGGCGCGGCGGTCCTCGGCGAGAAGCACGTTGAAGGTGCGGCATGCCGCGCCGGTATCCATCCACTCAAGCACGGCGCCGGCCTCGCGCAAGGCCGCCCTGAGGCCGGCCGGCTCGGCCACGAAGCGCGGCCCGCAGCCGACGAGCAGGATGTCGGGCCTCTCCGCCGCGCCGGTAGCCTCTTCCAATGATCGCGGCGTCACTTGGGCGGCCTCGGTGACCGGCCAGGGAAGCGTGCGTTCGGCGAAGACCAGCACCGAACCTTCGTAGGTTTCCCCGGCGATGCGAAAACGCCCGCCGCCGTAGCCCCGGATCAACTGGCGTCCGGCCGGAACCAGCGGCGTGATGTCCAGAGAAATGGCGGCTTACGGCGCCTGTTCGGTCGCCGCCTCTTGGGCTTTGCCGCCGCCGCGCTGACCGACGTTGAGATAAAGCAGCAGCGGAACCGCCAGGCAAATCGACGAATAGGTGCCGATCACAACGCCCCAGATCATCGCGAAACTGAAGCCCCGGATGACCTCGCCGCCGAGGAAGTAAAGGGCGAGCAGGGCCAAGAGGGTGGTGATGCTGGTGACGACGGTGCGCGACAAAGTCTCGTTGACGCTGTTGTTCAACAGCTTTTCCATGGGCATGGTCTTGAACTTGCGCAGATTTTCGCGCACCCGGTCGTAGACGACCACCGTATCGTTGATGGAATAGCCGGCAATGGTCAGGATCGCGGCCACCGTCGAGAGGTTGAATTCCATCCCGAGCAGCGCAAACAGGCCGATCGTCGTAAACACGTCGTGGACGAGCGCGACAACGGCGCCCAAGCCGAATTGCCACTCGAAACGGAACCAGATGTAGACCAGGATGGCGGCGATGGCGAAGGTGACGGCCATGACCCCATCCCAGAACAACTCATCGCTGACCTTGGGGCCGACGAATTCGGTGCGCCGGTATTCGACGCCTTGGCCCAACGCCGCCTTGACCTTATCCACCGCCGCCGCTTGCGCCTTTTCTCCACCTTCCTGCTTCTGCAAGCGGATCAGCACGTCGTCGGGGGCGCCGAACTCCTGCAAGGAAACCTCGCCCAGGCCGAGGCCCGAAAGAGTCCCGCGCATGGCGGCAATGTCGGCGGGACCGTCGGTGCGGATGTCGATCATGATGCCGCCCTTGAAGTCGATGCCGTAGCTCATCCCCTTGGCCCCGAACAGGCCGACGGATGCCAGCACCAAAAAGCCGGAAAAGACGAAAAAGATCATCCTCCGGCTAATGAACTGGAGGTCGGCGTCGGCGGGAATCAGATGCAGACCGCGCATGATTGATCTTTCATACAGCCTTTATATGGGCAAGGTCTGGGGCCGGAAGCGCCTGAGCCAGGTGACGACCAGAAGCCTGGTCAGCATGATGGCGGTGAACATCGAGCAGGCAATGCCGATGGAGAGCGTCACCGCGAACCCGCGCACCGGTCCCGAACCGAACTGATAGAGCAACAGCGCCGCGATAAGCGTCGTCACGTTGGCGTCGATGATGGTGGTGATAGCGCGCTTGTAGCCGGCGTCGATGGCCGAAATCGGCGTCCGTCCGATACGGACCTCCTCGCGGATACGCTCGAACACCAACACGTTGGCGTCCACCGCCATGCCGATGGTGAGCACGATGCCGGCGATCCCTGGTAGCGTCAGGGTCGCCTGCAGAACCGACAACGCGGCGGCGATGAGAATCATATTGGCCAGCAGCGCGACATCGGCCATGGCCCCGAAGCGGCCGTAAACGACGACCATGAAAACGACGACCAGAATCAGTCCGATGATGCTGGCGAGCTTGCCGGCGGCGATGGAATCGGCGCCCAAACCGGGACCGACCGAGCGCTCCTCGAGAATGGTCAACGGCGCCGGCAGGGCGCCGGCCCTGAGCAACAGGGCCAGATCCTGCGCCGACTGGAGAGTGAAGTAGCCGCTGATCTGGCCTTCGCCGCGGAGGATGGGCTCGCGGATAACGGGAGCGCTGATGACTTTGCCGTCAAGGACGATGGCAAACGGTCGGCCGACGTTGCTTTTGGTGACGTCGCCAAAACGTTTGCCGCCGACGGCGTTGAAGCGGAAATTGACCACCGGTTGGTTGCTGCGCTGATCGACGCCGGGCGACGCGTTGATCAGATTTTCGCCGCTGACCATCACCTTCTTTCGCACCAAGTACATGCGCGGCCGCCCGCCGGGACCCAGTTCGTCGGCCGCCGGCAGCAGGCGCGATCCCGCCGGAACCCGCCCGGTCATGGCCTGTTCCGGCGTCGTCCCGGGATCGAGCAGATGAAAGGCCATCTTGGCGGTCTTGCCGAGCAAGCGCTTGATCCGCTCGGGATCGTCGACGCCGGGAAGCTGCACCAGGATGCGGTCGTCGCCCTGACGCTGGATGGTCGGCTCGCGCACTCCGGTTTCGTCGATTCGCCGGCGGACGATCTCGATGGACTGTTCGACGGCGGCGATGGCACGGTCGCGGATGGACTGCTCGCTAAACGCCAGACGCAAGCGGCCGCCATCGGCAAGTTCGGGAGTGGTGTCGGAATCCAGGGAACGGACCAGTTGGAAGGCTTCCTCCGCTCGCGACACTTCCTTGACGGTGACAACCACGGCGTTGCCGTCAACGCCGAGACCGGAATAGCGGATGCGCGCCTTCCTCAACGCTATGCGGACGGAATCAACGAGGGATTCCAGGCGTTCGCGCAAAACCGTCTCGACTTCCACCTCCAAGAGCAGGTGCGAGCCGCCTTGCAGGTCCAGGCCAAGGCTGATTTGCTGGTGGGGAAGCCAGGAAGGCAGGGCATCCGCCTGCTTCCGGCTGAGAAGGTTCGGCGCCGCCAGGAGCAATCCCAGAGCGCAAATCGCCAGCACCAGGACGACCTTCCACTTGGCGAAGTAAACCATGGGAGACGCTTACTTGTTCTTGCCCCCGAAAAGGTTCCGCAGGCCGGCGGAGAAAGCTCCGCCTTGCCCTTCGGCGGGCGTCTCGGCGGCGGCCTTGCCGCCGGTCTTTTTCGCTTCCGCGACCGGTTCGGTCTTGGAAAGCACGGTGGCGACCAGGGCACGTTTGACGCGCACCTTGATGCCGTTGGCGATCTCGACGGTGAGATCGTCCTCGTCCACCACCTTGGAGACGGTGCCAACGATGCCGCCGCCGGTGACCACCCGGTCGCCGCGGCGGATGGAGGCCAACGTCTCTTTGTGTTGCTTGGTCTTCTTCTTCTGGGGGCGGATGATAAAGAAGTACATGACGACGAAAAGCAGAACCATCATGATGATGAATTCCGGGCCTTCCCCAACGACACCCCCCCCGGCTTGCGCATAAGCTGGCGTGACGAACATCTAAAAACCCCTCGGTCAAAGTTTGGACTGCGGGACTATAGCGGCCCCGGCGCGACTTGCAACGGTTAACCCGCATTTCCCGCCGATGGACGCGACGATGGCAAAGGGAATTGGATTTTCGGGACTTTTTCGGATCGCCGCCAATTAAGGAGCTTATGGCCAGGGAACGAAAATGTTCTGGAGATTCAGGAACCAAGCCAGGGCGCGCCGACGCGGCGGGAAATGCGGGTTAAGGAGCCAGCCAGGAATACCGCCGCCGGGCGGGCGGAAACGGTGGTGTCAATGCGAGGGAAAATAAGCCAGGGGGGAAAGGTTTCAGCGAGGCTTGTCGACCCGCATGGCCGGCAGGGAAAATCTTCGCGAACCACGTTAAGGACATCGACGATCGGAAGTCGGCACCGTCCGTCGCCCTCAACATTTCAGGAATTGATGCTGAAAACGGCTTCTGTCGTCTTTGGTTTTGAAATACGGCTCTTCGCCATTGCAAGTGGAATCGAAGCGGATTCCGCCATGGGATGCACCGATGAGCAGGATGGCGCTTGCCAAGCCCCAGTCTCGCGGGCGGGGATGTTCGCATGACCAACCCCATGTAAAGGCGGCCTTTCGGCAACCGCCCATGGCGGCAACGGCCTTGACATGGGGTTGGTCATGCGACCCGCGGCCGTTGGGGATTCCGACGGTTGCCGACCGGATCGCGCAAATGGTTGTCAAACGATACCCGGAACCCCTCGTGGAGCCGATCTTCCATGAGGACTCCCATGGATATCGTTCAGGCTTGGACGTGAACAACCTGTTGAGACATCACAGCAGTATATGAATTAGAGTGCGATCGTTTCGAATTGATTCAATTCGAAACGATCGCACTCTAGGACAAACGCGATGACTTTTTGTTCTTGGCAGCCGCTTTCTCGGCGGTGGCCTTCTCGGCGGCTTTCTTGTCGGCCGCCTCTTTGGCTAGGCGGAGGGCCCGCAGTTTCGCCATGTGTTCCGCTCTCTCCTGCCGGGCTTTTTCCTTTTCTTTCAGGGCCTGCTTGTCCTTCTTCTGGGTTGCGGCGAACTGTTCCTCGGCCCTCGATTTTACTGACTTCAACATTTCGGTAATCCTCTGCTTCGGTTCGAGGCGTCACGGTCGGAAACTTTCGTCCCGGAGCGCAGGCGGGGCCGCCCTCGGGCTGGTGAGCAAGGTCGGCGCCGGCACGGGCGCATCGCGCAGTTTATTTTTATTGTTCGTCGTATTTATTGTTGTCGAAGGAATGAACGCGGATCAAACCGCCCACCTCCTTCAGTCCGCCAAACAATCATTGAAGGTCGCGTCGCCGACGGCGAGTGGCGGCCGCCCCCAATGGGAGTTGAAGGCGGTGCCTTGCGTGGTTATTCGATGACGGACAGGTTCTCGGCGGAAGATTTGCCGTTCTGTCCGGGCTGAAGCTCATAGGAAACCTTCTGCCCTTCGCTGAGCGAACTCAGACCGGCGCGCTCGACGGCCGAAATGTGGACGAAAGCGTCTTTCGAGCCGTCTTCCGGCTCGATGAATCCAAAACCTTTGGCAGGGTTGAACCACTTTACAGTACCAGTAGCCATAGTCATTCCCTCTAACAGGAGTCTTAACTCCGCGCCTCACACCATGTAACGGCGCGGTCTGTTTAACGCTCACATTGTCAGGAGATAACTAAGCTAATCGGCGTACCGGTTATTTAGATAACACAAAACCAATGCATCACGTATGTGGTATTATGTAGTAGATATCTCGGAGAAGTCAATGACCCGCGAAGCCCAGCGGTGATACCGGAAATCCGTCTGACGACGCTGTTCGGGAACCCCCGGGCATTCCGAGCTTCATCCCTGGGTCCGTTTTTGGCCGAGTCTGTTGAAAAGGTTCCTCGACGTTGTAAGTGGAATTCCGCTGGTTTGTCCTCCGCGGACGGCGTTATGATCGGCCATTCATTTCTTGCCGGAGGGGTGGCCCCGATCCCAGGGGAAGTCAAGGCTGCCGCTTCGCGGCACCGCGTGAAACGCGGCTTCGGCCTTGAGTTCCCCTGGGATCGGGGCAAAATGACTAGCAAGAGATGAATGGTGGAATTCAATGCCTGCCTTCGGGAGATAACCGTCGCAATTCCACTTGCAGCGTCGAGGAACCAAAATTAGCGCCGACAGTGTCCCGCGGTGTCCGCCGATCACCCGCGCTTCACGGAATAGGCCGTCTCCCAGGCCTCGCCGAGCTGGATAAGTGTCTCGTCACTCAGCACCTCTTCGGCCAAGGCATAGAGTTTTTCATTTTCATTTTTTAAGTGTCTGCGGGCAATGCCCAAAGTCTGCCGGACCGCCTCGATCGCTTCGTTGAGGTCCCGCGCCTCTTCGATGCGCTCCAATCCGAACTGGATTTGTTGGTGATCGGCACGCATCTCGGCAAACAACTCGTCGGTTTCCACATGCGGTTCGAGTGCCGGAAAAAGCAGTTTTTCCTCCAGGGCCGCGTGTGTTTTTATCTCGGTCCTCAGAACGGTCATGGCGCTTTCGATTTGAGCTACTTCTCCCGCAAAGGAGGCCATTTCCTCGATTTCGTCGAGTAAGGCGCGGAACGCCACGTGCTCCCCCAGAAACACGTCGGTCAGGTTCATCGCCGTTCTCCCTTATTCTCATTCGTTTGTACCGACATTTCCCGGATAAACTTCAAATTCTTAAAAATCATATTGGTTCCTCGACGCTGCAAGTGGAATTGCGACGGTTATCTCCCGAAGGCAGGCATTGAATTCCACCATGTTATTTCTTGCCGGAGGGGTTGCCCCGATCCCAGGGGAACTCAATGCCAAAGCCGCGCTCGGCGCGGTACCGTGAAGCGGCAGCCTCGACTTCCCCTGGGATCGGGGCAGAATGACTTGCAAGAGATAAATGGCGGAAAGTGGCGGAATCCCAGGTTCCATGAATCCAAATTCCAGGTTCCATGAATCCAAATTCCAGGCTCCATGAATCCCAGGTGAATTCCACTTGCAGCGTCGAGGAACCATCATACTTCCATTTCGCCAACTGGGCAAGAGCATGCTATCCGCAACCAACAGTTGATTCGATTTTGATAGTTTGACCGTATTCAGATGTCCGTTTGGCCAATTTTCTCGTCATCCCGACGCACCTCTTCCGCCGTTTTCATCTTGCCGTCGATTTCCTCGGCTTACGCCGGAGCGGGTCTTGGTCGCGGATCGTCAATCAGGCTAAATCCGGCCGTCGGCGGCGGTCTGGACGCCGAATTCTCTAACTATATGGCCAGAAACTCGTTTCATCGTTCCCCCAGGCGCCATCTTCGGCTATCATCGGACCCAGCTTGAGGAGTCATCTGGGAAGTGACGGATGGGATGCTTTCTCAAGAACAACAAAAACAAGAGGTTAAGAGCGGCGCCATGATGGACGCACGCTACATAGTGGACTACGCGTCCGACGCGGCATTCGCCATAGACGGCGAGCAGAGAATAGTCGCTTGGAATTACGGCGCGCGGCGGCTTTTGGAGTACACGCGGCGCGAGGTCCTGGGCCGGCACTGTTGGGAAGTTCTTAAAGCGGTCTGTCCGGGTGGAGAATCGTTATGCGTTCCCGGTTGCGAGGGTGCCAGGAGTTTCCAACATTCCCGGGCCTTCAGCGCTCCTAGGTGTCAGGCGCGCCACAGGGACGGTACATGGATTCCGGTAAACTTCGAGTCTATCGTCATGCCGAAGCGTGCCCGATCTTTGGACACCGGGTCGGCCGTTGCCGTCGTCTTCCTGCGGGGCGAAAGCGAAAAGTCCCATCGGCCACCGCTGGGACGGAAGCTGCAAATCTTCGCCCTCGGCCGCTTTTGCTTGTCGGCGGGGGGACGCGGGCTGGCGGTGGAAAAATGGGAACGCAAGCAGGCCCTGACCCTGCTGAAATGGCTAGTGGCCAATCTGGGGCGCCCCGTCCACCGCGAGACCCTTATGGAGTTTTTTTGGCCCGAAATCGACGAGGAGCGCGCCTGGAAGCGACTCAAGGTGACGGTGCACTATCTGCGCCGCCAGTTGCGCGCCGCCGGCATTCCGGAGGATACCGTGGAAACAGCCGGCCAGACCTACGCGCTCCGGCGGGACGCGGTGTGGCTTGATCTGGTCGTCTTCGAACGGCGTACCGCCGAGGGGGCGGCGCTACAGCGCGAGCAACGATGGGACAAGGCGCTGCACCGCTTTGAAGAAGCCAAACGTCTGTACCGGGGCGACTACATGGAGGAGGATATCTACGCCGACTGGTGTAGCGCGGAGCGTGAACGGCTGTTCGAGATTTACCTGGAAATGCTGACCGGAATGGCGGAATGCCACGCCCGGGCCGGCCACTTCGCCGAAGCGGTGCAGGTTTGCCGGGCTGCCCTGGTCCGCGATCCGGGCCGGGAAAGCTTCCACCGCACGCTTATGGAATACCTCGTCCGGCTCGGCCGCGCCGACTGGGCCATGGCTCAGTACCACCGCTGTCGCCGCTTTCTAGCCGACGAGCTTGGAGTGGAGCCCATGCGCGAGACACTACGCCTGTACCGACAAATCCTAGAAAGATACGGAGGAACCTCGTACGGAGGAACCTCGGTCAAAAAACTGGCCGGCCGTCGCGACGAATGACGGCTCCATATCCACGGGCTCGAAACTCCGCCGCCGGCACCATGCAAAGGGTGTCGAGCGCAAGGCCTATATTCTCGGATGCCTCCCCCAGCGCTGAAATTTTTTATCCCCGAGAGGATGCCCCCGCGCGCCACCCATTGCGCGACAGCGGTAGCCTGCCTGGCTTTTCTCCATAAATGTATGTTACCAGAATGTATGTTACCAGACCGTTACCAGGCAATGCTACGAAGTCTACGAAGACGATTATTTGGGGTGCTCAGTGGGATCGGGGACGATGAAAAACAAACAAACTTTCGATGTCTTTCGTCGCACGGATCTGGCTTGAGCATGATAACGAACGGGGATCCGATTTAAGGAATTAGTTCGGAGATACAAATGCGCCCCATGGAGCAACCAGCACAAGCGGAAGCCACTGAAGCAAGGGGTGATCCGAAGAGCCTTCAACCTGGATATCGATTGGTGAGGCAGGCTTATTTCGGTGTTGTAACCTCGGCGCTTCTTTTCAAGACGGATTATTGAATGGCATTAAGCTCATACTGGGTACTGGATTCATTTGTTGCCCGGATCGGGGTTTCAAACTTTAAAGGTTGGCAAATATGATTACCGGGTTTTCGAGAAAATGGTGGGTCCCCGCATTAGGGGTTCTTATGTTTGTCGTTTGGTTGGGGCCGATCAAACATGGCAATGCCGCGGAGGATGGCCAAGAAATTTTCATAAGCACTTGTGCGGGTTGCCACACCATCGGCCAGGGAGTACTGGTGGGGCCTGATTTGGCGGGGGTAACCTCACGACGGGAAGAAAGTTGGCTCGTACGTCAAATCACAGATCCTGAAGGGCTGATTGCCGAAAAAGACCCCATTGCATTGCAGCTTTTGAAGGAAGCCGACGATATGGCGATGCCGTCACCCGGATTAAGTGACGAAGAAGTGCTCGCGGTAATTGCATACTTTAAGAGTATCGAAAAACAAGCGAGTGTGGCAGTCGGTCTTCCCTCTCAATACATGCCTACCGTGATCATTGCGATTGTATTGTTGCTTGGCCTCACCATGATAGGACTCAAAGTGGGGAAAAAGACAGTAGACCCGCGCCCAAATGAAGGAATATGGAAGGCATAAAAGTGAACGTGAAATGATTTATAACCCCAGAGCAACCCAGAAGAAGCCGGAAGGTATGTCATGAATGACGATAGCAGCAGGTGGTTTAGCGTAAAAGAGGACTCTCGTTCGTGGGAGGAATTTTATAGAAAAAGGTGGAGCTACGACTACAGCGTGCGATCAAGTCATGGCGTCAACTGTTCCATGTCTTGCAGTTGGAAGGTCTTCGTAAAAGACGGGCTTATCTGCTGGGAGCTTCAACAAACGGATTACCCGCAGATCGATCCCGATGTACCGAATGTCGAACCCAGGGGTTGCCAGCGAGGCGTTACCGCTTCCTGGTATCCTTACAGCCCCTTGAGGCCAAAGTTTCCGTATGTGCGCAGAGTGCTGTGGGATTTTTATACAGCGGAACGAAGAACCGGAAAAGACCCTGTCGAAGCTTATGGAAGCATCGTTGAAGACCCGGAGAAGTCGAAAAAATACAAAAACGCAAGAGGCAAGGCCGGTTGGAAAAGAGTAACCTGGGACGAAGCTTGTGAACTTGTCGCGGCGGGCCAGATTTACACCATCAAAACGTATGGCGCCGACCACATGGCCAGCTTTGCGCCTATCCCCGCAATGAGCTTGCTAAGTTTCTGTTCAGGGCACAGGTATAACAATATTCTGGGCGGCATATATTGCAGCTATTACGAGTGGTATCACGACCTTCCGCATGTCTCTGCCTCTATGTTTGGGGACCAAACGGAAAACTGCGAAAGCTCCGACTGGTATCATGGCACTTACTGGGTTGTCGCCGGCGCGAACATGAACATGACCCGCACCGCCGACGTCCATTTCCTTGCCGAAGCCAAATACAGGGGATCGAAAATAGTTGTGATTTCTCCCAACTATTCGGATGTGGCGAAATATTGCGATACATGGGTTCCGCTTGTGCCCGGAAGCGATGGCGCCTACCTGATGGCTTGTATCCACGTCATCCTGAAAGAGTTCTACGTTGACAAGGAAACGCCATATTTCACCCAGTATTCAAAACAGTATACCAACATGCCCTTCCTTGTCGTTCTGGACAAAGACGGCGGTAAATATCAGATGGGAAGGTTCCTGCGGGCGTCCGATCTTGAGGAATACGCCAAGGAGGAAAATGCCGATTGGAAACTGATCATGACCGATGGCGAGGGGAAAATGCACGTTCCCACCGGGTCCGTCGGTTTCAGGTGGGAAAAGAATCCAACAGGCAACTGGAACCTTCAACTTAAAAACGCCGTTACCAAAGAGGACTTCGACCCGCTCCTCACCCTTCTCGGAAATGATAACCAAAAGGCAATGGTTTCGTTCAGCGACTTTTCCGATACCTTTTGTATAGATATGGCTAAGACAAAAGGGGAGAGTAATAATGCAGTGGAAATTCTGCGCGAAGTCCCCACCAAAAGTGTAAAAACAAAGGATGGCAAAGAAGTAATCGTAACTACCGCTTTCGACCTTTTGATGGCCCATGCGGGTGTGTCGAGAGGGCTGGGCGGCGACTACCCCGCCGACTACGACGACCCGAAACCATATACGCCGGCTTGGCAGGAGGCGCAAACGGGCGTGAGCAGAAGCCTTGCCATACAGGTGGGAAGGGAATTCGCCGACAATGCCGAAAAGACAAAAGGAAAATCACTGTTCGTAACAGGCCCTGGGCTCCAGCACTGGTACCACGGTGCTTCCATGTATTACCGTAACGAGGCGGTGATGCTAGCCCTTTGCGGCTGCAACGGGGTGAACGGGGGTAATTTCAACCACTATGTCGGCACCCAGCACACCCGTTTGAATGCCGCATTCGTCAATATCAGCGGCTGCCTCGATTGGCAGCGGCCGCCGCGGCTAATGAACAGCACCTCTTTATGGTATTTCCATACCGGCCAGTGGAGATATGACAATATGCCTCTCGACACCCAGTGGGCCGTCGGGGCCAAGAAGCTTCCCAAATTCAACCACTCGGCCGACATGAACGCCCTTGCCGTTAGGTTGGGATGGCTGCCTTTCTTCCCTCAAATCGACAAAAAGAACCCGCTGGAGCTTTACAAGGAAGCCGTCGCGGCAGGGTGCAAAGACGATGCTGAGGTAATTAAATGGGTTGCGGATGGGTTCAGGGATGGCAGGTTGAATTTTGCCATTAATGATGTGGATGCTCCCGAAAACCGCCTGAAAATGGTCACCGTTTATCGCGGAAACCTCATAGGAACCAGCATGCGGGGGCACGAATTGGCGCTCAAGCACTGGCTCGGAACACATAGTAACGTTATGTGGGACGATAACGAGTCGACGGCAAAAGACCTGATCAATGAAATCAAATGGCATGATGAAGCCGCCATCGGCAAACTGGACTTTTTGGTGAACCTCAACATACGAATGGATTCTTCCGCCAATTATGCCGATGTGGTTCTGCCGGCCGCCTTCTGGTACGAAAAATACGATGTCACCTTTGGCGACATGCACACATTTGTTCATCCCTTGACGCCCGCGACCGATCCCCCATGGGAAACCAAGCACGACTGGATAGCGTTCCAGGAGGTCGCCAAGAAGTTTGTGGAACTGGCGGCGAAACATTTCCCTGAACCCGTAAAAGATATTGTGATGAATGCCACGTGGATGGACAGCCCTGCCATGCTCGCCCAACCCTTGGGAGAGATAAAGGACTGGCGAAATGGAGATTGCGAACTCATCCCCGGCAAAACATTCCCCAGTATCGCCGTCGTCGAAAGGGATTTCAGCAAGGTTTACGACAAGCTGGTTTCACTGGGTCCGCTCGTCAAGGTCTATGGTTCCAAAGGGCAGTACGCCGACCTGACGCCGATCGTCGATGAAATGAAAGAAAACGATATTTTCCGGAATGATCTAAAAGACGGCCGCGTTACTTTCGCAAAGCCGTTCCAGGCCTGTGAGCTCCTGCTGCAGATTTCTCCTGAAACCAACGGCCGGCTGTCGTGGCTCTTTTTCAAGGAAATGGAAAAGAAAATAGGGCTCCCCCTTTGCGACATGGTTGAAGGAGTCAAAGCCAGGAGGGTTCATTACCACGATATCATTTCACAGCCGAGAAGAATTCACACCACGCCACAGTGGAGTGCCGTGCTGGCCGATAAAGACGGAAAACAGAGAACCTTCGGCCCGTGGACGATGAATGTGGAACGGCTAAAACCCTGGCACACCCTTTCGGGAAGGCAGGAAATTTATTACGACCACCAGGGTATTAGGGAACTGGGAGAGGCGATACCAACCAACAAACCGCCGTTGGACATGATCGCGATTGGCGATATCAATATGGCTAAAGCCGGTCCCAAATCCAAGGTATTCCGCTTCATCACGCCTCATGGCAAATGGCAGATCCACAGCTCTTTCAGAGACCATTGGCCTATGATGCACATGTCGCGTGGAGGCCCCACCGTATGGATCAATCCAGATGACGCTACGGATATCGATGTGTTAGACAACGACTGGGTGGAAATGTTTTGCGAAAACGGGATTGAAGTCGTCAGAGCAGTCGTAAGCCATCAGGTGCCGCGTACCATGGCACTCACCTACCATCAGGTGGAAAGGCATGTAAATGTTCCCTTTTCACCTCTTGCCAAGAAATACGGTCTCAGCGACCTGCGGGGCGGGAACAACAACGCCACCACGAGAATCCTGATGAATCCACATACCATGATCGGCGGATATGCCCAATTTTCATATTACGTCAACTTTTGGGGAACCAGTCCTTCTGAACGCGACCACGGGGTGATCATCCGTAAAATGCCTTTGGGGGCTGAAAATAAGCCAATTTATCAGGAACGCGATCTCCATAAACTACCAGCGAAATGAGTGTAAGACCATGAATGTAAAAGCTCAATTAAGCATGACCTTCAACCTGGAGAAGTGTATCGGTTGCAATACTTGCACGGTCGCCTGCAAGAACGTTTGGACGAACCGTGAAGGCGCCGAATACATGTGGTGGAATAACGTGGAGACCAAGCCGGGAATCGGTTATCCCAAGCAATGGGAAAACCAGGATATGTGGAAGGGAGGTTGGGTCAGGGATGGCGACAAACTGAAACTTCGCTATGGCGGCAAGGCCTACATGCTTTCCAATCTCTTTTTTAATCCCCACTCGCCTGAGATGAGGGATTACTACGGAGACGGTGACGTCTATACCTTCACTTACGATGACCTGCATTCTACCACGCAAGGTACACAGCAACCGGTCGGAAGACCTAAATCCATGGTCACGGAAGAAGAAGACGTTCCCATCAACTGGGGCGTCAACTGGGAAGACAATGCCGGTGGAGCCCACGTTACAGGCCAATACGATGTGAATTTCAATGGCATGAGCAAACAGGAAAAAGAAGCGACGCTTAAGTTCAGAGACGTCTTCTATTTCTATCTTGCCCGTATATGCAATCACTGCCTCAACCCCGGTTGCGTTGGCGCATGCCCATCTGGAGCCGCCTACAAAAGGGAGGAGGACGGTATCGTTCTCATCGATCAGAACAGATGCCGAAGCTGGCGCTATTGCGTCTCTTCCTGCCCGTACAAAAAGCCCTATTACAACTGGGCCAGCGGAAAGATGGAAAAATGCATCCTCTGCTATCCGAGAATTGAATCGGGATTGCCTCCTGTTTGTTTCCATTCCTGCGTAGGAAAAATCCGCTCTTTCGGACTTATTTTCTACGATATGGACCGGGTGCAGGAAGCCACCATGGTCGATGATAAGGACCTTGTCCAAGCACAAAGAGACATCATGCTGGACCCCTTCGACCCAGAGGTAATGGCAGCGGCCAGGAAAAACGGCATCAGTGAAGATTGGATTGACGCGGCACAACGCTCGCCTATTTACAAGTTAGTCAAGAAATGGGAGCTGGCGCTTCCGCTGCATGCCGAATTCAGAACTATGCCGAACCTGTTTTATATTCCGCCTTTGTCTCCCATCCTTACCAGCCAGGGAAATGATTCTCCTTCGAACACAGATATCTTTGATATGGAAAAGCCGTCGGAGGGAAGCCCGCTCATCAGCCTCGATGAAATGGAAAAATTCCGTTTGCCCTTCAAGTATCTTGCCACCATGTTAGGCGCCGGCAATGAAGAAATTGTGAAGAAGGCACTTATGCGAGAGCTTGCGGTGAGGCACTACCAAAGAGGCAAAAGTTTAGTGCCGGGGGTGATCCGCAATGGTCGCGGCGATCCGTCAGTGCTCGACAAAGTTGGATTGAGCGAACAAGACGCAGATGATATAATGCGAGCATTGTCTCTTGCTTTTTACAACGAACGCTTCGTTGTTCCCACGACCAAACGCGAAGAGGCTGACATCAGCCCATATACCGAGCGTGGCGTCGCCGGGTATGACCAGATGAGTCCTTGGTCGCACATGAAAAGAAGAAAAAGCTATCACAAATCATATCACTCTGGGAGACCCCAAGAGTAGTGTGACATGAGTAGTACGAACGGAACGCAAATATTAAAATATGTTTATGCGCTCATAGCAGAGTTGTGGTGCAGCCCGCCAGAAGAGGAAGAAAAGAGGGAGGGAAACAAGAAGAACGCCGAGGAAGTGGTTAAAAAGCTGGAAAGCATTGATAAAGAGGGTGCAATGATGCTTTCCAGTTTCCTCGCGGAAAACGATATTTCAGAAGAGGATTATGTCGATTTGTTCGAATTGAATCCTCTATGCCCTCTATATCTTGGCGCTCATACCTACGACGAACCCAAGACCTGCGCCGGTGCCGGCGTTTCCGACAGAAACGAATACATGATAGACTTGGTTGGCATTTATAAACATTTCGGGCGTAAGCCGGATTTAACAGAGTTACCGGATTACTTTCCGTTAATGATTAATTTTCTTTCGCTGACGACTGAATCTAAAGACGACCCGGTGAGAGATAAACTGATTGAGGAATATATTTTGCCGTTTCTGCCTCCGATGCGTTCCAGGCTGGAAAGATTAAAAACGCCATATCTGCATCTTCTCGATGCATTAGAGAGAGTCATAAGCATCGAACAAAAAATGCAGCCTTTGTCAAAACAACGGGAACAAAAGGTGGAAGACCATGTGGGATAACTTCTTTTTCATCGGACTGCCCTACATCACCATCGTACTTTTTTTCGGTGGCATATTATACCGTGGCTACAGCGGAATGATGAGTGGAGGCAGGGGCGAATGGAACTCGACCGTCCGCGGGGATTATCTGTGGACGACCCGCTCCACTGGATTCTTTGGCCGGGCCTCCATAGGCCCCGCGTCCTTATGCCTGCACTGGGGCATTATCATCTTGTTTTTTGCGCATGTCGCAGGATTTGTAGGAGGCGCATACAGCATCGCCTCCTGGGTTGGTTTTTTCAGATGGGCCGGGCTGGGCGCCGGAATACTTCTAGCCTATGGAGTTTCTTGGGCTTTTTTGCGAAGGGTTAACATCTCGCAGGTAAAGGCGATGAGTACGCCGGATGATTATATCATCCTTATATTGTTGTTTATTATCGCTTGTTTTGGGCTTTATCAATCCGCCGTGGAAGTGGTCTTTGGAATATCTTATTCGGCGGGACCTTGGATCAGCGGCATCTTTAGATTACAACCGGATGTTTCTTTAATCGCGGGTGCTCCGTTGGTCAATAAATTGCACGTCATCTTTGCACTTTTCTTCTTTGCTTACTTTCCCTTTACCAAATTGGTGCATGTTTTAAGCTATCCCTTCGGATACATCACCAGACCCTTAATTTCCATGAGAAGATACGTGGGAATCAAAAGATAAAAAATAAGGCACTTCAAGAAAACCCCGGGACATTTGTTTTCTGACGACTTACGCGGTGTTTGAACAGTTTAGTGTTTGGACAGCGTGTAAGTCGCTCCCGGGGTCCGGGAAGCAGTTGCCCCCCGGGGGGTGGACGGCGTCCGATCAGGAACGAACGACACCTAACGGGGTAACGAGATGACCGACTTGACGAAAGACGATAGCTCCTGGGAGCCGCCCGGCAATCCAAGGGTTTTGTGGGTTGCTTCTATTACATTCATCTATGGTTTTAGTGTATGGGCTATTAACTCTTCTCTCGCTCCTTACTTAAAGGATTGGTATGGTTTTTCTACAAGCGATGTCTTGCTTGTGGCTGCCATGTCGCCGCTTTTCGCGGCCGTCACCAGCCTACTTCTGGGGATAGCATCGGACATGTGGGGAGGGAGGATTATATTCACGTTGCTTCTTATTTTTCTCCCCTTTCCAATGATAGGGTACATGTTCGCCGACAGTTACGTAGCGTTTCTCTCTGCCGGTATTTTCATGGGCTTGGGCGGTGCAAGTTTCATCATTGGCAATACCCATGTAGCCGTTTGGTACCCTAAGAAAAGACAGGGAGCGGCGCTCGGGATGTATGCTTTTGGCAATGTGGGAGTAGCAATTGGCATGATATTAGTGCCTTTTTTGCTCAACTATGTTCTTGGCGGTGCTCCCGGTTCTGATTTACCCCCTAAAATTTCGTTGGGTCCCTACTTCCTCACGGGCTGGCGTCTTATATTCCCGGTATACGCTGTCTTGAGCCTGATTTTGGCAGTTGTGTACTGGACAATGACCTCTGAACCGCCCAGCCGAGGTAGAAAGATCTCTTTCGCAAGCATAGCTGCCGTTTACAAATCCAGCCTCCTTCCTTGGATTCTTGCTTACATGTATGGGTTAACGTTTGGCGCGCTTATGTTCAATGCCGCTTTCCTCCCTACATATCTCGTTGATCAATATGGTATAGAAAAAGAATCGGCGATTATGCTTTTTGTGCCGATCTTTGTCCTTCTGGTGTCGGGTGCCAGGCCCTTCAGCGGCTGGCTCGGAGACAGATACAATCCCAGAAAGTTGCTTATCTATAGCTTAAGTGCTCAGTTGGTATTGGCGGCAGGCTTAGCTGCGCAGTTACCTTTCGCTTGGCAAATAAGCCTTCTTTATGCAGTTGCCGTATTATACGGTGGTGGGGCATCTCTTGTGGTAAAAATAATACCGCTCTATTTTAAAGAAGTGGGCGCGGTGACCGGATTGGCCAAGACAGCGGGGGCATCGACCGGTGCTATCATGACAATTATAATGAGCCAAGTTAAGGGGGCCACCGGGGAATATACATATGGGTGGTTAATATGGACTGTTGCGATCGCTTTCGCTCTTTTTCTTGCGTTAAGACCACAGCCATATAGAGCGGCTGATGCAAGAGCGGCGGCTGCGTCTCAACCCGCTTCTTGAGACGCACTTGATGAACGGACCCGACCGCCACTTTTAAGGCACTGATGTGGGGGGGGGATTTCCATGATGCTCGGGGGCGCTGTCCGCATACGCCTGGAGGACTAAGGTTCCGGACCGGAGGGGTGGGCCCCGCCCCGCCTTCATGGACTTGGGGCCGCTTGGATGGAAGGCTGATGTAGCACGAATCGATCGACCATTTCGCCAACTTTGCCGACGGCAAGGTGAAAATCGCTCAAGCGCAATCCCGGCGGTTTTTTCGTCGGAGCCATGATGGCTGGCGCTTATGTGAGCTTTGGGATCATTCTTATTTTCATTCTCGGCGGCGCCGCGGATCCCCAGAGCAAAAAACTTGGAAACAACCACTGCGACGAAGTTGGAGGAAGACATGGACTACGTAAAGCCACCGGAAATCGCGAAAGCCATGGTTGCGGCCGGAACCATGAAATCCGGTCTACCCGCTAAAACCTTGGTTATACGGGGAATGTTGGCCGGAGCTTTCCTGGCCGTGGCCACAAGCTTGGCCGTTACGGCTGCGGTACAAACCGGATTGCCGATCGTCGGCGCGATCCTTTTTCCCTTTGGTTTGTGCGCCGTCATTCTCCTCGGCACCGAGCTTCTCACCGGTAGTTTCGCGCTTGTGCCTTGCGCCGCGTGGGAGGGCAAATGTGGCTGGGGAGTCGTGCTCCAGAATTGGTGTTGGGTGTTCCTAGGCAATTTAATCGGAAGCGTCTTATATGCCGCGCTTTTCGCGATGGCGGTTTCGATGAGCGGCGCCGTTGAGATCTCGGCGATCGGCGCCAAGATAGTCGCCATCGCGGAGGCGAAAACTATTAAATACGCTGCGTACGGCGGCGCCGGCATGACGACAGTCTTCGTCAAAGCAATCCTGTGCAACTGGCTGGTCAGCCTGGCCGTCGTCATGGCATTGACGACGACGTCCGTGGCCGGCAAGATGCTGGCCATTTGGGGACCTGTCGTGATGTTCTTCGGCCAGGGCTTCGAGCACACCGTGGTGAACATGTTCGTGATCCCCGCCGGCATGATGATGGGCGCCAACATCGGTGTCGGAGAATGGTGGGTGTGGAATCAAATTCCGGTCACCTTGGGCAATCTCGTCGGTGGGTTATTTTTCACCGGGTGGGCGATTTATGTGACCCATCATCCGAAAGAACCAGCCGAGGTGGTCTGAGAATTTTCTATCGCTTCTCCCCTGTGCGATCTCCTGGACCCGGTAGGCTCCGGGTGATGCAAACCCAAGAACCGTTACCGGCCAATGCTATACAGTGGCTACGGACGAGATTTGGGGTTCTCAACCGGACCGGGGGCGATGCAGAACAAACAAGCTTCGATGTCTTTCGTCGCACGGACCTGGTTTGAGGATGGAACGAATGGGGATCCGATACGGCGTGGAAATTTCCGTCACGTCCAAAGCAACGAGCAGGATTTAGGGGATAATTAACGAATTCCTTTTAAAATCAATAGATTCCCGGTGACATAGGCAAAACCCCGCGTGAATTCATATCAGATGGCGAACCCGCAAAATCCTCACCTTCCTACCGCGTCATTGCTTCAGCGTAGCCTCCTAAGGCTCCGTGAAGCGACAGTCGCGGAACTCGCCGGTCATAGCGGCGTGGAGCAGGCGACCGTAGAGAACTTTCTCAATGATCACCCGGAATGGGTAACGCCCGTTGGGCCGGTATCCGCGGGGCGCAATCACCCAGACACCATGTGGAAGCTGCTGCCGAAAGGTGAGGAGATTTTCTTGGAAGAGATTAAGCGGTTGTCCAAGGTGAAGGTGACCTCTCCTGATTTGGAGGACGAGCGGGATAAGAGTTTGATTGCCATCGGAGACTCAATACGGGCGGTCCTGGAGGCTGTGCAAGAACTCAAGCCCAAAGCGCGTGCAATGAGGCCTGATGAATTCGAGGTGATCTATCATCGCCTTGAGCAGAGAGTCGCGGTGACACAGATTGCTATCGACGACTTGAGGAATGCTGAACGATCGGTCATTGACGAGCAGAAGGAGCTCAAACAGGCAAAGAGACAGCTGACCCAGTTGATGAATAAGCACATGATCACCGTTGATGGCAAAGAGGATGTGGCGTCCTACCTTCCGGGGGAGCGGTTGGACGAAGTGGCGGAAAGCGTCGCCTTTCTTATAAAAGATGAAAAATAGGAATTTAAATGCAGGTGGTGTCCCCCAACTGTGGTGTCTCCCTACTGTGTAAATGCGTATGATGTCCCCTGGACTTGCCCCCATTTCACCGGACACCCTGACGGGTTTTTGACTGGGCTCTGAGGAAGTCTCTAGGTGACCTCCACTTGAGTCCACTGTGGGGGTGGTTCTCGTTATAATCTTCGAACCACCGGTG
>Ga0187833_10002434_pt1 | contig 19945 bp, 18 predicted proteins | sample ETNtaG_37_FD_167968 | JGI IMG/M metagenome (GOLD analysis project Ga0187833, IMG submission 167968) | Marine microbial and viral communities from oxygen minimum zone, Eastern Pacific Ocean - ETNP2014_SV_400_PacBio MetaG (Illumina Assembly) | ecosystem: Environmental > Aquatic > Marine > Hypoxic...
GCGCCCGAGCCGGCCCCTGAGCCTGAGCCGGCCCCTGAGCCCGAGCCGGTCCCTGAGCCTGAGCCCGTCCCTGAGCCTGAGCCGGCCCCTGAGCCCGAGCCCGTCCCTGAGCCCGAGCCCGTCCCGGTACCTGAGGTTGTGTCCGAGCCTGAGCCAGAGCCAGAGGCACCAAGGGCCCGCGTAATTTCTTCAAGCGGGTCATCGGCTCCACCCCGCCGTGATGTCGAGCCCGAGGCGCCTGCCGAGGCTCCTGTCGAGCCGGTCCATCACGATGAGGCACCCTCAGTGCCCGATCCGGCAGCACGGGTCGACAGTGGAAAGCGGCTGCCTCCCCCAGGGTCGACCCCACCTCTGTCATCGTCCGGAAAGCCGATTCCTCCGCCCCCCGGTCCTCCGGTGTCCGAGTCGGGTCGCAGGATCCCCCCACCTCCGGGTGGTGGCGGACGCCGAAACGCACCTCCTGCAGGTGGCGCTCCTGGCCGTCCCGGCGGACCTGCTCCAGCGGGCAGACGGCCACCGATGGGTGGCGGTCCACGACAGTCGGTTCCAGGTGCGGGCCCGAAGCCCGGTGCTGGTCCCGGCGGACGTCCCGGTGGTGGTCCCGGTGGACGTCCCGGTGGTGGTCCCGGTGGACGTCCCGGTGGTGGTCCCGGCGGGCGCAGGCCGCCTCGCCGCAAGGGTCGCAGGCGTCGCAGTCGCGAGGAACTCCAGCCGATGGACATGCCGAGCTACACGCCCGATGACGCAGCCGTCCCAGACGGAGTGATTGTCGTCGAACGTGCCTGCACCGCTCAGGAGCTGGGACCGAAGGTGAACCGGACGGCCGCCGACGTCATCCGTTTCCTCATGCAACAGGGCGAGATGGTCACAGCTACACAGTCGCTGTCCGACGACATGATCGAACTGTTCGCAGCCGAACTCGAGGTCGAGATCCGAATGGTGGATCCCGGCGAGGAGCAGGAGGTCGAGCTGCTCAAGTTGCTGGACGTGGTCGACGATGACGATGACGACGACGCTCCGCTGCGACCGCCGGTGATCACGGTCATGGGTCACGTTGACCACGGCAAGACCAAGTTGCTCGACCAGATACGCAACACCAACGCAGTCGATGACGAAACTGGCGGGATTACCCAGCACATCGGTGCGTACCAGGCCCGTTCAGGTGACCATGCGCTCACCTTCCTCGACACCCCCGGGCACGAGGCCTTCACCGCCATGCGGGCACGTGGGGCTGGAGCAACCGACATTGTTGTTCTGGTCGTCGCCGCCGACGATGGTGTCATGCCTCAGACGGTCGAGGCACTCAACCATGCAAAGGCAGCCGACGTTCCGATCATGGTCGCCATCAACAAGATCGACCGGGAGAACGCAGATCCGCAGAGGGTGTTGAGCCAGTTGGCCGAACACGACCTGGTTCCCGAGGCATGGGGCGGCGACACGGTCACCGTCGAGGTATCCGCACTCGTAGGCACCGGAGTCGACGAACTTCTTGAGCACCTTCTTGTGCTTGCAGAGGTCGAGGACCTTCGTGCCGATCCCGAGGGCAGGGCGCAGGGGGTCGTGCTCGAGTCGTTCCTCGACATCGGGCGAGGTCCGGTGGCCACGGTTCTGGTCCAGCGCGGAACCCTCAGGGTCGGAGACCCGATGGTTGCCGGTGCCGCATGGGGACGCGTGAGGGCCCTAGTTGACGACAGTGGCGAGCAGGTCGATGAGGCTGGCCCATCGGTGCCTGTTCAGGTACTGGGTCTGTCCGATGTCGCAGATGCCGGCGAGGGCTTTGTGGTCGCACCCAACGAGAAGGTCGCCGGGCGCGTGGCTGACAAGCGCGGGCACTGGCGACGGGTGGCGAACATCGGTCGTGATGCCCACGCACTCTCAGGTGGAGCCAGGCTCGAGGACGTCTTCGAGCAGATCCAGAGGGGCGAGGTCGCCAACCTGAACCTCGTCGTGAAAGCCGATGTCAACGGTTCGCTCGAGGCCGTAACCGAAAGCCTCCGCAAGCTCGAGCGCGACGAGGTGAAGCTCTCGTTCGTGCACCGTGCCGTTGGTCGGATCACCGAGAACGACATCCAGCTGGCAGCCACGTCTAACGCCACGATTATCGGATTCAACGTGCGGCCCGAGCGCAAGGCCCGCGAATTCGCGGACGCCGAGAAGGTCGAGATCCGTACCTACGAGATCATCTACAAGCTGATCGAAGACGTCGAGGCTGCAATGCTCGGCATGCTTGCCCCGGAGTACGAGGAGATCGTCACCGGTGAAGCCGAGGTACGCCAGGTCTTCTCGGTTCCCCGGATCGGAAAGGTTGCCGGTTGCTATGTCACCAGTGGCACGATCACCCGCGGATCCAAGGTCCGGTTCCTGCGCGATGGCACGGTTATCTGGAACGGTGATGTCAGCTCGCTGCGTCGGTTCAAGGACGATGTGCGAGAGGTCCAGTCCGGCTACGAGTGCGGTATCGGCCTGTCCGACTACCAGGACCTCAAGGACGGGGACGTGATCGAGACCTTCGAGAATCGCGAGCTGGCCCGCACCTGAGCGGTCGACCATGGCACGGGCACGACGCCGCCCCGCAGGCGGAAGGCGCGGATACGACAGGACCGACCGGCTCAACTCGCTGCTCTTTCGGATCCTTGCCGAGGAGCTCGAGGTGATCGACGATGAGCGCTTCGGGTTCCTGACCGTTACCGGTGTCAGCACAGACCGGGACCTCACAATCGCCAGCGTCTTTGTCACGAGTGACGCCGAGGGCGAGGAGCTGTTCGAGGCGCTCGAGGAGCATCGGCCCCGACTGCAGAAGGCCGTTGCCCAGCAGGCGAGGCTTCGACGGGTGCCACCGCTGCGTTTCGTGTCCGATGAGGCGGTTCAGTCCGCCGACCGGATCGAGGCCATCCTCCGTGACCTCGAGGCCGGAGATGCCTGATCCATCTGCACTGTGGGCCGCATGGTCCCACGTCTCGGCCGGCACCTGATGTCGGGTCGACAGCCAGGTCCAGATGGCATTGCCGTCGTGGACAAGGAGGCTGGCTGGACCAGCCACGATGTGGTGGCAAAGGCGCGGGGGGTCCTGGGCACGAGAAAGGTGGGCCATTCGGGAACACTCGATCCTGATGCCACAGGTGTCCTGGTTCTCGGTGTCGGTCGAGCTACCCGTCTGCTGCGGTTCCTGACGCTCCTTCCCAAGACCTACAGGTGTCAGATCCTGCTCGGAACCGAGACGTCCACCCTGGACGCATCAGGAGAGGTCATCGCTGAACACGACATGTCAGCTGTCCGCCTGGGTCAGGTCGAGGATGCCGCCGAGGGGTTCGTCGGTGACATCTCCCAGGTGCCTCCCATGGTGTCGGCCATCAAGGTTGACGGCCGGAGGTTGTATGAGATCGCCAGAGAGGGCGGCGAGGTGGAGCGTGCAGCCAGACCTGTGACCGTCTACCGGTTTGACATAACCGGAACGGATGACCCGGGGGTCTACGAGGCCCTTGTGGAGTGCTCTTCAGGAACCTATGTCCGCTCCCTTGCCGCAGACCTCGGAACGGCGCTCGGCGGCGGCGCACACCTCGACGGCCTTCGTCGCCTGTCGGTGGGCCCTTTCAACGATGTCGAGGCGACCTCTGTCGAGAAGATCGACCTGCTGCCCATGGCCGAGGCCTTCAGGGGTCGAGAAGGGGTCGTGGTCGACGAGGATGTGGCAGGCGATGTTGCCCACGGGAAGGTAATGGACCTCGACCGCCTCGGGGTTTCAGGAACAGGACCGTGGCCTGTCCATGCCGTCGACGGTTCCCTGATAGCCGTCTACGAACCCCACCGTGAGAGGGCAAAGCCGGCAGTGGTGCTGGTGGGTTGATGTTGTGAGCCTTGTGAACGTGCTGCTCCTGTTGGCCGGTGGCCTTGGTGCCGGAGTCGTCAACACCATGGCTGGTGGCGGTTCCCTGCTCACCGTCCCCCTCCTCGTGCTGGCGGGGGTTCCCGGGACGGTTGCCAACGGCTCCAACCGGGTCGGAATTCTCACATCCACGGTGACAGCGGCTGTTGGATTCCGCCGGCTGGGATACTCAGGTCTGTCCAGGGTTCTCCCGGTGCTGGCTCCTGTGGCTGTCGGGGCTGTCATCGGGGCCGTACTTGTCGAGCAGCTGACCGACGAGGCGTTCGAGCGCGCCTTTGGGTTCCTGATGGTCCCGCTGCTCCTGATCTCACTAAGGCCGCCCCGGGTGTCGGCATCGTCGTCGGGGCCAACCTGGTCGGGGCCGATGGCGGCGACCGTGTTTCTGGGTATCGGGATCTACGGGGGAGCATTCCAGGCCGGGATCGGCCTTCTCCTGGTGCTGGCCCTGTCGCGCTCAGGTGTCGACCTGGTGCTGGCCAACAGCATCAAGGTCGTGGTGGTCCTGGCCGTGACGGTCATGGCCCTGCCTGTGTTTGTGATCGGAGGCAGCGTCGACTGGGGGCCGGCTCTGGTACTGGCCGCCGGATATGCGGTCGGAGGCTTCCTCGGGGCCCGTGTCACCGTGACCGGAGGCGAGAAGGTGATCCGGCCTGTACTTGTCGTGGCCGTCGTGGGCTTTGCCGGCCGGCTGATCGGCCTCTACTGAGGCATAGCCCGGGACTGCCGGGGTATCAGATGCCCCTGATGGTTCCGAGAGTTTCGCTCATGGATGCCTGCATTGCGCCCAGGTCCTCAGTGATGGTGACAATGCGAAACCCCTGCTCGATTCGTCTGGCGGCGAGGGTCGGGTTGGCGTGGATTCCGGGCACGACACCGTGGCGGTCGGAGGCCTCCACGATGGCGCTGAGGGCGTCATCGAATGCTGCCTCGCCGTCATGGTTGCCGGGACCGAGTCCCAGATTCATGGAGAGGTCAGATGGGCCCACGTAAATGGCGTTGACGCCGGGGATGGAGAGGATGTCGTCCAGCGCCCGGAGGGCGCCGCTTGTCTCGATCATGGGAATGCACTGGGTCGAAGCGTTCGCACCGTGGACGTAGTCGGCACCGTAGATGACGGCCGCACGGGCAGGGCCTGTGCTCCTGTTGCCGACTGGTGGGTACATGCACGACCTCACCGCTGCTTCGGCCTCCTCGGCCGAGTTGATCATGGGGACGATCACGCCCGTGGCGCCTGCATCCAGGCACCAGCCGATAGCAGATGGATCGTTTGCCGGCACGCGGACGAGTGCCCTTGGTGAATGTGGATGAATCGCCTGGAGCATCGTTGTCAGGCCGCTGCGGCTTACCAGCCCGTGCTGCATGTCGATGCACAGGTAGTCGAACCCGAGCAGGGCTGCTGCCTCAGCGGAGACCGTTGAAGACAGTTTCAGCCAGCAGCCCAGTTCGGTGGACTCGGGATCAAACGGTGAAGGTAGTTGGTGCAGAGCCATTATGGGACCCTACCCTCGCGGTGGTAACGGTCTTCTGTCGGCATCGCTGCCCTGATTCGCACACACCTGCCAAGCGTTCTGCCAATAGCCTGTGATGCCATGCACGTACATCGACAGGATGACACGGCAGCGGTCGATGCGCGGACCGTGGCGACGCTGGGCACATTTGATGGTGTTCACCTCGGGCACCAGGAGGTTCTGGGCAGAACGGTCGAAGAGGCCCGTAAGCGCGGAATTGCCGCGGCGGTCGTCACCTTCGTCGAACATCCGGCGCAGGTGCTGCGATCCGAGAGCGCCCCACCCCTCCTGACCGGCCTCGAGGAGCGGCTTGAACTGATTGGCAACTGCGGAGTCGACCACGTGTTCCTGGTTGAGTTTGACGAAGCCGAGTCGCGCCGGACGGCTCTGGAGTTCACAGACGAGGTCCTGTTGGGATGGGCAGGCGCAGAGGCGCTGGTGGTCGGTTATGACCTGCACTTCGGTCACCGTAGAGAGGGCAATCTGGCATTTCTGCAGGAGGTAGGTCGTGAGCGGGGGGTCGAGGTGATGAGCGTCGATGCGCTCAAGGAGATGCCCTTGACGTCCGAACCAATCTCGTCGACGGCCATTCGCAGGGCCCTTTTGGGAGGCGACGTGGCGCATGCCGCCCGGATGCTCGGGCGGCCGTTTGTTGTCAGCGGAGAGGTGGTTCGCGGGGATCAAAGAGGACGACAGATCGGGTTTCCCACTGCAAACATCCCGCTTTCTCCCGAGAGCGCCACGCCGGCCGATGGTGTCTATGCGGGCTGGTTGGAGAGGCCCGACGGGTCCAGGCATCCGTGTGCGATAAACATCGGCAGGCGTCCGACCTTCTACCTGCATGCAGAGCAGTCTCTCCTCGAGGCCCACCTGCTGGACTTCGACGGTGACCTGTATGGAGAGGTCTGCAGGGTCTCCTTCGCCGAATTCCTACGAGGTGAGCGCCGGTTCGACGGCGTCGAGTCCCTGGTTGCGCAGATCAAGGACGATGTGATCGGGGCACGCAGGGTCCTCAACTGTTAGAGCGCCACGTCCAGGACCGCCGGGCTGACCAGGAACCAACGTGGAAGAATCAGCGACCTTAAACTCCGGCTCAGGTTGAAGATGGGCTCAGGCAGCCAGACGAATCAGATCAGACCGAAGGAGTACCGTGGACGGCTATTCGAACTGCGCGAGTTTCCTGGAAGGTTTGTTGACTTTTCGTGAGACATGGGACCGGAGCGTCGCTTCTTCGGGTGACAGCCAGTTCCTTGTGTTCGAGAACTCTGATGGCAGGGTTTCCTCATGGACCTACGGAGAGTTCGACAATCTGATCTCACGGGTGGCAGGAACTCTGTCCGGGCGTGGGGTTGTCCCGGGGTCGGCGGTCCACATGGCCCTGGCAAACTCGCCTGCCTTCGTGGCCGTCTGGTTGGCAGCGGTGCGGCTGGGGGCATGGGTCGTTCCTTCGGACCCCATGGGACGGGTGGCCGAGCTCGAGGGTCACATCAGGCGCACGGCTCCCGTGGTCGGGGTGTGCGCCTCAGCCCGCTCGGTCGTCTACCGGCAGGCCTGTGGGGACGTCCCTTTCGTCGAGGTGGAGGAACAGAGTCCCCAGATGCATTCTCTTTTGGGTGATCCGTTCACTGCCTGGCCCAAGATCGGGTTGACCGACAGGGCTGCTGTAATGTTTACCTCTGGGACCACCGGCGAGCCGAAGGGCGTTGAGGTGACCCAGGCCAACTACGCATTTGCGGGCCGAACAATGGCCGAGGCTGCGTGCCTCGACGAGACTGACCGGCAACTGGTCGTGCTCCCCATGTTCCACGTGAACGCGCAGTACTACTCCTTCGCATCGGCCATCTGGGCCGGAGCCAGCGTGGCGCTCATGTCGTCGTTCTCAGCCAGCGGTTTCATGTCACAGGCGGCCCGCCACGGTGCCACAGCGGCCAGCCTCTTCGCCGCTCCCCTGAGGATGATCCTGGCCAGGGGAGGTCCGGTGGACGACCTACGGCTACGACACTGCTGGTATGCCCAGAACATCACGGCGGACCAGTACGCGACCGTTTCTGACTGGTTCGGGTGTCGGCCGAGACAGTTGTACGGGATGACCGAGACGATTCCGGCGGTGCTTACCGATGAGCCAGGAGATCCGGACCCGTCATCGATGGGTCGGGTTACCGCTGACTGCATCGTAGATGTTCAACATCCCGACGGAACGCCGGTCGAAGTTGGCGAGGTCGGAGAGGTCGTTGTAGGCGGCGAACGCGGCACGACGCTGTTCGCCGGGTATCTGGACGACGAGACCACGACCGAGGCCAGCTTTCGAGACGGATGGTTTCTCACGGGTGACAGGGCCCGACGCGACGAGACTGGCCGTCACTACTTTGACGGTCGTCGTTCTGACGTTCTCAAGGTTTCGGGAGAAAATGTCTCGGTAGTCGAGGTAGAGGCTGTGCTTGCCCAGCACCCCGGCGTGTTGGAGGCAGCCGTGATCGGGCGCGCTGATGAGATCAGAGACGAGGTGCCGGTGGCCTTCGTGGTCGTCGACCCCTCGGCGTCGCCGCCCTCGGCCGCAGAACTGGACCAGTGGTGTGCTGAGAGGCTGGTCAAGGTGAAGCGCCCCTACGAGATCACTTTTCTGGATGAACTGCCCAGGACCAGCGTGGGGAAGATCCGCAAGTTCCAGTTGAACAATCTCGAATCCGGAACGGTGTCTCAGCCGTGAGGGCGACTGGGCAAGGTGTTGCTGACAGCGTGGAGACCTATTTTCTGCGCCGGGAGCGGGTTGTATGGCTCTTGGCGACAACAATGCAACCAGCCGGAGTTCCGGGACACGAACAGAGATCAGTAGCTGACACTGCAATGATTCACAGGGCCTGACAGATGGGAACCGTTGGCATCGATGACGCGCTCGTGGGACTACGGGTCGGTCAGTGCGTGCTGGTTGCGGGCTGGACCGATATTTCTGGAGTTGTGGTAACCGCTGACGCGAAGCTCGACTGGTTTGGGAGACATACCCTCGGCTACGAGCCCGCCGTCGCCGTCGAGCAGGAACCCGGCCAGTTTCTCGCTCAGCCGTCTCCTGAGCTTGCCGCGGTGGAACTGTTGCGGTTGGCCGGTGTTGAGGCTGGTGGTTTCGGTCTTCTTCCACAAGTCAGGACCGTTGTTTCCGGCGATGCCGTCCTCCCAAGGTTTGCTGACGACGAGGGCCTGTTGTTGATTGACAGAGCCGATCTGGAACACCACCTGTGGCGAAACACCGCTCTTGTGTATGAGGGCGGCTCGGCGCCGGTGCCGACGCGGTTCAGCACCTTTGAGGGCCGTGTCTTCACGAGCCTCGTCGACGGTCTGGAGCACCTGGCGCTGGTGCTCGGTGATGTAGCTGGTGAGGATGTGGTTGCGCGGATCCATTCAGAGTGCCTGACCGGAGACGTCTTCGGTTCCCGGCGCTGCGACTGTGGCGCCCAACTGGAGATGGCGCTTGAGCACATCGCTGATGAGGGTCGTGGTGTCGTGGTCTACCTTCGCGGGCATGAGGGGCGGGGAATCGGGTTGGCTGAGAAGTTTCGCGCCTACGAACTGCAGGATCTGGGCTTTGACACTGTTGAGGCGAATCTGGAACTGGGACACCGAGCAGACGAACGGCACTATGGCGTTGCGGCACAGATCCTTTCAATGCTTGGAACCAAGTCGGTCGCGTTATTGACAAACAACCCGGCGAAAGTTGACGGCCTCACCGAGTTGGGCGTGCACGTGGAGCGGTGCCTTCCACTGTGGACTGAGCCGACGGAAGAGAATGTGCATTACCTGTCAACTAAGAAGGCCCGCCTGGGACACCTGACACCCGACGGCGCCTGATGCCGTTGGCTCCCCTGTCGTGGGAGAGGAAGTTGAGATTGGCGAGAGTGCTCAGGCCTTCCGGTCCAGATTCGAGGAGGAATGAGGTTTCGTCGACTGCTGGCCCCAGACTTCCCGGGCGGTGGCGTACACGCCCTGGTCGTAGGAGAATTCGATGGTGTTCCCGTCGGGATCGTGGGCCATGCAGATGTAGCCGATCGGTGGTGGCATCTGGGTTGGTGGCATGGCGAGGCTTCCGTCGGCTTCGGCTGTCACGGCAGCGGCGTCGATGTCTTCGCGGCTGCACAGTTCGATTCCTATATGTGCGAACGGGCCCAGGACCGTGTGTGGAGAGTTGCCGAACGGGTCCTTGCCATCGAAGAATTGGGATACGACCAGCAGGAACGGGTTCTCGACGCTGTCGCTGTGTCCCAGCCACGCTCCGTAGCCGATTTCGTCTTCGCTGCGAGATAGGAGGGAGAGGGGTGTGTGTTGGGTGTACCAGGAGATCGTGGCGTCGATGTCGTTGACCCGGAGGGCGACGTGTGTCCAGCGGGCCGATGGCGGGTGGACGGAATAGGTGTCTTCGGTCATCGTTGCCTCAGGCTTTGGAGGAGAGAAGCCAATCTAGGCGGTCCCTGTTGGTCAGATTGCGGTCATGCCAGGTCTGACCAACTGTGTGGGCGTTGGGTGGCCCTTCCACAACCCGCTGGTAGTGTTTGCGCCCGTGGACGGCCCAACCGGGTCGTTCGGGGTCGGATCCGAAACCTCCGGCCCTCCGTATGGCTTCCGGCGACGCACTGCGCGCCATGAGGCCGGGTCCGATACCCGAGGTACCGATGCCGACCAACCTGCCCCCCAAGGCTGACACGATTACAGAGCACAAGCTGCACGAGACCGACACCGGTTCTCCTGAAGTGCAGATCGCACTGTTGAGTGACCGCGTCAATCACCTCACCGACCATCTGAAGGTCCACAAGAAGGACCATCACAGTCGGCGAGGTTTGTTGATGCTGGTGGGTCGCCGCCGACGGCTGCTCGACTACGTCATGGCAAATGACGTTGAGCGCTATCGGGCGATCATCGCCAAGTTGGGGCTGCGCCGGTAGGCGGGTACCTGGAGTAGGACGGCCAGCCGGCCGCCCATCCCCTGTCGGGGGTCCGGACCAACGGAACCGACAACCAATACGACGACCCCGGATACCGGATGTCATCAGTGCCAGTTGCATGCCGCTCGGCAGGTTCCTCCCTCGGGAGAGACCGGGTCGGGATGTATCCAACTGGAGGCTGACGGCCAAGGTCCATCCGGTTTGCCGCAAGGAGCGGCCGTCGTCCCGGCCGGAGAAGTTCCTGCCGGGAACAAGAGAGGAAACAATGACTGAAGTAAAGACCGTGTCCCGCACATTCAGCGGGACCGAAAAGACAATGTCGTTCGAGGTGGGCCGTCTGGCCGGCCTCGCCGACGGTGCCGTTCTGGCACAGATAGGCAGGTCCACCGTTCTGGTGACCGCCACAGGAGCCAGGTCACCCCGTCCGGGTGCCAGCTTCTTCCCGCTGACCGTTGACATCGAGGAGCGGATGTACGCCGCCGGCAAGATCCCCGGCTCGTTCTTCCGCCGCGAGGGTCGTGCACCCGAGTCGGCGATCTTGACCTGTCGGCTCATCGACCGCCCGTTGCGGCCGATGTTCCCCGAGGGCTTCCGCAACGAGGTCCACGTGGTCGGAACCGTCATGGGTGCCGACATGGAGAACCCACACGATGTCCTGGCCCTGAACGGCGCCTCGGCGGCGTTGATGCTGTCCGGCATCCCGTTTGACGGTCCCATCGGCGCCGTGCGCATCGCATGGTCGGCGGCGGGCGAGTGGATTCCACACCCCACCTACGAAGAGGGTTCGGAGTCGGCATTCGAGATGGTCGTGGCAGGTCGCCTGCTAGATGACGGCGATATCGCCGTGATGATGGTCGAGGCCGGTGGTACAGCATCCACCTACGACGTCTACGAGGCAGGTGCCCCCAAGGTTGACGAGGCAGTGCTGGCCGACGGCCTGGACTTCTCAAAGCAGTACATCCGCGAGGTCATCGAGATGCAGCTTGAGCTCATCGAGGCCGTGGGTGCACCCGAGATCATGCCCTACGAGGTAACCGTCGACTACAGCGAGGAAGTCAGGGCAGCGGTGGATGCCGCCGGCCGGGATCGCATCGCCGAGACCCAGACAATCGCCGTGAAGGCCGATCGTGGTGTGGCAGAGGCAGCCGTCAAGGCCGCCCTCCTCGAGGAACTGCTACCGCAGTTCTCCGAGGTGGACGATGCCGACAGCCAGATCAAGGGCGCCATCCGCTCCATCACCAAGGACGTGGTTCGGGCACGAATCGTGTCAGAGGGCGTACGCATCGACGGGCGTGGAACGTCTGACCTGCGGCCGCTGTCATCTGATGTGGCGGTCATCCCGACCGCACACGGTTCCGGCCTGTTCCAGCGGGGTGAGACACAGGTGCTCAACTTCACCACCCTCGGTACAGGGCGCATGGACCAGATGATCGACGGAATCGATCCCGTCGACCGCAAGCGCTACATGCACCACTACAACTTCCCCCCCTACTCCACCGGAGAGACCGGCTTCATGCGGGGTCCGAAGCGACGTGAGATCGGCCACGGTGCGCTCGCCGAGCGTGCCCTCGTGCCGGTCCTGCCTGCCTTTGATGAGTTCCCCTACACGCTGCGCCTCGTTTCCGAGGTTCTGTCGTCCAACGGCTCCACCTCGATGGCGTCGGTGTGCTCGTCGAGCCTCTCGATGATGGATGCCGGTGTGCCGATCAAGGCTCCGGTTGCCGGAATCGCCATGGGCCTCGTCTACCTGGATGGTGAGTACGTGACCCTCACCGACATCCTGGGGGCCGAGGACGCCTTTGGCGACATGGACTTCAAGGTTGCCGGTACGGCCGACTTCGTGACGGCCCTCCAGCTGGACACCAAGATCGACGGCATACCCGCCGACGTCCTGGCAGCGGCCCTGAACCAGGCCAAGGAGGCTCGCCAGGCGATCCTGGCATCGATGGCCGAGGCGATCGCCGAGCCGCGCGACGACGTGGGGGAGAACGCCCCCAAGATCGTCAGCTTCGAGATCCCGATCGAGAAGATCGGTGAGGTCATCGGCCCCAAGGGCAAGATGATCAACACCATTCAGGCCGAGACCGGTGCCGATATCAGCGTTGACGACGACGGCATGGTGGGCATCGTGTCCGTCGCCTCGCCCGACCGTGCCGCCGTGGCCGAGGCCGAGCGGCAGATCCAGTTGATCGTCGACCCGCCGACCGCTGAGGTAGGTGCCGTCTACGAGGGTCGTGTTGTGAACATCACCAAGTTCGGTGCCTTCGTCAACATCCTTCCAGGTCGCGACGGCCTGGTGCACATCTCCAAGCTGGGTGGCGGCAAGCGCATCAACAAGGTCGAGGACGTCCTCGAACTGGGACAGCCCCTGACGGTCGTCGTCGAGGACGTCGATCCGAACGGCAAGATCTCGTTGATGCCGGCAGGCGACGAGCCCACCGAAAAGGCTGACGAGGCCGAGGCCACCGACGCTCCCGTCGAGAACGACGAGCCCGTCGAGGCCGAGTCGTCCGACAGCGATCCGGTTGATGACGATGTCGACACCGGATCCGACAGCGACCCGGTTGACGACGACGTCGACACCGGATCCGACGATGACGATGATGACGATGACTACAACAGCATCGACGAGGCACCGGCATCAACCGGTCCCGTCGAGGTCGGCTTCGAGGCGGCGTTCAGCGCCGAACTCGAGACCGTCCATGGCGACCTTGGCGCCGCCGCACCCACCAACCGTGGTGGCGGTGGCCGTCGCAGGCGGGGTCGCTGAACACCAACGCTGGTACGGGCCCTCCGCGGGGCTTCAGGTCGACCGCCGCTCCGGTGGTCGACCTGACCGTGCCCAATGACGGGTCAACCGATGGTCCGAGTGTGGTATCCGAGCGCATGCCGGATGCCCACTCGGTGTCGGTGGGTGTCTGGGTGGGGGTCGGTGGACGCGACGAGCATCACCGCATCGCCGGTGCGTCTCATTTTCTCGAACACCTGTTGTTCAAGGGAACCGATACCAGGTCCTCGCGTTCCATAGCAGAACTGGTCGATGCCACCGGCGGTGAGATGAACGCCTTCACCACCAAGGAGTACACGGCCTTCTACGCACGTGTGCCCGCAGGTGGGCAGGAACTCGCCACGTCGCTCCTGACCGACGTAATCACCTCGCCGGCGCTTCGCTCCGAGGATGTCGACAGCGAACGCCGGGTGATCCTCGAGGAGTTGAACCTGGCTGCCGATGACCCCGATGATGTGGTCGGGAGCCTCCTCTACGAAGAGGCCTTCCCCTCTCACCCGCTCGGGCGTGAGGTGCTTGGAACTGCCGAATCCGTGATGGCCATGGAGCGCGACGACATAGTCGAGTTCCACGACCGCTGGTACAGGTCGCCCAACCTTGTGGTGGCAGCCGCCGGCGACGTGGACCACGCCATGTTGGTCGATCAGGTTTCTGAGGCCTTCGAGGGTCGCGGTGGTGCTGATTGTCCCACCCGTGATGACCAGCTCTCCGAGGCTGGCGAGGGACGATCCGTGTCGCGCCAGACCGAGGCGGTGCACATGGCATGGGGATGGCGCGGCCTGTGCCGTGATGATCCGAGACGTCACGCACTCTCTCTTGGAGTCCACGTGCTGGGTGGGGGACTCTCAAGTCGCCTGTTCCAGACGGTAAGGGAGGACCGCGGTCTCGCCTACAGCATCTTTGCCGGAATGAGCGGCTACCAGGACACGGGCCTCGTGACGGTGAGTGCCGGGACGTCTCCCGAAAAGGCCGACGAGCTGTCGACCGTCGTTGCAGCCCAGGTCGGTGAGGTGGCGGCCCAGGGCATCACGGCCGAGGAACTGGAGATAGCGAGGGACGGCTTCGAGGGATCGATCCTGTTGGGCCTCGAGGGGACCGGCAGCCGGATGGCCCGGCTGGGATCCAGCCAGAGTCTCTTGGGGCGGGTGCTGGCACTGGACGAGTACGTCTCGCTTCTGCGTGAGATAACCCTCGACGACGTGAACGCGGTTCTCGCCGAACTCCTCACACCGGCGGCGACGGAAGTACGGGTCGGACCAGGTTCCTGAGATCTGTTTCGCGTAACCGGCCCCTCTGGCCGGGCTGTCGACCGCTAACCTCGCCGACATGAGCGACGCTGCGGACCGGTCCACCGGTGGGATCCGTGTGGGGGTGATTGGTGCCGGAGGCCGCATGGGTGCGGCCGTGTGCGAAGCGGTCGCCGGTGCTGACGACCTGGCCCTCGTTGCAGCCGTCGACCCGGTATCGCCCGGCGAGGTGCTCAACGGCGTGACCGTCGAGGCCGAGATCGGGACAATGGTCGACACGGGCGTCGACGTGGCTGTCGACTTCACCGTGGCCGATGCCAGCCGTAGAAACCTTCCGGTGCTCGCCGCAGCAGGTGTTCACGTTGTCGTGGGCACCTCAGGCCTGACCGACGACGACCTGTCGGAACTCCGGTCGGCATTCACGGCGAGCAACTGCCTGATCGTTCCCAACTTCGCCATCGGCGCCGTGTTGATGCAGCGTTTCGCAGAGGTGGCGGCACCCTGGTTCGAGACCGCTGAGGTGATCGAGTTCCACCACGACGAGAAGGTCGACGCACCGTCTGGCACGGCGCTCTCCACTGTTGAGCGCATGGCGGCCGCTTCGGCAGACTGGGCCGACGACCCGACGCAGCGCGAGGTGATCGCCGGTGCACGGGGTGGCGCCGGCCCGGCCGACATCAGGATCCATTCGGTACGCATGCGGGGGATGGTGGCCCACCAGGAGGTTGTGCTCGGCACGACCGGCCAGACGCTTGTCATCAGGCACGACACCACCGATCGCAGTTCGTTCATGCCGGGTGTGCTGCTGGCCGTGCGCAACGTGGCCGGACTGTCCGGCCTTTCGGTCGGTCTCGATGCCCTGTTGGGTCTCTGAGACCTCTCAGACGATTGTCTGTCAGCCGCCTCCTGCGCCCACTGTGGCTGCTCACCCACCTGCTGGTGGTGTCGGCGATGTTCGCGATGGTCGGCTTCGGGGTGTGGCAGCTCAGGCGTCTCGATGACCGTCAGGCACAGAATGCCGTTATCGAGGAGCGCATGGCCCAGCCGGCCGGGCCTCTTCTCGATGTAGTTGACCTCGATGATCCGGAGGCCTCGGTCCACATGACCGTGCATGCCCCGGGGACCTTTGATCCAGGCAGCGAGGTCTACGTGGCAAACCGCACCCTCGACGGCAGGCCCGGTGTCAACGTGGTGACACTTCTCGAACTCGACTCGGGAGCCGTGGTGGTCGACCGAGGGTTCCTACCGAGGCGGGCGTATCTCGGCGGCGAGGACAGCTACTGGGCCACCCCGGACGGCGAGGTGGTTGTGACGGGACGGCTTCGGACAACCCGGAGCAGTCGGGGCGGACTTGGCGACGAGGTTGATGTGATTGACCTGACGGGGCTGTCGGAGCGCTGGGGCGTGTCGCTGCTACCGGTCTACATCGAGGCCACCTCGGGTGCTGTTGTCGCCGACTATCCGCTCGTGCCCCGGCCTCCCGACCTCACCGACGGCCCCCACCTCGGCTATGCCATCCAGTGGTTCGTGTTCGCGCTGATCGCCCTCATCGGCTACCCGTTGGTGATGGTTCGGATCGCCCGCGACGAACCAACCGGGGTTGAAGCCTCCTGAGGGGGAGTTGCTAGCGTGACCGCCATGCCACACCAGAGCCATCCGGAGGTACGTGTCCTGCACTCGCTGCGCTTACGGGGATTCGTCGACACCCACCTGGTTGCCGATGCGTCTGCAATGGAGGTCCCCGAGGTCGAGGAGTGGCTGGTTCGCCTCGAGTCGCAGGGAGATGTCCGTTACCGCGACGGCCGGATGTCGGGCTGGATGCTGACCACCGAGGGCCGGGGCCGGGGCGAGACGCTGTTGGCCACGGAACTGGAGGCGGCCGGGTGCCGTGAGGGGGTCCACTCCGCATATCAGGAGTTCCTGAGCGTGAACCACGGCTTTCTCGAACTCTGCACCGACTGGCAGCTGCGCGCCCCGACCCATGATCCGACCGGCGAAAAGGTCGTCAACGACCACTCCGACCCGGACCACGATGCGGCCGTCATTGCCCGCCTGGTCGAGGTCAACAGGGTTGTTCAACCGATCTCGATCGAATTGGCGGCCCTGCTCCACCGCTTTGACGGCTACGGTCGGCGTTTCGGGGACGCACTCGGGCGTGTCCGGGCCGGTGACCACGACTGGTTCACGAAGCCGATGATCGAGTCGTACCACACGGTCTGGTTCGAGTTGCACGAGAACTTCCTGGCAACCCTCGGGATACCGAGGGCGAGCGAGGCACAGGCCACCTGACATGGGCCGGAGAGGATTGTGATGGAACCCAGGTTCGGGCGGGTGCTGACAGCCATGATCAGCCCCTTCGCCGCCGACGGTTCCCTCGACGTTGACGGGGCAGTGACCCTCGCCAGATGGTTGGAGGAGCAGGGAAACGACGGCCTGGTCCTTGCCGGGACCACCGGTGAGTCGCCCACCCTCACCCAGGATGAACAGGTCGACATGATCTCCGCTGTCGTCCAGGCCGTGCAGATTCCCGTGATCGCAGGTGCCGGCAGCAACGACACGAGGTCTGCCGTCCGTAACGCCGAGAGGTGCGCCGAGGTTGGTGTCGCCGGCATCCTCGACGTGACCCCGTACTACAACAGGCCCTCCCAGGCAGGGCTGATCGAGCACTTTCGGACCACGGCGGCTGCCACAGATCTGCCGGTGATGCTCTATGACATTCCGCCCAGGTCTGGCCGTAAGATCGACACCGACACGATCCTGAGGCTCGCCGACGAGGTCGACAACATCGTGGCCGTAAAGGACGCCGCCGGTGACGTGGCCGAGACCGCACGCCTGATAGCGGCTGTTCCCGACGGCTTCGAGGTCTACAGCGGCGAGGACTGTCTGACGCTCTCCCTGCTGGCCGTCGGCGCCGTGGGAACGGTGAGCGTGGCATCGCACTGGTGCACCCCTGAGACTGTTTCGATGATGGCAGCGTTCTTCGGCGGCGACATGGCCGAGGCTGCAGCCATCAACCGGAGGCTCATTCCCTCCTACGACTTCGAGTCCGGCGACCTTCGGCCCAATCCGGTTCCCACCAAGGCCATGATGAAGGTACTGGGTCTTCCCGGCGGCGATTGCCGCCTTCCGATGGGCCCCGAGCCCGAAGGCCTCCAGGACGAGGCCCGCAGGGTGCTCGTAGGCCTCGGACGCGGCTGAGTCCACAGCACCAACCGATCGGAACATGACCATGACAGCACCCGTACACCTGACGTTTCTGGGCGGTCTCGGAGAGATCGGTCGCAACTGTGCCGCCCTTGAGGCACACGGTCGGATCGTCATGCTGGACTGCGGGCAGCTGTTCCCAGACGACCTTCCCGGGGTCGACGCCGTGCTGCCAGACTTCACGTGGCTACGAGAGCGGGCCGACCGCATCGAGGCCTGCATCGTCACCCATGCCCACGAGGACCACATCGGTGGCCTCCCGTACCTGCTCTCTGAGATGTCGTTTCCGATCTACGGATCTCCGTTCACTCTGGGAATGGTCCGGGGAAAGCTCAAGGCGGCTGGAGTGCCGGTGCCCGAGCTAATCGAACTCCACGACCATGACCGACACAGGATCGGGCCGTTCGACTGCGAGTTCCTTCCCGTGACCCATTCGACCCCGAGTGGCCTGATGACGCTGTTCGGTACGCCGCAGGGCCTGATCCTGCACTCAAGCGATTTCAAGCTCGACGACAACCCCGTCGACGGAAGGGTCACGGACCTCCCGCGCCTACGTGAACTCGCCGCCGGAGAGGGAATCCGCCTCCTGCTCGCCGATTCGACCAACGCCGGCTCGGCGGGTGCGTCCAGTTCCGAGTCTGACATCGGCCCTGTCCTTATGTCGGTCTTTGAGGAGCATGCGGGCCGGCGCATCATCGTCGGAGCGTTCTCCAGCCATGTTCACAGGATTCAACAGATTGCCGATGCCGCAGCGGCAACCGGCCGTCGTGTGGTGGTCCTCGGCCCGTCAATGGTCCGCAACGTCGGCCTTGCACGCGACCTCGGCCTACTGCGTATTCCCGAGTCGGTATTTGCGACCGAGGACGACCTCGATGACCTGGACCCGGCCCGTACCTGCATTGTCTGCACCGGCTCACAGGGCGAGACCAGAGCGGCGCTGTCGCTGATGGGACAGGGCCGTCATCGCTTCGTGACCGTCGGCGACACCGACACCGTTGTCTTCTCGTCACATCCGATTCCCGGCAACGAGGCCGGCATCGGACGCCTCCACAATGCGCTGGCCCGAAGGGGTGTCCAGCTGGTGCACAGCGGCCAGATCGGAATTCACACAACCGGGCACGGCAAGGCCGAGGAGTTGTTGGCGTTGCACGACGCTGCCGACCCCGACCTGTTCGTTCCCGTCCACGGCGAGTACTCGCATCTGGTTGCGCACCATGAACTGGCGCTTGAGCGCGGGATGGCGCCTGACAACGTGCTCAGGTGCACCGATGGCGACCGGGTGAGGCTCGACGACGACGGCATCTCACACCAGAGTCGTGTCTCTGACACCTACGTGATGGTCGACGAGTCTGGCAATCCGGTGAGCGACGACCTGCTCGAGGAGAGGCGAAACCTTTCCGGTGAGGGCTTTGTGGTGGTGAGGGTGGTGGTCGACGGCCGCAAGGGAAAGCTCGTTGGTGCGCCCTTTGTCGAAACCAGGGGATGGGTCGATCCGTCGGAACGGGAAGGCTGGTGTAGCGAGGTTGCCGAGGCGGTTGCCGGGGCGCTCAAACCGGTAATTGACGATGGTGAGCGTGACCCGACCGAGTTGGCCCGGCTGGCGCGGCGGGCCACCGGACGCCTCGTGTCGCGCCGAACCGGCCGACGGCCGGCACTGGTGCCGGTTGTCGAGGTCCGTTGAGGTTTCCCGGGGCCTGACGTGCCCGGTGCTGTCACCGGCCAGTGGTACGTTTAGGCCGCTGTGAGCACAAAACCTGAGCGCTCTGGATCATCCGACAAGTCGGTGCGCCAGAAGCGTAAGAACCAAGACCGGACAGACCGCGACGACGGTCCCGAGCCGTCAGATTCGTCTGGCGGGCGACGGCCGGGTTCGTCCGTGCCTCCGAGGGAGGCTCTGCTGCGCCGCATGGCCCGGGCCGCGTTTGCAGGCCGGACCGATGAACTGCTGGGTCTCGTTCTGGTACTTGGCGGCCTGTTGACGGGCCTGTCGGTCTACCTGGGCAAGGCGGGAATCGTGGGCCGGGTGATCGACAGCGGCGCCGGCTGGACCATCGGAACCACCAAGGTGGGCCTGCCCGTGGCGATGGTCGCAGTGGGCCTGGCCATGTTCCGGGAGCGGATCGAGTTCGACGAGATGACCAGACGCCTCCCGGTGGGGGCCTTCATGGCCCTCGTCAGCGCCACGGGTCTGCTCCACCTCGGCAGGGGCCAGCCGGGCATCTCAGACGGAGCCGACGGCCTGGGTGCAGGTGGAGGCCTCCTGGGTCTGGCTGTCGGGGGTGGGCTGGATGCCGCCATCGACACCATCGGTGCGGTGCTGATCCTGATCGGTACGGGTCTGGTGGGTGTGGCCGTAATCACCCGTATCTCAGCCAGCCAGGCCGCAC
>Ga0187833_10002436_pt1 | contig 19940 bp, 17 predicted proteins | sample ETNtaG_37_FD_167968 | JGI IMG/M metagenome (GOLD analysis project Ga0187833, IMG submission 167968) | Marine microbial and viral communities from oxygen minimum zone, Eastern Pacific Ocean - ETNP2014_SV_400_PacBio MetaG (Illumina Assembly) | ecosystem: Environmental > Aquatic > Marine > Hypoxic...
TTTTCTCTAAGAAATTTTTTTCCATAGCAAGCTTTAATTTCATTATGGACATTTCTCCAATAATCTGCATTCAGGTCCTTTATAGAGTTTAATAGCTTGTAATTTTTTGTAAATAAATTTTTGAAGGTTTTTTGCAATTCTTCATCTTCAAAAGTTAATTTTTTATTGGTCTCAAAATTTTCAGCAGCTTCCAATGCCAAATCTTTTATTTCTTCTGGAGTGTTTTCAACAAGTTCAATACCTTTTTGTTCAAAAATTTTTGAATCAAAAGCATATGCCGCACCATGAGAAAAAATTTCTGAAAGAGATAATTCTCTTTTCTCTTTTTTAAGAATATGATGTTTTGTCATGAGTAAATAGTTTTCTTTATGTGTATGCGACGCAGCGAATGGGACGGTAATCATTGCTTTTGGTTTTCCAAAAATACTGCATAAACTTAAGAATCCAGTACCCGTTGAAATACAAAATGAACATTTGGCTCCAAGGTATATATCCATGAAGTCACTACGTAAATTTGAATTTGCATAATCAATTATTTTTGGATTTTTTGAATTAAAGGGTTTTTCTACATTAGATCCCATTCGAAATACATGGTAACCCCTTTTAGCAAGTTCTTCTGCGGCCAAAACAAAGTTATCTATATTAAAGTTTCTGTAGTCATGATAAGACCAATCTCGATATCTAGAAGGTACTTTTTTCAATTGATAAGCCCCATCTCTTACAACTAAACATACAAACTTATCTTCATTTTTTAATCCAAACTCCTCTAACATTTGTTTTCCGTAAATTTTTTCATCTTTTGTGAATTCAAGTATTGGTTTATATTTTTCAAATAAATTATTTAGGTCTCGGTCTGATGCACCATAAAGGCCGGATGAAAATTCTAGCGTGTGAATTTTCCACCCTGGAATAAGCTTATTGACCCTACTAATTGGATCCAGCAGGTAAGGTGAAAAAAAATTTAATTTTCTTTTCCACATTTTTGCTATTTGTTTATTAAAAACTTTATCTCTGTAGTGTATATAAACTAAATCTATGCACTTCTGCTTTGGTTGATTTATTTTTAATTTTTTTTTGCAATAGTACATGGCCGGTAAATCTATAAAGGGACCAAAATTTGAAGCAGGTAGTTTTTCTATTCGAATGATGCACCATGGACTTATTAAACGAATAATTATGCATGGAACAATAGCAATTATATCCATCAGAACTATTCCTAAAAGTTTTATCAATAGAAAGAACTTACGAAATAATTCTCCCATCCCATAAGTCTTAATATCAAAAATTTGTTTTAAAATAAATTTTTTTGCTTTGATAGTTAATTTCATTTTAGGATAAAAATATTTACTTGAATTTATGTTTTCGAAAAAAAAACTGTTTTTTATCAGGTATTTTCCAATCTTTTCCGTATTTTTTCCCCAAGTAGATTTCTGGATTAAATGGTGCTAAAAATTTTCTTCCATAAACTTGAATGGGAATTAAAGGATCTAAGGTAATAAGGAATCCATCATATTTCTGATCAACATATTTCTGATCAACGCTAGACCAAGTCCCGTATCTTTCAGTGTTTGCAATCCACAATTCTTTTCCTTTCACATTTTTTTTTCTATAAATTCCTACATCAACAAGTAAGCAAGGATACAAAATTTGTAACCTTTCTACTTTATCTGCATTAGGACGTTTCCTTATAAATCTTGCTCCACTTTCTATTAATAAAGGTATTGCTTCTAACAATTGCCCAAGCTGGTCTTCTTTTATTCCTAAATCTATATCCGAAGGTCTGCCAGCAAATGATTCCTGACGCACTGCTCCCAAGAGGCATCCACTTACTAGAAAAAAATCAATTTTTTGAGGTTTCAAAATTTCCAAAAATTTAATTAGTATGTGTAGAGCATAAATTTGGCTTGAAGGTAAAATAAAATAGCGTGGATATCTAAATCTTAAGTAGAAGCTTATTGAAAATAAATATATATGATATGCGCCCCTACTCATAACAAATCTAATTTTACTTTTATAGGATGAAAATTTTTCAGGAAAAAGTTTAAATAAGATTTTTAAAAAAAGCTCTTGTGTAAATGCTCTAATCAAACTTTTGGGTTTGTCATAAATTGACCTATAGTTCTGCACCTTTTGAAGCTTTAATTCATTAGATCTAAAAAGATTAATCATAATTTTTTATATATATAATGGGTTCGAAATTTAATATTCTTTTCTTTATAAAATTTGCAAATGAATGAAAAAATCTTTGTCACTGGGGCTTCTGGTTTTGCAGGTAGATCACTTGTTAAATATCTCGAAGAAAGAAAGTTTAAAGTTACTAGAACTGGTTTCAAAAATCTTAAAGATCTTAGGCTAAAAAAAAATATAAAAATTGATCTAACAAAAAAAATTTCATTAAAGAAACACTTTGACTGGATAATTCATGCAGCATCTTATCATAAGATTGAAGATTTTATTAATGAGCCAAATATTAAGGCTAAAAAAAATATATTGATGGTAAAAAATTTATTAAATTTTGCTAAAGCGAATGCTGTAAAAAAATTTATTTATTTTTCAACAATAGATATAAATTACTTCCCATATCCAGTAAAAAAAAAAATTTATATAAGAAGTAAAGTTAACTGCGAAAAAATTTTAGAAAAATCCTTAGATAAAAAAATTTTGGAAAAACTTGTTATATTAAGACTCCCAGCTATGATTGGAAAAAGTAGTAATGACAATTTCATTAAAAATATGTTGATAAATTTAAAAAAAAATCGACCTATAAATATTTGGAATAAAAATAAAAAATATAATAATTTTATACATATAGATGATCTGAGTAAGTTAATCTTCTACTTGCTAAAAAAAAAATATAAGAAAAAAATTATAATAGATTGTTTATCTTCAAATCCCATAAAACTTAAAAGTTTAGTACTTCTGCTAAAAAAAAGACTAAATAGTAAATCAAAAGTAAATTATATAGATAGCAAAATAAAATTTAAAAAAATTCAATTTAATGCTAAAACCAAGTACGAATTTTTTGATGTGAGAAAAGCCTCATTATTACTTACGTAATTTTATTGAGGCTTAAGCCAACCACATCTATTACATCCATTAATCGTTCCTTTTTGTCTAATAATATTTTTAAACTTTTTAAACTGGTTTGAAAAAATTATTTCAGAAATTTTTGTCGTTTTTACATTTCCCATTGACACGGCCATACATGGAAACAAATTACCATCAACATTTATGTGAACACTGCTCCATGGAGCATAACAAGTAGCAAAATGTTTGGGCTCATGTTTTTTATTATTTAAGAAAAACAAATCTTTTGCTTCTAATTTCTTTCCATCACCCAAATTAATCAAATTTGGATGTAGATATGACTTATAGCCGTGTTTATAATCATATTCTTTAATCAAATTTAACTGATCAACTAGCTTGTCAAACTTTTTATATTGATACGCTTTGTATTCCACATCTATTTGTTGAAAATCAAACATCAAATCTGAATGTTGTATTTCTGCACCCTTTAACATCTGCAAGCTATGAGTATCGGCTTTTAAAGTTTCCATAACTACTTTATGTATTTTAAAAAGATCATTAATATTTTCATCTAAGATAACGGTCTTAATATCAAGGGCAACTTCATGATTTTTTTCATCTCTTAAAGCAACGAACTTGTTTAGCTGTTCAACCAAAATTTCCCACTGTGCTTTTTTAAAGTCCCTGTTTACATTTCCTATTGTATCAATAGACACCCCTAATACTTTAAAATTTTTTTGATTAATTAGTTCTTCTATTTTTTGGTTACTTAAAAGTAGACCATTTGTAACAATATTTGTTTCAGCAAATTTATTTGCTTTAGAAAAAATCATATCAAAATCTTTATAAACTAAGGGTTCTCCCCCAGTTAGAGTAATTCTCGAATTCTTGGGAATTTGATTAATAACTCTTAGCCAATCATCAGTTGTCATGCTATCAGGTCTTTTCTTTCTTTCTTGAAAGCAAAATGTGCATTTTAAGTTGCAAAGATTTGTTAATATAAAAACATATCGCCTTGGCATTAAATTATCTTTCTCAAATGCAAGTTTTGCATACTCATATTGTCTTCTATATACGGAATTTGCTGTCAAATAATTTTTCATGATAATTATTAACTAGTATGATCCATTTTAATTATTGGCCTAAAAACTGAATTCTTTTTAAATTCACTAACCGCTAAATTAATTTCATTTAAGTTATAAATTTTACTATAAAGTTCTTTTAGTCGTAACTTATTTGTTTTTAAAATTGAGTAAAATCTGCTTATATCTCTATCTGGCTTTGAATTGCCTCCCCAGCTCCCAGAAATTTTTTTTCCTTCGATTAAATCATGTGGTTTTATAGAGATAAATTTCTTTTCATCTGGATGAGACGCAAAATGTATTACGCCTTTTTTATTTATTATTTCCATACCAAACTCTATAGTTTCGGTTGATCCTGCAGACTCAAAGCAAATATCTACACCTTTTTTAAAAATTTTATTTATTCCTTTCTTTTTAAAACTACTTATAGAGTTAAATAAATATTTAACTCCTAGCTTTTTTGCTAAAATTAACTTTGTATTATTATTATCAATTACAGCAATATTTCTTACTTTTTTTTTAGTCAAAGCTAGCAAAATAGCTAGTCCAACTGCGCCCAAACCTATTAAAACAATATTGTCATTTTTTGATACCTTAATTTCGTTAAAAACCATACCAGCCCCTGTGGGAAAGGCACATCCAAAAAATATTGCTTCTTTAAAATTAAGATTCTTTGGTTTTTTAACTACTCTACTTTCACTAACAATTGAATAGTTACTAAAAGTTGTCACCTTTCCAGCATTTATTTTTTTATTCTTGTAAAAAAAAGTTGGACTTTTTGCCTCAAAACCGATTGATTTAATCCAGGTTAATATTACATTGTCTCCCGGTTTAACTTTTTTTACATTTTTTCCTACCTGCACAACTTGGCCAGAAGCTTCATGACCTAATAAATGAGGTAGCCATTTCTTGTTATCTCTTCCACCAAAAATCTCCATAATTTGACTTCTACAAATTCCTGAATAAAAAATTTTAACTAAAATTTGTCCTTCCTGTAATTTTGGTATTTTTAGCTTTATTAATTTTAGATGCCTGTTAATTTTAAATAGTGCAGCAGCAGTTAAAAACTCAGGTATGTAATTTTTTTTCATGTTTTGGGTTAAATTAAAATGTTTTCAAAAATTATTTTTTTGCTAACAACAAAATTACTTTTTTATATAAATTTTCAACCGTAAGTCCGCTGAAAGTACATAAATCTTCAAAACTTCCATATTCATGAATAAAATCTTTAATTGCAATTTGATCAACTAAAATATCTTTTATTCCTATAGTTGATTTAATACATAAATTAAATAATCCATCATGTGCAGATAATTCTTCAAAGGAAATTAATTTTTTTGTTTTTTTGACACTAGTTCTAACTAAATCATAGTCAAAGGGTTTTAAAGTGGGAAAATAGATGATTTCAGCTGAAATACTTTTTTCCTTTAACAATTTTTCAGAAGCTTTTATTGCGGTTTGTAGCTGTGGACCTATCGTTACTATCGTAACATCAGTTCCTTTTTTAATAAGTATGCCTTTGCTAGATTTCAAGACATTTTCATCAACATCAATATCGTGCGTTGAATTAGATATTCTAAAATAATTGATCCTTCCGTTGTTATAATTTTCTTTGAATAATAAGTTAAATTCTTTTGGAGTACCTGGAATAAATATAGAGCTACGAGCAAAATGCGACATTAAAGATACATCTGCATAGCAATGATGACTGCAGCCTAACTGGGAGTAATCAAACGAACCTCCAACAGTTATAATATTTACTCCTAATCTTTGATATCCAAAATCTAATTTTATTTGTTCGTAAGATCTTTCTACAATAAAAGGTGCTATTGTGTGAACCACAGGAATTAAATTTATCTTACTTAAGCCAGCAGCCATGTTGACGACAGATTGTTCACATATTCCAACATTATAGAATTGACCAGGACATTTTTGGGCAAATGTTTTTAAAATACCGTGGCTAATATCAGATACTAATACAATTAAATCTGGATTTTTTTGCCCAACTTCTAGCATAGTATTTGCAAACTCTAGTCTTATATTTTTCATTATTTTAATTCCTGCAAAATTTTTTCCATTTCAGATTCGTTTGGAATTTTATGGTGCCATTTTCCATGACCTTCAAAAAAACTTACGCCTTTTCCTTTTATTGTTTTAGCAAGAATTGCTTTAGGGCTAGAATTAAAATTAAATTTCAATTTTTTGAATACATTAATCATGTCATCATTAGAATGTCCATCAACTGTAAAGGTATCCCATCCGAAAGCTTGCCATTTTTTTATTAAATCATCCCGTGGCATTAATTGTGCAGCGGAACCATTCCAATCAACTATAACGCATAGATTTCCCAAACCTAAATTATTTGCTATATTTGCGCTTTCCCAGATCGTACCTTCGTGACATTCTCCATCACCAATGAGACATATAACTTTATTTTTTCTATCTTTAATTTTAAGTCCTAATGCTATTCCAATAGAAGTTGGAAAACCGTGTCCAAGAGAACCGGTGCTTGCTTCAGCGCCAGGTACTTTTGTAGAATCCGGATGACCCCCTAAAATTGATCCTTTGGAACTATAACTATTCAATTCTGATTCAGTGATAAAATGATTTTTTTCCAAAACGCTATATAATGCACCAGCACCATGTCCTTTGCTTAAAATAAAATAATCCCTATCTATCCAATCTGGTTGGTCTGATTTGAAACTTAAAATATTCTCATATAAAAAATTAACAATATCAACAATAGAGAAGCAGCTGGGAATATGGCCTTCGCCACCAGATTTAACTATCTTCGCTATTTTTATTCTTAAATTCTTATTCAAAGTCATTTGGATAAAAAGAACGGCCTTGACCACCATCCACTAAAATTGCCGATCCAACAAAAAAAGAGGCTAAATCTGAACACAAAAACTTAACTATTTCACTAATTTCACTAGTTTTGCCAAATCTATTAATTGCCATTCTTTCTGACAAATATTTTTTTACTCTTTTAGGATTTTTTTTTAATTCTGTATCCCAGTACCCTCCTTTTGTATAAATTGCACCTGGCATAACGGAAGTTAAAATTACGTTATGTTTAGCAACATACCTAGCAACACTTCTAACGTACGCGTTTAAAGCTGCTTTTGATGAACAATAAGAAGGGGACCCCTGATTTTCAAGTGCTGCAATGGATGATATATGACAAATTCTTCCCCATTTTTTTTTAATCATATAAGGTATAAATGATCTGTTTAGCTCAATGGCAACTTCAACATTTAAATACATAACTTTTTTCCATTCCTCTGATGATCCTAGCGGATCCTTATAACCAAGAGTTCCTCCAAGGTTATTAACAATAATATCAGGTTGTATTCCTTTATCTTTAATAATTTTTATCAGATCATACAGTTTTGATTTTTTGGATAAATCAAAATCAAATAAAAAATGTTTTTTTTTATTTGGTAAAGATGAAATTAATTTTGATAAATCTTTTTTATTTCTTGAACAGGCAATAATTTTTCCTCCCTCTTTTGCTAAACTTTTGCAAATTTCCTGACCAATTCCTCGACTGGCGCCAGTAACTAATATAAATTTATTTTTTATTTTATAATTCATAATAATTAAAATGGCCCTTTAAAGTTTTCACCTGGAATGTCATGAAATTTTGTATAATGTAAATATCTTTCTATTTTTTTTTTATTTATGTTTACTTTCCTATTTAATAGTTTCAGAACAGCTTTTATTATATCTATAGAAGAAATATAAAATCTTTTCGTTAATGCTGAACTTGTTGGTTCAGGTACATCTGGCATTGCTAAACGAATTGGGGCACATTTAATCTTATCAAATCTTTCAATTGATGTTTTTGCTATTATTTCTCCTGCTACCGAACCTGTTGTAAAGCCCGTGTCTAAAACCAAAAGCCTTCCAGTTTTTTCAACGGATTTGAAAACCGTTTTCCAATCAAGCGGCTTAATAGTTCTAAGATCAATTATTTCTACATTTATACCAAATTCTCCATAAAGATATTTTGCAGCAATTAAAGACTCTATTGTCAAATAAGACATACTTACGATTGTTACGTCTTTCCCTTTTTTGCAAATTCTAGCTTTGCCAATTTTTGCTTTGGAGTAGCCCTTTTTTATTTTGGAATTTGTATTGTGTAACCATCTATGTTCTAAAAAAATAACAGGATTAGGATCAAAAATTGATGAAATCAATAATTCTTTTGCATCTTTGGCAAAAGATGGCATTACGACTTTTAAGCCCGGAATATGATTAAACCAAGATTGAAGATTTTGGGAATGTGTGGGTCCTTGACCCCATCCTCTACCCATGATTAATCTTATAGTAATAGGTACTGGTCTTTTAGAACCAAACATATAGTAAGATTTTGCTGCAGAATTTACAAGTTGGTCCATTGCTAAAAGGAAAAAATCTAGACGTTGATGCGTTACGACTGACCTGACTCCATTAAGAGCTGAGCCAATTGAAATCCCGGTGATAGCATTTTCTGAAGTTGGAATATCGAATACTCTATCGGGGCCAAATTTGTCTTTTAAATTTTTTGTGGTAGAAAATACATTTTTTGGGTCAGTGACCCCTAATCCATAGCATAACATTTTTTGATCTTTTTGCATTGCAATATGAAGAGCGTCATTAATTGCTGTAGCAAATGTGAGTTTAGCCATTTTACGCATAAACACCCTTGTAAGCTTCTGATTGATGGGGAAACGGAGATTTTTCTGCAAAGTCAAAGGCTTCTTTGATTTCTTTATTTACTGAACGATTAATCTTTTTAATCTGATTGTAGCTTTTATTATCAAATTTTTTAACCAATCTATTAATTGGATCTTTTTTTTTCCATTTTCGAAATTCGTCCTCAGTTCTATAGCCAATATTATTATCGTAATTTGGTCCGCAGTGCTCGAGCCATCTATAGGTAAAGAATTCTAGAAAAAATGGTCCGTTACCTTTTCTAACTTCGGTCGTTGCTTTTTTAAGATTATTATAAACGCTTATAATATCGTTTCCATCGCACTTTAAAACTTTTGGTCCTATACCTTTTACCATTTTAGATATACTCCTGCCCGGAGGCTGTCGTACTGCCAAAGGACTGTATACTGAATAAAAATTATTTTCACATATAAATACAACTGGTAATTTTTTTAATGTTGCAAAATTAATTGATTCGTAAAAAACTCCCTCTTCAATCGCGCCGTCGCCAAAAAAAATGAAGCTCACTTGTTTGGTTTTTTTAACTTTTGCTGACAGTCCTAAGCCAACACCCATTGGAATACTATTTCCTACGATTGCCGAAGTGCCCATAAAATTAACTGAAAGATCAATTAAATGCATTGATCCCCCTTTGCCTTTTGAGCAACCCGTTTTCTTTCCATAGATCTCTGCTATCATCGTCTTTAGATTTCCACCTTTTCCCAAATAATGCGCATGACCTCTATGAGAACTGACAGCAAAATCGTTTTTAGATACAATTTCCGAAAAGGCAGATGGTACCGCTTCTTGACCGACAGATAAATGAACCGGACATCTCATTTTACCTTCGGAGTATCTTTTAGAAATCTCTAGTTCTACAGAGCGAATACGATACATGCTCTTATAAAAATTTAGTAATAATTTATCTTTTATGGAATAAACCAATAGTAATCTCCATCATAGCTAACTTCTTTAAAAAATAATTTCCAATCATCTACTGACATGATAGTTTTAGCGGTTAAGTTCCATGCGTACATTTTTTTTTTCTCTTCATCATTCCTGTATGCATCAACAGTAATGAACGCATTTTTTTTACTAACCCTAATAATTTCACGAAGTGCCTGAGCACAATCAGAACGATCTAAATTATGAATAGTATTTATAGAAATTACCACGTCAAAAGAATTATCAGCAAAAGGTAATTTTTTTGCATTAGCAACCTGAATTAATTTCTTAACTTCTAAAATTGCATTGTTAACAGCATATTCTGAAATATCTACTCCATTTAATTTTATTCCTGGAATATACTGTAGTAAATCATAAAGCATAAATCCCTTGGCGCAGCCTACATCCAAAATTGAACTTTTATTGTTTAAGTTCCAATATTTTTTAAAAGTGGGAATAACTGGCTGCCAAAATTTTGGATTATATTTAAAACCACCATAACCATATTTTCTATCTCCATCAAAAAAAATTTTTCCAAATTTACGAGCTATGCTTCTATCTTCTTCAGTTTTTTGATTATCTCTTTCTCGAATATTTCTTTTTGACTTTGGATAATCAGCAAGTAAATTAATTTCTTTTCCCATATCAATTATAGATTCAGCCTTTTCATCCATTTTACGGTATAGCATCTGTCTGTTTCTTTAAATTGTTTGTCTACATATTTTTCCTTAATATCTCTAATAGCATCATTAACGGAAAATTTTTTTACAAAACCAGTTGACAAGAGCTTTTTTGAACTTTGTTTATAGGTTCTTGGATCATTTTTTTTTTTAATAACAATTTTCGATGGAATAATACCAGCAACTTTTTTTGCAATTTCAATAATTTTTAAATTTTCAAATCCAGCATTATAAAAACCTCCTGGTAAATCTGGATTTGATATAAAGTGTTTGTATACATTTGTTAAATCTTGAATGTGAATATTAGGTCTAACTTGACTTCCGCCAAATACTGTTATTGATTTAGATTTCAGCGCTTGAAAAGCAAACATATTTACGCTCACATCCAGTCTCATTCTTGGAGAATATCCACATACAGTTGCAGGTCTTACGCAGTGAAGTTTAATTGCATTTTCATAGCTTTTCAGGACTCTTTCTGAGATCATCTTTGTTTTGTTATAAGTCGAAATTGGAACTAATGATAAATCTTCAGTGACCTCTTTTTCATTTTTTACTCCATATACACTTCCTGAGCTCGCGAATATAAATTGCTTAACTTTACATTTCACAGCTTTTTCAATTAGTTTTTGGGTCGCTAGAACATTAACTTCCCAAGATAATTTGGGATTGAGTTCAACACTAGGATCATCAGCAATGTTTGCTAAATGAACGACTACATCAACTTTTTTTAAGGGAACTTTTTCATAATCTCTTACATCTAATTTAAGTACTTTTAAATTTTTGCTTTTTAATAGATAGTTTCCAAACCATTGTATGTCAATTACAGTAATTTTATGTCCAAGATTAATCAAATCATTGGTTAATAACGTGCCCGTATAACCACAACCTCCTGTAATTAATATGTGCATTATTTTTTATGTATATAATTTGGTCTTTCTGTTGCTAAATTAGCCAAATTGTTATCAATCCATTGAAGAGTTCTTTTTAATCCCGTGCTTAAATCTATTTTAGCTTTCCAATTAAATTCTTTTTTAATTTTTTTGGAATTTAGATTGTAGTAACTATCTTTTCCAATTCTATCTTTTGTTATATTCGCTAAATTATTATAATTGATCATCGTAATTTTAGAAATTTTTTTAACTAAATTTTTAATTGAAATAATTTTATCAGTTGAAATATGATAAGTACTACCTACTTTGCCTTTAATAGATATTAAATAGGTAGCAGCTGAGGCATCATCAATAAATATAAAGGATCTTTTCGAAGTTCCATTACCATGTAAATCAATCTTTTTGTTTAATCTTGCAAATAATAATGCTTTGGGAACAATTCTGTACAACTGTTGATACGGTCCATAAACGTTAGCCGTTCTTGTAAAAATTACTGGTAGTTTAAAATTTATAAAGTATTTATTTAAATGTATATCTGCGGTAGCTCTAGAAATTGCATATGGAGTACTTGGATTAAAATTAAAATTTTCCTTAATTTTACCTCTGGTTGCGCCATACACTTCTGGTGTACTAACGTGAATAAATTTTTTGATAAACTTAAATTTAAATAATTCTTTATATAATTTAACTTGTGCAACAATATTGGTTTCATACCAATCCTCTGGATTTAACCAGCTTTCGGAAACCATACCTTGCGCTATATAATTTACAACGTAATGTGGTCTAAACTTTTTTATTATAAATTTTAGCTTTTTTAAATTTGTATTAATATTTATTTTATAAAATTTAAATGATCGTAAATTGATTGAGCCTTTATAAGGAAGGTAAATTCTTTTATATTCATTAGATCTGCTTATACCAACAACACTACAATTTTTTTGCAACAAAAAATTTATAAAATTAGAACCAGAAAACGAGTTGCTACCCAAAACAAGAAATTTCTTTTTCATAAATTAATTGCCCATTTTCTTGAAAAAATTACCAACAATTTAATAATCTAGTCTTGCTTAATCTAATATTTAATTTGATTTACTTAAAAAATTACAGATTACTTTGTGATTTGCTTGAAGAAGTTTGTGTAACAACCTGAGCTATATCTGCAGATTTCATAACATTTCCGTTTGAAGACTGACGTAAAGAAATGGTCCTTTTTGCATTGTCTAATGTTCTTTTTCTAATACTATTAAGTTCGTCAACTGAAATTGCCATTCTGTCAGCTATTTTTTTTAATTTTTTTGGATTGGAAAAATTTATTCTATCCCATTCATAAGCTCTCAATATAGTTAAATCGTCAGCAGACCAGTGATCCGATTTAATAGCTCCTCCAACTGTCCATAGTGTTTCTCCATCATAAGTGTCTTTTATTATAGAATCAGTTCTTTCTGCTAAATCGAACATTTCGGTATTTCGAAGAGGTATAGCAATGAAAAATTTTGCATAGTCTACATTTATTTCCTCTGCAAAATCTATAGTTTCACGAATTTCTTCCCATGTCTCTGTTGGAAAACCAATAATAAAATTTGCTGCAACAAAAAGTCCCTTTTTCTGAGCATAAGCTACCATTTTTTTTGCATGTTCATAATCCAAAGGCTTTAAAACTATATCTCTAGTTACTCTTTCAGATCCTGCTTCAATTGCTACATTGATATACTCACAGCCACTTTCCACCATCAAATCAATTAATTCGGTATCTAATCGAAAAACTGCTGTACAAGAATAAACCCATCTCATTGCAAGACCTCGTTCGATCATTTTTTTAAATAATGATTTTGCTCTTTTTGTGTTAGTAAGTAAATTATCATCATCCCATAATATTGATTTTATCCCGTACTCTTTTTTTAACCATTCAATTTCATCACAAATATGATCAGGAGATCTCCATCTAAAAAAACTGCCTTGTAAAGAAGGTACTTGGCAAAAAGAACATTTTTCTGGACAACCTCTTGAAGTTATAATCCTTGCGTAAGGGTAGGTTGCAGGTCGATCAATAGTCTTTCTGTTATTAAATTTATTACAATATGATAAAAAGTCTATTAAATGATATGCTGGCCTTGGTAAAGCATCTAGATCTTTAATAAATTCTGCGTGACCCCTATTGTCCAATTCGTTCGTTCCTTTTTTTCTAAAACATATTCCTCTTTTGGGTAAATCGCAGACACCGGAATGAAAACCAATAAGTTGTTTAAACACATATTCTCCTTCTCCTATAACAACATAATCCAAATTTTTGTCTTTCATTGCCCCTTTTGGATTGGCCATGGCATATACACCACCAAGTACCGTTATTATATTTTTTGATACATCTTTCACTATCTTTGTAGTGATGGAAGCAACTCCTGCATACTGATCCATTAAAACTGTTAGACCCACCATGTCTGGTTTATAATTTTTAATTTGTTTTGCTAATTCTTCTTTAGATAAATTGTCCTTATATGCATCAATAATCTTTATTTCAGAGCACAAATCTTCTATCACCGAAGCAATTTGACAAAGATTCCAAGGAATTATATCCCAAAGCGCATTAACGTCTTCATCAATCCAGTGAAAGTTAGGCATAATAAATAATACTTTCTTTTTACTTTTAATCGATTCAATATCAATCTTTGGAGGACTAGTGAGTAATTTAGGATCGAGTAATTTAAAGTATTTTCTTCTTCCCTGACTATCAATTAGTTCTTTATGTACTTTCTTTATATCCATAACTTGCCCACCATTTAGATTATACTAGTATATTGCGTAATTAAAATATTTTTATTTCAAAGAGCTTTCTAAAGATTTTAGTATTTGAGTTTTGTTGATAGCCTCTTTATTACCAATAGTACTTACAGAATGTGCTCCAGCTAAAGATCCAACTAGCAATGTTAAATCTCTATCTAATCCATATTTTAAGCATAAAGAAATAATCGAAAGCATAGCATCTCCAGCGCCAATTTTGTCAATCGCAGTTTTGGCATATGCTTCACAATAATTAAATTTTTTATCTTTTTTATTATATAGTATTGATCCTTGATCTCCTCTAGTGACGATTAAGTTTTTTATATTTTGTTCATAAGATAATCTTTTCATTAAAACTTCAACCTTTCCATTTCTATCTCTAAGCTCATGTCTCATTTCTGTTTCATTAATAATTACACAATCAACGTTTTTATAATTTCTCATACTATGATATCCCCGATTTGCTGCGTTCACTTGAGCATTTATGGCTAAGTAATTTGAAAGTCTACATATCAATTTTGAAACCTTATTAGAAATCAATCCATGCCCATAATCAGAAACGATTACTAAATCATATTTTGGTATCATATTTTTCAAAATTTTATAAAATAGTTTATTTTGTGTATTGCTTAAAATATCATCATTTATTTTGTAAACACCTAAAACTTTATTCTTACTAACACTGTCTAAAAATCTTCGTTTTAAAATTGTTGGTGAATTTTCTTTTTTTATATATTTAAAACTCACATTCTTCGGTAATTTTTTCTTTATTTGTTTAAGGTAATCACCTTTTTCTCCAACCATGGAGAGTAAAGATATTTCGTTACAAAATGTTGATATATGCCGAGATAAAGCTGCGGCGCCACCAAGATATTCTTCTGTTTTCAAATCTCTTAAAACTAAAACTGGCTCCTTGCCTGATTTGCCTAAAGCTTCACAAAAAACATATTGATCAATAATTGTTTCTCCAACAATTAGAACTTTTATCATCTTAAAATCTTCTATGAATTTTCTAATTTCTCTAAATGAATAATTTTTGTTAATTCTTTTGATTAATTGTTTTTGTAAATTTGTTTGAGAACTATCATAATCATTTATAAGTTTGCTCGAGCTAAAAGTTATACCTCCAGTATAAACTATTTTTCCTCCAATTTTTTTCACCATATTAGTTTCTTTTTTTATTTGTCCTGAAATATCTTTTTTATGATCTTTATAATCTGGACCTTTGCAGTAAATATTGGGTTTTATTTTTTGAATTATATTAATTGCTGTTGGAGTTGAGTTTAAAGCTACATAATCAACAACATCTAATGAAGCTATTGCTTCTATTCTTAATTTTTCACTGAAAGCAGGTCTCTTTGGTCCTTTGTTAACATATATATCTGGAGTGAGGGTAACAACTAAAATATCTCCAAGTTTTTTTGCTTCTTTAAAGTGTTTAATGTGACCTACATGCAATAAATCAAATACGCCATGACAAAGAACTATTTTTTTTTCTTTGACTCTTTCCTTATGAAGAGCCTTTAGCAACTCTTCTAATGAAAATATTTTTTGTTTCATAAAGGTATTAAGTAAGTGATTAGGTTAATTAATTATTTTTTACTTACAATTGAAAAGATCTTTTGTCCCTTTTTCTATAGTTATTTTGGGTTGCCAATTAAGATCTCGTTTTATTTTTGTAATATCAGCAAGAGATCTATATGTTTCTCCAGATCTTTTTGAAATATAGGTTTTTTTCCCGCCAATAAGTTTTGCTATTTTATTAACTTTTATTTCTTTTCCTCCCCCAACATTATAAATTTTTCCAATCTTTTTAGATGAAGCTGCTTTAAGAATTGCATGAATTAAATCTTTAACATGGATAAAATCTCTTGTTTGTTCCCCGTTGCCGACTATTGTTAAAGGTTTATTTGCCAATTTTTGTGAGAGAAAAATACCAAATACTGATCTATAAGCCCCGGCAGTATTTAATCTCGGACCGTAAGCATTAAATAAACGAAGTGATATGGCAGGAAAATTGTACATTTTTACCCAATGCATAATTAATTTTTCGGCTTGCCATTTTGTTAAAGCATAGGGGTGCATAAGTTTTATATTGGCTTTTTCACTTGTTGGAAATTTATTCGGAATACCATAACAACTTGCGGAGGCTGTATAAATAAACTTTTTAATGTTTGCCTTTTTTGCAGCTTGCATTACATTTAATGTACCAACTACATTTGAGCTAAAATATTTATTTGGATTTTTTATGCTTTGTATAAAGCTAGCAAGGCCAGCTAAATGAAAAACATAACTAACTCCCTTAAAATATTTATACAGTTTTCTATTTTTTGAAATATCGATTTTTACAATTCTAACATTTTTTTTTTTGTGGTGTATCAAATTTGATCTCTTGCCAGTACTAAAATTATCTAAGACAATAACTTTATGACCCTTGCGCACTAAATGGTCAATTAAATTGCTTCCTATAAATCCCGCGCCGCCTGTAACCAACGTTTTCATTTAATATTTTTTATTTTAACCAAAGATCAGAAACAAAAAATCTAATCTACATATTTGCCTTGTTATATTTTGTTAAAATAAAATCGTCATCTGTTCCCAACATGTGGTTAATCTTTGCTGTTGCATCATTAGACCAAACTAAAATTTCAGAATCTTGATATAAAAAATCGCAATTCTTACAATATGGAATTTTATCAAAATTTTTTTCGCTATGAGCCTCTCTTAATTCTTCATATTTTTCACCAAAATACACATCTTCAAAAGTTTCTTTATCCAAGTGACCCAAAATACTTTTAGTCTCGTTTGGCGGCCCCATAGTTTGACAACAAGGAGTTACGGCCGCATTTCTTCCGGGTTCACCTCCAGCACGAACAGTTAACTCAGGTGCAAACGGTCGCCCACATGATTTTCTTTCAGTTGATTCTCTTGGATTTGCATTTTGATAATTTCCGCTCCAGTTGTGCATTTTCCATATATATGCAAAACAACCAAATTCAGAAATTATTTTTTTATATTCTTCAACTTCAAAATTTATTTGATTGTTATCTGTAATCAAATGATATGTGCTAACAACACATTTGCTGTTTGTTTTTTCTACAAATTTTATTGTTTCTTTGATATTTGATTTTATTAAATCAAAATTATCTACATTCATCCATTTTAAATATTTTTCTTTATTGTAACCAATGAGACTAAATCGGATAAAATCAATTCCCGCATTAACAACATCATTCATAAATTTTCCATTTAATCTCGAACCGTTACAGTACATAAAAGCTTTTAACCCTCTAGATTTCACAGCCTCAACATATTTTGGTAAATCTTTCGCCATTGTGGGTTCACCACTACCTTCTAGATTAATAATTGGTTTTCCGTATTTTGGAACTATTTTGTCCAAAACTCCTTCAAAAGTTTTTAATGGCATTTTCCTGGTAAAATGTTTTCCTCTTCCTGGGTCTGACTGAGGGCACATTTTACAAGTATAATTACAACCACCAAATACCTCTATTACAATTCTCTGAAGTTTTAATGGTAAATTTACTTCTTTTCTCTTCCAGGATCTGATTGTGGGAAGTACTAACTTTTTCATAATTAAAAAAATAATAGAAAGTATATTAAATTAAAAAAATTGAAACCCTAATAATTGTCTTTTGTTCGCTACTTAATAATTTAGTTAAACTTATTATGAGACGAAATCAGTGAAGATCTAACAGATCTTGATTATTATATAGACGATATTTTTGATCAAATTCTTCACCTAATTTTTTAAACATTGCATTTCCTTCATTATTAGACTTTTCGGCAATTTTAATTTCGTCCCATCTGCTTTCAGGAAATTTAACATAGAAACTATAAACACGTACTAAACCTGAAATTTCTTCTTGAGAAATTGTGGGCATTCTCAACATGCTATGATGAGCTGTATTTGATACTGAAGCAATTTCATCTTCTCTAAGATATCCTTTCTGAACAGCAAGGTCTCGTAAAGGTGTGCCATGATAGGGAGCAAAAATAAATGCGCCAGTCGCATCAATACTTTTGGGTAATTTTCTTATTAATTTTATTGTATCAAAAATTAACTCTCTAGTTTCATCAGGCATTCCAATAATACTATTTGCAACTGAAGTATATTTTTTGTCGGCAACCATTTCAAAAGCTTTAATTTGAAGTTCATTAGTAACAACTCTTTTCAAATAATTTTTTCTGTACTCATAATTACCATGTTCAATACCAATATTCATTCTAAGCATATTCATTTCTTCTAAACTAGCTGCTCTATATTCAGTCATTGTTTCTGCACGAGTGTTCATCCAAAAAGGTATTTTATAATCCATGTACATTTCCTTAAACTCATCAAACTCCTTGTGAGACATCGCTAGAAATGTATCGACTACCATAAAGATTAACTGTGGATTGTATTTTTTTACTAAAAAATCTAATTCCTTCTTTATCCTCGCAATAGATTTTTTTCTATGAAAAATTCTATTCCCATCATCTTTATAAATCACATTATTTTTTGGTGAATTACAATATGTACACGTATAAGGACAACCCCTTTGAGTTTCTAAACCAACGCATCTCCAAATTTTACCCTGCATTGGTCTATAAATACTTCCTGGATCAAATAAATCCCAATCAGGAATTGGTATGGTATTTATATCTACTGCTGGTCTAAGAGGATTTTTATAAATTTGACCATTTCCTTTTAATGTAAAGTTTCGCACATTATCGATTCGATCGCCATCGCAAAGCTTTTTACACATCTCTACAACAGCTTCTTCACCCTCACCCCTACAAATATAATCAACATGTTCATTCTTAATTAATTTGTCAGATGCAAACGTTGCAAAAACCCCTCCAAACAAAGTTTTATAATTTCTGTCTTTTTGTGGAACGCTGTTAAGCAAATTTATAGCAAGAAAATATGTGCTTTCTAAAACCGAAACTAAAATTAAATCCGGTTTGAATTCTTGCACCTTTTTAACAAAATCTTCTTTAATTCCCCATTTTTCCTTTCCTCCCTTTTTTTCCCATTCTTCAACTGGATAAGCTGGTGAAATTCTATTTTTTACCCTTTCTTCATTAGCATTTGTTGCCATATTGGTTTTGTCAAAATCTTTGTAATAAGTGGCATCAAAAAGATCTACCGTATAACCTTCTCGTTTAAAAAGGGCTGTAAAAATTCCTATAACCTGTGGCATCAATGCACTCATATGAAGATTCGGGTAAAACATCAAAACTCTAAAGTCTTGCGGTTTTCTTTGAGAAAATGGAGAACTAATCATAGATTTATAAATAGTTTTGTTGTTTCATAAAATCGATTTATTTTCTTATTATTATTGATAAACAAAGTTTGAAGCATTGTATAATGTTCTTAATTAACCAGTAAAGAAAATAATTAAACTCAATTTATCAGAATAATGTACTTAGAATTTTATCATTTTTAAAAATTATTTTTAATTAAACAACACTCTCTCTATTCTCTGAATAAGTTTATGATGTTTGCCTAATTGACCCATATATCCATGAATTTTAAACTTAGGTAATTTAGAAAGCTGGTAACCATAATATAAATTTATTAAAGATGACTCAAAATGTTCTTTGGTCATCCGACCGTACTTAGGCTTATTTATTTCAAAGAAACCTAGACCAATATCAAGTTTATATTTATACATTTGAAAAAAAAGCTGCCAGTAACTCATGTTATCAGGAGACGAATCTAAATAATTATCCCAACCATATACATTAATTTTTTTCGCAAAAAATGATAGACCACATAGAGTTGGTAAAAACGACTTAGTCGGAACCCAGCCTGGAGCTGGCAGTGGAAGCTGGCAAAT